>Ga0209060_10000481_pt1 | contig 72504 bp, 55 predicted proteins | sample Coa_R1_8_FD_187155 | JGI IMG/M metagenome (GOLD analysis project Ga0209060, IMG submission 187155) | Surface soil microbial communities from Centralia Pennsylvania, which are recovering from an underground coalmine fire - Coalmine... | ecosystem: Environmental > Terrestrial > Soil >... | reverse complement strand
ACTGCGCCTCGGACCAGAGCGTACCTCTGTTCCGGTGAAGGGTGGGTACCAACTCCGCTCATACCTCATCAGAATACCCGATCCAACAGCTTGCCGAAACGTAGCGTATTTTATAACACAGTAGTACTAGAGCCGCGGCTCCCGAGGTCGCGACGCCTTTCGATACTTGAGGTAGGGTCGCGACTTATCCAGAATGGACACGGACTCGATCAGGTGCAAGCCCACAGTCGCTCACGGGTCGTTGCCCGCGCGCGTTCTTCCACTTTATTTAACTAAGTGATGAGGAATGACGGCTGTCTGCGTTTTCGATTGTGGATTCGCCATCAATCCCGCCGGCATCGAAGGGCAGGTGGAGAGCGGGATCACCTGGGGTCTGTCCGCCACCCTGCATGGCGGCATCCACTTTCGAGAAGGACACGTTATCGAGAGCGGATATCACGATTTTCAAGTTCTGCGCGCCAATCACGCGCCCGTGATCGAAACCCACATTGTGCCGAGTACGGCGGCTCCTGGAGGTTTCGGGGAACATTCCGTTCCTCCCGTCGCGCCCGCGATTGCCAATGCGATCTTCGCGGCAACTGGCAAGCGGGTGCGCAGACTCCCGATCACACCGGCATCGTTGAGCTGATCCACAGGAGCTCTGCGTCCTGACAGCTTCGTTTTTATGAGAGAAATCGCCTCCCCACCACACTACACAGCGGCGGTACGCTCCTGTCCACCAGATTAGGAAGAAGTGCGGTTTTCCGGCGAGCTATTCGAGCTTCAAAGGAAAAGCCCGGGATCGAGACCCGGGCTTCCTAATCACGAAGCAGGAGGGAGGTGACCTCATGCTCACCTTGTGGCTGAAAATCGTCACGCTGGTAGTGACGGTGAAGATGAAACTGACGGTTCGAAAGCGCCGTTAGCCTAATCCTGGGGCTGGGCCGCAAAAACCCGGCCCCATAGGCCACATTATACCGCCCGAATCGTGACTTGTGAAGAACTTTACTCCGCAGGCAACCAGAAATCACGCGGGTACAGCCTCCACAACCGATCGTCGGGCCGATCCGCCTTCTTCAAATACTGCTCCCATGCGCTCAACTGCTTCTCCGGCCCGATCACCAGGTACACTCCACCCTTCACCTCGTCTGCCTTCACACCCATTCCTGGCAGCACCTCCGCGTGCACGCGGTCCTTCCGGCGGAACAGCTCCGCACCCAAGTCAGGATCCTTCCGCAAGTCGAGAATCGCCCGGTGGAACTGTGTCACCACCTCCGGCGTGAGCCCATCCGCCAGATCGGCCGCCATATCCTGACCGCGTGACTCGAAGCTCCCCACCGAACGCGTCCCGGAGAACGCGCCCGCAATAGCGTATTCCGCCAACGCCGGATCGGGCCGCGCCTTCTTCAACTCATCGATCACAAATTGGAGCGTCTGCGGAAGCTCCGGGGTCCGCTCCGCATAGTAGTTAAGACGCCCCTCCGTCAGCCGGAGCCGCAGTCCGTTGCTGTATGCCAGGCCGGCTGCCCACGTCTTCATAAACATGCCATGCGCGCCCGCCCCGGCAAACAGATTCGCAGTCAGATAGTCGAGCAGCTTCTCGCGATCCGTATCATGATAGCTCGCTCCCGGAGCGGAGAGCAGAAAGACACCACCCTGCGAATTGGCATTTACCAGGCCGACGAAAACCGGATGGCTCGCTTCCGGCTCGCGGCCCAAAATACGCCGATCGACGTACCGCGCGGCACGATACGTAGCTTTGCGCGCAGGCCCCTGATCGAGCGCCTCCACCAGCCGCCCCAGCTCAGGCGAGAGCGACTTCTGCGACGCCGCCGACCCGATCAGGAACATGCGCGCCCCTCCGGTCGTGAGAATCGCGCGCCTCACTTCATCCAGCGCGGCCAGCGTCTTCTGCGGGCCCTGCTCCAGACCGTGCGCCATCAGGCCGCACAGATACGTCCAGTCCACGGCGAGGCTGGAATCGGGCAGATCGGCGAGCGTCGCGTCAAGATCGCGGGCGGCCTCAATAGCCAAAGCTCGCTCCGACTCACTCAGCTTATCCGTGCCCGCGTACTTGCCGTCGCGGATTTCAGCCAGCATCTGCTTGCGTTCCGCGCGAGTGCCCTTCACGGCGCCCAAATCCGACAGGAACCGGTACACCGCAGGCGAACCGCCGCTCTTGAGCATCCATCTCAGCCGGAGCGCATTGTGAGTCCTGGTCATGAACGACGAAGTCGCCAACAGCAAAGCGTCGTCCTGCCGCCTCCACGCCAGTGCCGGGTCGCTCACCCACGCTTCTTCCGGGTATTGAGTCGTGTTGCGCAATGCTCCCAGCCATTGGTCCACCAAGTCTCGAATGCGCGGGAGATTCTCGGGACGCCAGTCGGGATGGAACAGCACCAGGTTCATCCACTCCAACGCGCGGCGCGACTCCACCGCGTTGTTTCCAGCCCCGCGCAGCACCAGTTCGTGCCGGCCCGTCTCCGCATTCACGCTGAACGTTGCATTCAGAGAGAGAATCTCGTTGCGCAGCCGCTGCGCCATCTGATCCACCGAAACTGGCTGGCCATTCTCTATCACCCCGACGCCTGTCAGCAATTGCGGCAGCAGCGACACGTATACCAGTCGATCCTCCGGGATCGCCTCCAGGCGCAGTGCGAGCCCTGCAGTCGTACTCGTCATGCTGTCGAACATCGAGCTCACCAGCTTCACTCCGCCGGGAAGAGTAGTCGTCTGAAAATCGAGTTGATCGTCGAGGGTCATCGGCGGATGGTCGATAAATTTCGAAGCCGCCAGATCCTTGCCTGCCTTCTCGATAACCGCCGTCGCCGCATCGTATTCGTCGCGATACCGGCGGATCGCTTCCGTGTCGCTGGTTACCGCATACTTCTCCTTCAGGCGATCCACTTCCGCCGCTGCGCGCTCTTCCCGCTCCTTTTCCTCCTGCTTGACCAGCTCCGGGCTTGGCTTGGCAGCCTCCACATTCGGCGTGGTTCCGATTACTTTCCAATCCTTGAGATAGTCACGCCAGATGTTCTGAGTACTGGCCAACAGCTTCTCAATGGCCGCCAAGTCCTCACTCTCGGTCAGCGACTTGCGGAATCCGGGCTCCTTGTTGAGCTGGTATAGATGATCGATCCAGCCCGATCCGGTATTGCGCAACCCGAAACCGGGCGGCGAATTGATGAACTTCGCCAGTGACCGCCTCTGTTCCTGAATCCTCCCCTTGAGCCGCAGATTAAACTCCGCGAGTTCCGGCGATCCATCCGCGTAGTTCGCCACGCGCGCGAACTCCTCCACCACTTTGGCCCGCAGCACCGAGAGGTCCTGATCATTCATCTTGCTCGTGGGCACATCCGAGAAGATCACATAAATCGGATTGCGGAAATCCCTATCCACAAAAGCTCCGACTCCCTTGGCGCCGAAATCCGCCTGCCGGGTACGGCTGTCGATCAGTTGCTTATACAAGATTGAGTCGGGGCCATTGCCCAAAGTAGCCAGGAACAGGCTCAGCAGATTCTGCTGGCGCACATTCAACTTGCGCTCGGCAGGCCAGAGCAGCACCACGTTCCCCGGCTGCTGGTCGTTGCGATGCGGATAGGCCACGTAGTGAATCCGTCCCGCAGGCGCCGGTTGCGGCTCCGGCAGCTTCGCTTCCGACACCACGGGAAGATTCGGGCGCTTCGGCTCGAGCCGGTTCAGAGACGCGTCCAGATTGGAAAGCGCCTGCGGTAATGTCATCTCCTTTGGAATCGAGATCACCGCGCCCATGTTGGCCAGGAAGTAATGCGCGGCATGGAAGCGCCGGATGTCTGATGGTTGGATCACCCGTAGCGCCTCCGGCAGTCCTCCCGATGAAAACGACATGGGGTGCTCGGGACCGTAGAGTGCCAGCGCCGCCTCCCGAAACACCCGCGACCCCGGCTGGTCCATCGAAGTGACCATTTCGTTGTACACGCTGCCCTTCTCCTCCAGCCGCATCGATCCGTTGGGATTGGTGCTGACCCCGAAATTCCGCACTTCTCGATGGATCTCCTCGTCGGAATAGTCCGGATGGAGCAGCGCGTCCATGGTGCGCTCGAAGTGGCGGTAGAAAATGTCGGCGCCCGCTGACGAATAAAAGTCGTAACAGGTCATCCATTGACCGGTAAAAGCCGAGGACCCGACCAGCGACATGAACTCACTGCTGCCGAGTGCCCGTCCCTTGTTGCCCTTGCCCAGCAGCAGATGCTCCTGGGTGTGCGGCTCGCCCATATTCGACGTGGGGTAAGTAGTCACCCAAATGAACGACTGCGGCACCGATTGGATCTGCAGCAGGTCGAGCGTGAATCCGCTGCGGAGATGCTGGAACCGTGCCCCGATCGCGCGGCCTCCGTCGTCTACATACACGGCCGCAGCCCTGAACCCGCTGAGGGTCTGGCCCTCCGTCAACGTGCCATACGATGGATCGACGGGCTGCGCCGCGGCAGCGGCCGAGAAGAGCGTCATGATTACGAGAAACCTCATACCTATTACACCGTAGCCGATTGGACGGCTCGCGGCGCGATTAGTCCTGGCACGGATCGGCCATGGCCAGTTCTGCCATACTGGCGTTTTGCCCTTGTCCTCCATTGCTTTCTACCTGGCATTCGTGTCCGCGGTTGTCATATTGGTGAACTTGACAGCCTCTGAGGCGTTGTTAGCTGCGTCGTTGGCGGCACTGCTTGTATCCCGCGCCAAATTGCGGGTACCGCGCATCTGGCTGCCGTTGACCCTTTTCGTCGCCGGATCCGTTCTCTCGCTGATCTTCTCCCCCGAACCCCAACACGGCTTCGTGCAGTTGAAGAAGATCCTGGTCTATTCAGTGCTTTTGGTCATCTTCTCCACCATCCGCGACGCCGCCGTGGCGCGGCGTCTGTTTCAGTGGTGGAGCGTCGTTGCCGCCGCCATCGCGCTGCTGGGAATCGGGCAATTCGTTCAGCGCTGGCGCCAGGCGCACCTGCTTCACGTCGATTTCTACCAGTTCTATGTGACCGATCGCGTGACCGGAACTATGCGCCACTGGATGACCTTCGCCGGCCAGGAGATGCTGGTACTCCTGATGCTCGCGTCGCTGGTACTCTTCGCGCGGATGGAGCGCCGATCCGTCTGGATGTGGTCCGCTTGTGCGGCGCTGCTCGGATTCGTGCTCGTCCTCAACGAGACTCGCACGGTGTGGCTTGGCACGGCGCTGGGCGGCTTCTGGCTGTTGTGGTGGTGGCGCCGCTGGGTGGCGCTCGCCGGTCCCGCGGCGCTCGTGCTGTTGGTATGGATCGTGCCGGGACCGATCCACGAGCGATTCGTCTCGATTTTCCACCCGCAGAAAGACATCGACTCCAATGAGTTTCGCAGCATCGCACGCCGCACGGGACTGCGCATGATCGAAGCCCATCCGCTGCTGGGCATCGGGTTGGACGAAACCAAGTATCATTTCCTGGATTACCTGCCGCCGGACACACCACGACCTTTGCCTTCAGGCTTCTATCAGCACTTACACAACTTCTACCTTCAGTTCGCGGCCGAACGGGGCATCCCCACCATGCTTATGATGATCTGGATGCTCGTAATGATCGTGTATGACTTCTTCCGTGCGTTACAAAAACTTCCTCCGGGGCCTGGCGATGCACGATTCCTGCTGCATGGTGGCATCGCTGGAGTGATTGGAATCATGGCCAGCGGCCTCTTCGAAGTCAATCTGAACGACAGTGCCGTGCTCGCCGTGTTTCTGATCGTAGTTGCCTGCGGCTATGTTGCCGCGTCACCCGAATGACACGGTACTAATTTGCCTGGAAAAGCTGGCGGTAAAGTGCTACTCTTGACTCTCGCCGGGGATTGAAATGTTACAGAGCCAAAAACTACTCAGAATCGGTGTTCCGATCGTTCTTCTCGTTGCGTCGTCGCCATTAGTGGCTGCAGCGCCAGACCGTGTCACTCGGGCAGTGGATGCGAACCGCACGCGGGTAATAGCCGGCCATCTCCGCCGTCAGGCTCAACCCCAATTTGATCAAGGTCCGGTCGACGAGTCGATGCGGCTGGACGACATCGTGCTCCTCTTCAAGCCTTCGGCAGCCCAGCAAGCTGATTTGGACCGCCTGCTTACCGATCAGCAGAATCCCTCCTCGCCGCAATTCCGGCAATGGCTTACGCCGGAGGAGTTCGGCAACCGATTCGGCCTCAGCGCGGGGGATCATTCGAAAGTGGTCGCGTGGCTCACATCCCAGGGCCTTCATCTCAACCGGTCCGGAAGAGCGCGCAACTGGGTGTCGTTCAGCGGCACCGCAGGACAGGTGTCCAAGGCTCTTCACACGCCGATTCACCGTTATCAGGTCAACGGCGTCGCGCACTTCGCCAATGCGGCGGAACCGTCGGTCCCCGAGGCCTTCGCCGACGTCGCGGGAGGCTTTCTCGGTCTGGATGATTTCAAGCCGATCAGCCAGGCAAAAATGGTGCCTCCCGGCTTCAACTCGGGATCCTCGCACTTCCTCGTGCCCGAAGACTACGCCACCATCTACAACATCGCCCCGCTCTACAAAGCGGGGTTCGACGGAACCGGGCAGAGCATCGCCGTCGTGGGGCAGTCGGACGTACTGGTGAGCGATCTGCGCGCGTTTCGGACACGTTACAACCTGCCGGCTAACGACCCCAAGATGTTGCCCTATAGCACCACTGACCCCGGCTTCACCGGAGATCAAGGCGAGGGCAATCTGGACCTGGAGTGGGCTTCTGCGATCGCGCCCAACGCCACGATCTACTACGTGTACGGGCCCGGCGCCTTCACTGCGATTATCGCGGCGGTCGACCTCAATGTCGCCCCCATCGTCAGCAGCAGTTACCTGCAGTGCGAGGTCGATGAGCCTACGCCGGCCTATCGTGCCATCCTGCAGCAGGGCAACGCGCAGGGCATCACCATCGTAAACGCGTCGGGCGATTCCGGCGCCGCTGGTATCTGCGATCCACAGGGCGTCTTCCAGTTCGCCACCAAAGGCAAGATCGTGAACTTCCCTGCCTCCGTGCCCGAAGTCACGGGAGTGGGTGGAACGCAATTCGTGGAAGGCACCGGGACATACTGGGCCACCACGAACTCTCCCAATTTCGGGTCGGCACTCTCCTACATTCCGGAAGCGGCGTGGAACGAATCCGGTCCATCCGGCTTGAATTCCACCGGCGGCGGCGCCAGCGTCTACAATTCCCAACCAGTCTGGCAGAGCGGGCCAGGTGTTCCCACTGACGGATATCGGCACGTGCCCGATGTCTCGCTCACCTCCGCGGGCCACGATGCCTACGAGATTGTCTATCAGGGCTCCAATATCGGATTTTACGGGACATCGGCGGCCACGCCATCATTCGCGGGAATCCTCGCGCTGCTGAATCAATATCAGGTCTCCAAGGGCTTCCAGAAGCAGGCCGGGCTCGGCAACATCAACCCGCAGCTCTATCGCATGGCCCAGAGCACACCCACAGCGTTCCACGACATTACCGCAGGCAACAACATCGTGCCCTGTTTGCAAGGCAGCCCCGATTGCAGCACCGGCTCGTTTGGCTATCCCGCGGCAGCGGGGTACGACCTGGCAACCGGATTGGGTTCGATTGACGCCAACAATTTCGTCACCCTCTTCAATACCAAAGCACAGCCGGTGACCGTGGTGCTCTCCATGAGCGCAGCCAAAGTGGGTCCCAACGATACCGTTGCGCTTACCGCAGGCGTCTATCCCGTGACCGGCGGCGGCGCGCCTACCGGGACCGTCAGTTTCGCTTCCGGGACCTCACCCTTGGGCTCCGCCGACCTGATCACACGGAACGGACAGCAGGTCGCCGACCTCTACTTCCCGGCCTATCTCCTGCAGGGCACCGGCGCGTTTCTATTGACAGCACAGTATTCCGGAGATGCCGTCTACAACAGCGGCGGGACCAGCAAGGCGATCCAGTTGGCCGCTCCCGCGGGCTCGGCTGCGATTATCGCTTCGTGGCCCAGCAACGTATTCCCGAACCTTCCCGATGCACAAGGTTTGAGCTGGTCGGCGCCGTTTATCTTGCGGGAAGCAGCCGGAGTCGCGGCCCGCATCACCAGTTTCGTTATCGATGGCGTCGCACAACCGCTGTCACAATACTTCCCGCAACTCGAGATCGCGCCCGGCAGCACCAACAGCTACAGCATAGTACTGCGGAATCTCGTGGCGCCGGTGACTAAGACATTCGTTGTCAGCGGCGTCGACGCGGCTGGACAGACCTGGTCCCGCCAATTTCCGATCATCTTCAATCCGGCGTATCCCCGGCAGAACTTCTATCTAACCGCGACCCCGCTGATCGTCACGCAGAATCCCGCGGCCGATCCCTCCTGCCAGTGGGCGGTACAAGTGAATCTGGAGGATCTGGGCGGCTTCCCCACCACGGTGAGCAATCTCTCTTTGGGCAGTGTCAACGCCACCTCCCGAATCCAGGCGATCTTCGGCACGGAACGCCTGTACCCTTACGGTTCGCTTCAGGGGACACTCTGCTTCGGGGGCATCACTCCGCCCGCGTCCGACTACGTGGAAGTGAGTCTCAATAGCGGTTTTGCTCAGGAAGTTGCCATATCCTTTGCAGGTCCGCCGGCGAATCCCTCGAAGATCTCTGCGAGTCCCGCAACGCTCTCCTTGTCGGCCGCCGACGCCGCCCACCCGGCCTCGGCCAACCTAAACGTGGGCATTTCCGATAAGACCCAAACGTGGACGGCGTCGATATTTCCCCAGAGCCGCACCACTTCGTGGCTCACGCTTTCCCAGTATTCGGGGACCGGCCCTGCGCAAATCTCATTGGCGGCCTCGGGCGCCGGTTTCGAACCCGGCGTTTACCGGGCCACCATCGTGGTGCAATCGCAAAACGCCATGCCGCAATGGATCAACGTTCCGGTGATGTTCGTGCTCGGCAGCAGCGGATCGGGTAACACTAAAACCACCATCACCGCAGTCGTTAATTCCGCCACTAATAGCACGACCGGAAGCCCCGGAGAATTGATGACCATCTACGGCACGAACCTCTCGCCCGCCACGACCAGGCTCGGGACTAGTTTTTCGTCTGGAGGTGTGTCCGTCACCGTGAACGGTATGGCCGCCGAAATGGTGTATGTCTCGCCTACTCAGATCAATATCGAAGTTCCGTTCGAAGTAGGCGTGGGTCCGGCGGTGTTGGGAGTCAACAACAACGGGCAGATTGCGGCGTGGCAACTCGACATCCAACCCTCCGCGCCCGGCATTTTCAGCGACACCAATGGGTTCCTCGTGCCTCAGGCATCTGCGTCGGCAGGATCGACGGCGACGCTCTTCGTCTCCGGCGCGGGAGAGGTCACGGGCGGACTGCCGGATGGCTTCGTGCCGAGCCCCACAGCGGCAGGAGTCTTTAAGCCGGCACTCCCGCTCACGGTGACGGTAGGCGGCGTCAACGCCTTCATCAAGTCGACCGGGATCGCCCCGCTGCAACAGGGCATCATGGAGGTCGACTTCCTCGTACCTGCCGTTCCGGCCGGATCGCAGCCTGTGGTGGTAACCGTGAATGGAGTGGCGAGTCCCGCCGCCAAACTGACTGTTCAATGAAGTAGGCCCGGGGCAGAAGTGCGAGATACGAACCCTCGGCCGCTTGGGCATCCCAAACCGGTGCTAGTGTACCGGTTTTCCAGTGCGGAATCAGTAGCTTACGGGTGAAAACGGGTACTTGAGTACCCGTTTTCGGCGGAAAGCGATCAGCGTGCCGGACCTGCGCACCGGGCTGTCAGACAGAGAAGTCCACCAGGAACTGAGAGACTTGTCGAGACCTTCCCGGTCTTGCCACTCTCATTACTTTATCTCCAGCGTTAGAACTGTGGGTGGAGAAGAGAGGGGGGGCGAGGAACTGTCGATCACCGTGAAAGTAAACTTGGTTTGAGGTAAGGCCGCAGTCGGAGTGCCGGTGATTGCGCCCGTGGCCGCATCGAGTTTCAGGGGGCTCGGCAGCTCCGGAGTCACCGACCATTTCAACGGCTGCGTGCCGCCGGTCGCCTGCAGAGTGAAATTGTAAGCCTGGTTCGCCGCACCATCTGGCAATGCCGCAGTGGTAATGGCCGGATTAGAGTGCGTATCGGTAGACGAGCCGAAGTAGAATCCGACGATCGTTCCCAATACGCCGATCAGCACCGTCAATACCTGTTTCCCGCGATCAAACCGCTTGTCCCCGTCGTCGCCTGCGGGAAGCAATAGCGTGGAGATCGACAGGATAATCGCGATCCCCACCGTGGAGATGGCGATCAGAAAGGTAATCAGGCCGCGCGCCACCTCTTTCTTTCCCAAATTGTTCAGGAACACTCCACTCGGCTGAGTAACCCCGTAGATGATCACTCCCAAAACCACCAGGCCGAGGACCGTGAACAGCACGTTCGGCAAATACTGCCAGAAGTTCGTCGCCGGACCGCTGGAAATACTGAGCCCCACCTTCGACCCTGAACTGACAGTCGTTCCGGCATCCGGAATCGTGCCGATCACGCCACCTTTCGGAACCGAATCGCTGGAATGATTCGTGACGGGACCAAGCCCAAGACCGGCATTCTTCAGGACAGCTTCTGCCGCCTGCTTCGTCAACCCAGTCACATCGGGGACAGCGACATCCCCCGCTGGCCCCGTGGAGACTTGCAGGTTCACCGCTGACCCGGCGGTGACCGAAGAACCCGCGAGCGGGTTGCTGCTGATTACATTTCCCGAGGGCACCGTCGGGCTGCTCGCTTTAGTGAGCGTGCCGACCTTCAAGCCCGCGTCTTCCACTGCTTTCTGCGCATCAGAAAAAGCTTTGCCGACCACATCTGGTACCGCAACTGGATCTGCCATTGCAATTACCTCCGGCGAGAGCGAAGCCGTCAGGTCCGCTCCAATAGAGAAAGCGTAAAATCTTGCCCGTTCGGGCCATCCAGCGGGCGGTTCCCGCCAAATCTTGAAGTTCGCGGATACGGCCACCCACCCGCGCATGCTACCCTTGACGGTTTTGGAGGTGCCGTGTTTTACCCCAGGATTCTCCCATTTGTCCTCATCCCCGCATTCCTAAACGCAGCACCGCGGGACCGCATCACCAGCCGCGTCGATTCGCGCAGGACGCAAGTCGTCTCAGGCACCGTTCATCGCCTCGCACAGCCGCAATTCGACCAGGGACCACTCGATCCCGCCACGCGATTGGACTATATCCGGCTGCTCTTCCAGCCATCCGCGGCGCAACTGGCCGATCTCCAGACGCTGCTCGCCGATCAGCAAAATCCCTCCTCCCCGCGATTTCACCAATGGCTCGCTCCTGAAGACTTCGCCAACCGCTTCGGACTGAGTACGGGCGATCAATCAAAGGTAATCGCGTGGCTCATCTCGCAGGGTTTCACGGTGCGCGACTCCGCACGCGGTCGAAATTGGGTGGCCTTCAGCGGTTCCGCCGGACAAGTCTCGCAGGCTTTCCACACCTCCCTCCGCCGCTTCCGAGTAAACGGAGAAATCCATTACGCCAATAGCACCGATCCATCCGTTCCCGAAGCATTGGCCTCCGTCACCCACGGATTCACGGGGCTCCACGACTTTCATCCCAAATCGATGGCGCGGGTGCAGCCCGACTTCAACCTGTCAAACAGCCACTACCTGGCGCCGGAAGATTTCAGCGCCATCTACAACATCGCGCCTCTTTACCAAGCGGGATACGACGGCACCGGCCAGAGCATCGCCGTGGTGGGCGCCTCCGACGTGCTTCTCAGCGATCTGCGCGCCTTTCGTACCTCTTTCAACCTGCCCGCCAACGATCCCAAAATGATTCTCTACAGCGGCACCGATCCGGGCTTCAACGGAGCCGAGGTCGAAGGCAATCTCGACCTGGAATGGGCAAGCGCCATCGCACCCAAAGCGACCATCTCCTACGTCTACGGACCCGATCCGTTCGACGCCATGATTGCCGCCATCGATTTGAACGTCGCTCCCATCATCACCATCAGCTACGCTGTGTGTGAAATTGACGCGGCCGCTTCCTTCTTTCGAGCGGTGGCGCAACAGGCGAACGCGCAAGGCATCACGATCCTCGCCGCCTCGGGCGATGCGGGACCAGCGGCATGCGATTCCTTCGGCGCGGGAGCTTTCGCGACTCAGGGCCTGGCGGTGAACTTTCCTGCTGTTCTCCCGGAAGTTACGGGCGTCGGGGGCACTCAGTTTGTGGAGGGAACAGGCACTTACTGGTCTTCCACGAACTCCACAGCCTTGGGATCCGCCCTTTCTTACATTCCCGAGGCGGCCTGGAATGAGTCGGGCACTGGAGGAATACTTGCGGGCGGAGGCGGGGCCAGCGCTTTTTACCCGCGACCATCCTGGCAGAACGCGCCGGGGATGCCCGCCGATTCTGTCCGGCATGTTCCGGATATCGCCCTCACGGCGGCGGGACACGATGCCTACCTCATCAATTTCGAGGGCCAGTTGAATGCGGTGAGCGGCACTTCGGCTTCTACTCCAGCCACGGCCGGTCTGATCGCCCTGCTCAATCAATACCTGATTGCCAAGGGGTTCGAAAAGACACCGGGGCTGGGCAACATCAACCCGCAACTCTATCGCCTCGCCCAGACTTCCCCTTCGGTGTTTCACGACATCAGCGCGGGAAACAACGTCGTACCCTGTGCGCAGGGCAGCGTCGGCTGCCTTACCGGCTCTTATGGCTACCAATCGGGGCAAGGCTACGACATGGCCACAGGTCTCGGCTCGGTGGACGCCAACAATCTGGTAACGCTTTGGAACACCCAGACTCAGGCAGTCAAGGTAGTGCTCTCGTTAGGCGCTACCAAGGCGAGTCCCAACGACACGGTCGCGCTTACGGCCGGCGTTTTCCCGGCAAGCGGCGGAACTCCCACCGGAACCATCTCCTTCATTGCCGATGGTACGCCGCTGGGCACCTCTCCCCTCACCTTGCGTAATGGGGAGCCGGTCGCCGACCTCTACTTTCCGGTCTATTTGTTGCAAGGGACCGGCAACTTCACCATAGCCGCCGAATACTCCGGCGATGCCGCATTCAGCAGTGGAGGAGCCACGCGCACGATCCAGGTCTCCTCTCCACCCGCCATTGCGGCGATTATCCCTTCCTGGCCCGGCACCGTTTGGCCCTCGTCCCCCAGCGCGCAGGGTCTGAGTTGGCAGACCACCTTCAGCCTGCGCGAAACCGCCGGCGTTCCCGCTCTGATCACCAGTTTCACCATTGATGGCGCGTCCCAGCCGCTCTCAGTCTGTTTCCAGTCGCCCAATATCCCGGCCGCCGGCACCGTTACGTGCAGCCTCGTGTTTCGCAATCTCTCCCCTCCACTCAGCCGGACCTACGGGATTTCGGGCATCGACTCCACCGGCCATAACTGGTCGCGCCAATTCTCTGTGAATTACAATCCGTTGCCCCCGGGTGAAGACTTCCATTACACCCTCACGCCCCTCATCGTCACCCAAAATCCCTCCGCCGACCCTTCCTGCCAATGGGCGGTTCAGATCAATCTCGACGATCTGGGCGGCAACTTACATCTGATCGATGGCCTCACTGTCGACGGCGTAGATGTAACCAGTAGGGCTCCCTCGATCTTCGGGACGGAACGGCTCGACGCGCTCGGGTCACTCCAGGGCACCCTCTGCTATGGCGGACTAACTCCTCCCGCCAGCGACTTAGTGCAGGTCAGCTTGAGCAGCGGCGTCACCAAGGAGATTGCGGTTTCGTTTGTGGGACCTCCCACAAACCCGGCCAAGCTGACAGCGGACCCCGCGAGTCTTGTCCTGACAGCAATCTCTGGCCAAACTGCGAGCGCGACGCTATCGGTGGCAACCTCCAATCAGATGCAATCGTGGACGGCAGCGGTCTTCCCGGCGAACCGCACCAACTCGTGGCTGGCTCTTTCACAGTACTCAGGCACCGGTCCCGGCCAAATTACCTTAACAGCGTCGGGCAACGGCTTCGAACCAGGCGCTTATCACGCCACCATCGTCATTCAATCGCCCGATGCGGTGCCGCAGTACCTGAATGTGCCGGTGATGTTTTTGTTGAACCCAAGTACCGCCGGAACGCGGATCACTTCTGTCGCCAACCCCGCGACTTATCGGACCACAGCTAGCCCCGGTATGTCCCTGGCCGTTTTTGGAAGCAGGCTGGCAAACACCACCGCGACCGCCTCAGGTAATCCCCTTGTTTACTCCACGGCAGGAGTGACAGCGACGATCAACGGTTCCGCCGCGCCGATCCTCTACGCTTCGCCGGGACAACTGAATCTCCAGGTTCCTTATGCGGTGGGGGCAGGCCCCGCCGTCCTCAGCGTGAATAACAACGGGCAGATCGCAGGATTTCAGTTCGATGTGGCGCCGTCCGCACCGGGTGTCTTTGCAGACGCCAACGGGAATCTGGTCCCCAGCGCAACCGCCAAAAAGGGAGCCATCGCGACCCTGTTCCTGACCGGTGCAGGCGAAGTCTCTCCTGCACTCAAAACCGCTTACACGCCGACCTCACCTGCAGCTGCATCCGTCTACAAACCTATCCTCCCGCTAGCCGTTACGGTGGGAGGCTTTCCGGTTTTTGTGCAGTCCGCGAATCTGGCGGTAAACCAGTTCGGCATTACTCAAGTCACTTTCATCGTTCCAGACGCAGTGCCGGCAGGACCGCAGCCGGTGGTGGTTACCATTGGCGGCATTTCGAGCCCGCCGGTCACCCTTACCGTACAGTAATCGGTAATATCCTGTAGTGATATTAACTGACTGCCGTGAATTTGAGGCTTCGTAATACGGGAAGCTCCTGTTCTTTCCCGTAAATCCACCGCAGTTATGGTGCTTGCAGTACTCCTACATCTCTCATTTTGGCAGTACTCATGAGATGATCAGACAAGCAGGAGCACTATTCGGGCGTATGCAGATCACGATCTCTTTCCGTTCCGGCTTTGATGTTTCAGGTGTTGTCCTGGCGAAAACAGGTACTCGGCTCCGGGTGGCCATGCAAAATTGGGACGACGCTGCGGAATTTTACTGCCGGCAGGGACAGTGGTTCCTCGGAAACGGGGACCCGGTACGGATCGTCTGGCCCCCGACTTCCGCAGGAAGATTCTACAGCTTTACAAGCCCTGGGTGGCTGAACTAACCCCCCGTCACAGGATCCGCGCCGCCAGGTAAAGGTTCGGGGTCGTCGTCTGGTATCGGACCGGGATCCGGATCGGGTGGAGGGTGTGGTGGCTCGGGTTCGGGTAGCGAACTTGCGGCGGCCGCCCGAAAACTGGCACGCGCCACTCCCGCGGATACCCCCCGGCCTACGTCAGACAGAGTCACTTCGCACTCACAGCAATCGCTACACCGCAGACATTTCTCACAAAGATGGTTCTCACAGGCATCTTTGGTGCAACGCGCACAAATTCGTGTGGAGTCTTCTCCGCAAATACTGCACTTGAATGGCATGAATGAGCTACTTTACTTTCCTGACTGGCGGTTTCGGAGTCGCCTGAGTCACCACCGCCCGGCATCGTTGGGCTTCGTGGTCCATCACTTCCAGGTCGCGTTCCCGCTGCGCCGCCAGTTCGACGATGTATCGCTGAAAACGCTCCCGAGCGCCGCCATCCTGGGCTTGCAGACTGGCCAGCGCCATCGCGTCCGCCTGCCCCTGATACTTGCGAATTCCCTCTTGTAACGAAGACAGCATCGTATCGAGAGAGTTCATCCGCAGGTAAAGTTCGAAGGAAGCTGAAAGCCGCAAAGGACTCGAAGCCAGCATCTTCGCACCCTCCGACAACGCCCGCGCCTGTACTTTGGATGATTGCAACTGCGCCAGGTAAGTATCGGACGCACCCTTCTCAACCCACGCATAAACGTCGATCTTCTCAAGCATCGGCAGAAGACGTTCCGCGTGCGCGGCGATTCCCTGGAGAGTCGTCGCGATCTCCCAATCCGATTCAATGCCCGCTGGAGGTGGCGCGGGGCCCTGAGCCCACGCGGCCGCGGCGCAGGTGAACGCTATAAGTCCCCTCACTGCCCCATGGATAGCCACACTCCCAATCTATCACGAGCCCGCCCGCCAGACCGCGAACGACATGCCTTGTGGATCGATCATCACAGACATCTCATCCCCCTCCGGAAGCCTCGTGGGCGGGATCACCGTCTTGGCGCCCAACTCTTCCGCGCGTTTCACCGCCGCGGCCACATCGCCCACGCCGATGAACAACTGCACGAAACTAAGCGCTTGCGGGGGAGCCGGCCAGATGCCGCCCTGGATGCCCTCCTGCGACCCGGTTTGAATGCGCCGATAGCCCAGCGGATTGTTCGCATCCACCGTCCAGCCAAATAGCGAGGAGTAGAAGCGGGCCGTTTCCTCGGGGCTCCTGGACAGAATTTGAAACTGCACGACGGGATTTGCCATCTCGATTACTCCTTTGCCATTTGTCTGACTTTTGCCAGCGCCAATTTCCGGAACTGCTTCTCGGTCAGCGAAGCCGCACCCGTAAGATCAATCCATTTGCCGTTCGACCCGATCTCCAGCAGGCGAAGGCGCAACAGCCTGCTGAGAGCTATGTTCACTTCATCTACGGTCACGCCAGCCTGCTCCGCGATCCACCGGGAATCGGCCTGAAAGCCTTCTGTCCGCGAAAGCCTCACAATTTCCCAGTGGGCCGGTTGCGTGACGATGCCGAGCGCTTCGGCCGTCCAGTGGCGCAGTTGATGCTGCCGTTGCGCACTCGCCTCTTCCGGCACATGTTCCGCCGCGACATACACCGCAGCCTCTTCCAGCGTGAGTCCGAGTTTCCGGGCCCACGCACGAATCTGTCCGGCTGGGGCGTGCCTGGTTCCCCGCAAGACCTGCGCGAGTGTGGAATGATCGGTTCCCAGAAATCGAGCGAAAGCGCGCAGCGAGTGGCGTGGATTCTTCTCCCGCCGGGCCGCAAACTCCCGCTGCAATCGTTCGCGGAACATGTCCCCAATGCTACCCACGGAGACGGTGCATTAGCAATGGAATCGGCCCGTAGAGTGGGGCAAACCTCTGCCCCGGTTTGGCATTACTTGCAGAAGTCGGCTTCGAACGCGGCGACCTTGTCCAAGCGGCGTCGGTGGCGCTCGGCCCCGGAAAACTTCGCGCCGACATAATCCCGTACCAGGTCCACCGCCAGTTCCGGGCCGATCACGCGCGCGCCCAGGCACAGCACGTTCACGTCGTCGTCTTCCACGCATTGCCGCGCCGAGAAGCTGTCGTGACAGGTAGCCGAGCGAATTCCCTTGAACTTATTCGCCGCTACACAAGCGCCCGCTCCGCTGCCGCAAATCAGGACCGCCCGTTCGGCGCGCCCATCCAGCACAGCTTCAGCGACGGCCTTCGCGTAATCGGGATAATCGACGGACTCCGTTGAATTGGTTCCCAGATCGGTCACCTCGTGGCCCATCTTGCGAAGTTCTTCGGCCACCCGCCCCTTCAGCGGAAAGCCGGCATGGTCGGATGCAACTGCGAGGTTCATCGCCATACATAATAGCAGCGAGCCATACCTTGCGGGAGAAGGCACGAAGTGGTACGTACTCAATAGTGCGCACTTATTTAGGTCTGATCGGGCTTGCGTGGTTTTTACAGACGGGTCCAGCGCCGCCCACGGCTGTCGTGAAGGAACTCTCCCACGAGAGCCAGGTCCTGGGTGGCAACCGTACCTTTCAAGCCGTCCTGCCGCCTTCCTATGCCACTTCGAAAAAGCGCTATCCGGTTATCTACTGGTTTCACGGCTACGAGCGTTCGAACCAGGAGCGCGACGCCGAGACGGCAGGTTACGTCGCCGCACATGACGTCATCGTGGTGAATGCCGGTCCCGTCGAAACCCAAGGCGCTTATCCGCTCTACTTTCCCGAACTGGTGGATCACGTCGACAAATCGTTGCGCACAATTCCCGATCGCGACCATCGTGCAATCACCGGCTTCTCCCTCGGCGGTTTCTTCGCCTTCTGGCTTGCCGGCAAGTATCCCGACCTCGTCTCCAGCGCCTCGAGCTTTAACGGCGTACCCCAAGCCACCGTCGGCCCGCGCGACCTTGAAATCGACTACAACCTGGACGATCAGTTCAATAATTATGAGGGTGTGCAGACTCGCCTGGTGACTGGCGCGCCCGACGTCGCGGCTTTCTACCACCGCCGCATGAACAGCATCTGGATGTACGCCCGCCGCGGCCACAGCACCGAGCACTTCGACGCCGACCATGCCGTAGAAGCAATCCCCCACACGCTCGATTTCCACATGAAGGCCTTCGCCACGCCGCTTCCCAAGCTGGCCTACTTCACTCATTCCGATGTGTATCCGAACTTCGCCGTGTGGGGATGGGATGTTGTGTCCGACCGCAAACAACCGGGCTTCACAGTGCTCGAAAACGTTTCGAGCAAGGGTTTTCGGTCCTCGGTGCGGGGCTGGATTCCGGGAGGCGCGGCCATTCCCGAAGTCAAGCTCTCGATCTCTACGCCGCCGCGCAGCTATCCGCCGGGCAGTTCCCTCCTGGTGTCCTATATTCGCCTCCGCGATGGCAACGTGCGTCGCACTCCGCAGAAGGCCGATGCGCAAGGCCGTCTGAATTTCGACCTGGATGGCGATGCGTATGAAGTGGGCATTTCCCCGGAGGCCTCGCTCGCCATCGGCACCTACGAAGTCGCCGATGCTGCCTGGGCGACCGCCGGAAAACCCGTCAAGTTGCGTGTAAAATTCTGGAACAAAGGAGGTACGCCGTCACTCGCATCGACTATCCAGTGGGAGAGTCCCAACGCGGGCGTGACTTTCGAATTTCCGTCGAGCCGGCTCTTTCCACTGAAACCGGGCGAGTCCGCCGTGGTGCCGGTGACGTTCACCGTGACCGATCCAACTCAAGCGATCGTGCGCGTGGTTGCAGTGCAAGGCACCGCGCTGCGGCTAGGCTTGGACGTCCCTCTGTTCCCTCCGGCACAAAGCACGCTCGACTTCCAGATCGCCGATGGCCGATCGTTCAAGGTCTACCAGCGCGCGGCGCAGATCGCCGAGGTGCCCTTCGGGGAAGGCAACAAAGACGGGCACGCCGCGCCCGGCGAGAGCTTCGCGGTGCTGTTGCCGGAAGGCGACGGATATCGCGCGGCGGAATTGTTTACCAATGATGCCTGCGTGGATGACACCGGCCGCGGCGACGACTCCTGGAACGACTACGATCACGCCGGCGCATCCGTTCGCTACTCCCTACCTACCATCCGCCCGGAGTGTCCGCCGGGCCACGTCGTCCACATGCTGGCGCGCATCTGGATCCCGCACACGCCGGATTACGAGGTCCGCTACGCTGCCGTGGAGTTCCCGGTATGGTGGAGGACAGGCGAAGAGCCTAAGTAATCGGCCTCTCCAGCCGGATGTTTCCGACATCCGAAAACGCGGTATCTGGCGTCAATCTTCTCGAGTTCCGGGACTAGGCGGCCGAAATTGTCCTTCGGTGTCAAGGTCATGGCCACTTCGACCGGGGTCTATCAGAATAGCTCAAGCTGTTTCGCCCGGTATCGACGAGGAACCGCCTCGGAAGCGATGCGCTTCATCAGATCGCCCAGGGACACCACGTGCACGGCTTTCGTGGCTTCCGCGATCCGACCAAGCACAGCCGCGGGTTGATCACCGATAAAAGCAGAATTGCCGTCCGTGACAAGGTATGACTTGGGTTTTGTCTGCAGTAAACCGCTTGGTCCCAACTCTCGGCGCAGCAAGCGCAGGATCTTGCGAGTCTTTTGAAGCGACAGCCCCTTGCGCCGGAGAGCGGCAATCACGAGAATCTCCAGAACCTGATCAGGAACGTAGATCCGCCGGTGAGCGTCGATGCGGGGAGAAACCAGCTTACCTTCATCCCACCATTGGAGTTGTCGTAGACTGACCCCTGCAATGCGGCCCACGTCAGCGCTCAGGAAGACACGCTCCTCGAATGCAACTCGCTCCGGCAACATAGCAGCACCGCTCTATGATCGACGGCGCCCGCTTGCCGCCAGTCGAGCCTGAGCCTTCGGTGGACGGGCGATCGGATCGCTCGCCCCGATTTCCGGTTTGCTGTTCTTGGGCCTTTGGCACAACACACACCATTGGGCGTGCCGATCATAGACGCCGCAATGATCGCATTGGGTATAGATCGTGTACGTCTTCATCGGGTTCACCCAGAATATACATCCTGCCCGGGCGGTAGTCAAAACATTTCTAGGGAGATGCGTTTTGCGCAGAGGGGCCGAACCAAAATGCCCAACTCGTGAGCCGCCGGACTTTGAGTTCCCAGAGCCCGCTGCGCCTCTGGGTCGTTTGGCGTTTAGGCCAAAGCGCCGGTCCTTCCCTTTCGGCCAGCGATCGGCTGGTACGTTAACCGATACCAACGGTACTATTCCTAAGACCCGTCCCAGTCCAATACTTGTTCATGAAGCGTGAGGAACGGCATGTGCAAGGTGGTGATGGCGCACGCTGGGATCGCCGTGCCAACACCCGATTTGCCCTGAACCTTGGAGTCCGTTACGTCATCCTGGACCAGCCTGGCACGGTGGCGACCGGCTCTGGCCGTACGATTGACCTGAGCAGCTCTGGCCTTCGCTTTGAAGCCAAGAGTTCACTTCAGCCTGGTTTGAAGCTCGAGGTGGCCATCGATTGGCCCGTCCAGCTTGAAGGAGGCGTCCACCTGCAATTGATCGCAAGGGGTGTGATCGTCTGGACCAGAGGAACCGAGACGGCCTTGCTGATTCAGCGGCACGAGTTGAGAACGCGGCGTGCGGAACTGAAAGTCGCTGGGCCGCGGGAATTCTTCGGCTGAACGTTGCGCAGCAAATCTCTGCCAGGTCGGTGCCCTAAAGGATCGGCGGCGACCACCGAGCCAATCAGGCTGCGCCGCCGCTCCGCTGAAGAAATGCTCTGATTCTGATCGCCCCACGCACTCACGCACATCCAAGGACCAATTGCCATGACGCGGTTCTTGGCACCGAGAACATGATCAGCCGCTTGCCAGCCTGCGAGCGCGCGTGCAGAATAATGCCATGTGCACAAAAAGCCTATCATCTGCGTGCCGCGTCGTAACGGTCCTCGTCGGCTTTGTTTCCCTGGCGTTCTCCCAGGGTGGATTCGACGGCCCCGGGTGGTACCAGATCACCAACCTCAAATCCGGCAAGGGACTCGCGATGGATATGAATGACCAGTCGAGCGTCACACAATTCGCACCCCAGAACACGGAGAATCAGGTCTGGATCCTGGATCCCGCGCAAGGCGGATATTTTTATATCCGCAATGCCGTCAACGGAAATGCGCTGGAGCCGACCGCCGGGCAGAACAGCGCCGTGGTTCTGGCTGCTCCCTTCCACGCGACCCCCAGCCAGCAGTGGCGCATCGAGCGTGGCAAGGACGGTAATGCCCTCATCATGAACTACTATGGGAAGGCACTCGATCTTCCCGATGGGTCCGCACGCGACGGAGTTCGTATGCAGATCTACGACTCGAACGGGGACTCCAACCAGCGTTATACCTTTCGCCGGGTTTCGGGCGAATATGGCAGCCGCTGGCGAAAGCGGGACGGAGATCGACCGCAGGGCACCATCATCACCTGCTCATCCGATGACGGGCGTCGGAAGGTCTGCGAGGTGGACACGCGCGGCGGAGTACGCCTGTCCCGCCAGATTAGCGGCTCGCCGTGCCGCGAAAACGAGACTTGGGGTAGCGACCGTCGTGGGATTTGGGTGGACCGCGGATGCCGTGCTGAATTTGAGGTCGGCCGGCGGTAGCCCCGACATCATCATAGCCAGAACCGGCCCCCCTCCCGGCCGTCAGAGGTACTCCTGAAATTAATCGTGGGCTAATTGAGACGGAAACCCATAAAGCTCTCGGCTGTATGGGGCCAGTGGTGCCGCTCTACGGGCCGATCGGCCGGGAGCTTACGGCAATAGCCAATGCGCACTCGCAGTCCGCGCCGGCCGGCTGGATGCCAACCGCCGTCGGTATCCACTCCATCGCCAACCCAACTACGGCGCCAGCCCTGCGGGCGATCGCTTCGGACCGCGGGCCGGTCGTGATCGGGCGATCAACTTCTAAGCGGAGCCTCCGCAATAGCAGGCTTGCCCGGAATTACTGGAATATACTGAGTCTCGGGAGATCTCGGATGAAACAGTTTGGCTCAGTGCTTGCGGTGACAATTGCGACGTTCGCGATCGGCTCGGCTCAACAAGCTGGACCGTTCAAAGTACTTAAGACCGCGAGGGTCGGCGGAGAAGGCGGCTGGGACTACATTTATGCGGACGCCGCGGGACGCCGGCTCTATATTCCGCGGGGCGCGACGCGCGAGATTCCTGCCACAGACACGACGCCCGCAGTCCCGGCGGTTCCCGCCCGTCTGACGATCTTCAATCTCGATACGCTTGAGCCGGTCGGTGAGATTAAGGGTGTCGGTGGGAATGGTACTGCGGTCGACTCGAAGTCTGGCCACGGCTTCACCAGCGACCATCCGAAAGTATCGATGTTCGACACCAAAACACTGACCCTGATTAAGAGCATCGATGTGGGCGCCGCACGACCGGACGGCATCCTCTTTGATGGCTTCAACGACCGGGTCTACGTCTTCAGCCACCCGACGAAGGACGCGACCGTCATCGACTCGAAGGACGGCACCGTGCTTGGCACCATCGATCTGGGGGGCGTGCCGGAGCAAGGCGTGGCCGATGGCAAGGGTATGCTCTACGTCGTCATGCAGGACGCGGTGGGCAGTGTTACTGCCGTTGACGTCAAGACGATGAAGCCGACCGGGCACTATTCGTTCGTCGACAAGGGAGGATGTAACGGACTCGCATTGGATGTAAAGAACGAGGTGCTCTTCGCGGCGTGTGGCCGATCCGGAAACCCGCCGGCGCAGCCCGCGCAGCCAATGATGGTGATTCTGAGCGCTAAGGACGGCAAGATCCTGACGAGTCTGCCGCTGGCCGGCGGATCCGACGGTGCGGCTTTCAACCCCGCAACGATGGAAGCCTTCAGCACGCACGGCAACGGCACATTGACCGTGATCAAGGAGAAGAGTCCCACCAGTTTTGAGGTCGAACAGAATCTTCAGACGATGAATGGCGCCCGGACCATCACGTTCGACAGCAAGACTAACCACATCTTGACGATGAGCCAGGAGCGCGGGCCGGCGCCGCCGCCTCCGCCAGGGGGAGGACGCGGGCCGCAAGGCACTGCCGTGCCGGGATCGTTTACCATTCTGATGATCGGCAGGTAGAAGGACGCCGACACTTTAATCGAGCCCCCGATGAATTCCAAGGGGGACGAAGCCTGGTGGCGCATATCGCTGGTGGGCGGCGGGAAACCGGCCACCGGCTGCCGCGTGCTTACCCTCCCTGCCCGAGAAGCTACCAGACTGAAAAATAACAGTAGAATCCTCCAGGAATCTGAAGTATATTCTTCAGGCGAGGGGCACCATGGAAATCGATCGCAGGCTATTTATCGCCAGTCTGGGTGGCGCCGCGGCGGTGGCGTCGATGAATCCTGAAGCCCGGGCCGAGGCGCTCGAACATTACATGTCGGACCTGCTGGAAGCGCCCGGGGAGGGAACCACGGCCGACGACACGAAGCCTAAGTTTCCCACTGTGGCCGAAGTAGAGGCGGACATCGAGAAGCGTCCGTTCCGCCGGGGAGCGGGCGGCGTCTTCATCTCCGCGGGCGGCAACGTGAAGAAACTCCCTCCTATGCCTGCCAGGCCGACATTGGCCGATTTTTTCAACCTGCGCTTCACCACCGTCAATCATTGTCTGCAAAGCGCCACCGACGCGCTTAAGAAGGGCCAGCCAGAGGACATTGTATTAGCGTGCCTGCTGCACGATCTGGTCCATACGCTGATGAAGACCGATCATGGATGGTGGGGTGCGCAGATGTTCGAGCCGTACGTATCGGAAAAGATCACGTTCGCCATCCGCTATCACCAGGCGTTGCGGTTTTATCCGGATCACGCAGCCGGCTACGAGTATCCCGATCTGTATAAGAGGATGTTCGGCGAAGATTACACGCCGCCGCCACACATCCAGGCGGCCTATCAGTACGCCCGGAATCACAAGCTATACATGGCGGCGCGACTGGTGACTGTCCACGATCTGTATGCCTTCGACCCGAGTGCCAAGGTATCGATGGATCCGTTCGTGGACATCATCGGACGGCACTTCAAACAGCCGAAAGAAGGGCTCGGCAACGACAACAGTGCGGTGGCTCACTTTTGGCGGACGATGTCGATGCCGGATACACCGCTGTAGTTGCGTGAGGCCTGTAATCTGAGCCGCAACGGCAAATCGGCACTGGACGCTTCGAGGACGAAGTAATCAGAACACATCAGCACAGCATTCGCAAAAGATGCAAGGTCGGCGTGGATGATGGGACCGTCAGCTGTTTCAGGAGGGAATTGCCATAGTCCCAGACTACGTCTGGGACTACGTAGGCATGGCGGATTCTTACAGCGTCCTCGCGGCCAATAGCATGGAGAGCCCGGACGAGGTTGTGCCGAAAGCCGAAGCGGCGGCCCGTCGGGCCGTGGCTCTATCCCCGGACCCTGCAGAGGCTCACGCCTCGTTGGGATTGGTCTTCTACACCCAATGGAATTGGAATGGTGCCGATCGGGAATTGAAAGAAGCGCGGCGGCTAAATCCGAATCTTTCGATCGCGTACCACCGAGTCCGCTTTTGGGTCGTAGCCCGGCGGCCGATCGAACACGGCGGTTCCAATGACCGTTTCTTTGGGGGCATTTCCCTCCACCGCCGCGTCGGCTAGAAACCGTAACAGCCGCTGTAAACGGGGCGCACCAGCCAAAACTGGGGAGCAGCAGGCCCGCTCCTCCTTCGCCAGCGCCCTTGGGAGTTACCCATAGTACCGCAAGTGTAATGGCTGAAGGTTTCGGGCAAAAGTATAATGGGGTTTCCCAGGAGTGGTGCACCCATGCTTTCACCTCTAAATACCAATGAGATACGAGAGGTAGTGCGATCACGGACTGCCACTGCCCGGAAAACCGGTGGTCAAACCCAGGAGGCTCGATATATGAATTCCCCTACTTTCCTTCCGCAGGTACTCCTCAGTCTGCTCTTCGCGGTACCGCTTTTCGCGCAACCGGGACCCCCTTTGTTTCAGTCGGGCTTTGGGCAAGGTTTTGCTTCGGCGGATTTCGGCTTTTATAACCTCACTGGTAGCGGTGGGGGGCAGAGTTGCGTAAGTACCGTCCCCAACCCGTACCCAAACCCCAAGCTTGGACAAGGGGTACCCCTTACAAATTGCACCATCGGCAGTTCGCTTTCGGTGACCACGCCGTTCCAGGGCCAATTGGTAAACAGTTTTTTAAATGGTCAGGGTATTCAGCCATCTGAGTCGGGGGTAAGTACCTCAACTGTCACTCGAGGCAATGTCGTAGCCACCGCTACTGTATCCAACTTCACCGATTCGTCGATGCTTTTCGCACCCCAGGCGGGCACCAATTCCTATTACTATCAGGAGGGCCTGCCTTCCGGTGTCAACCCAGGGGGCACGCTGACTCTCAAATTCCAGATCCAGGGGTCGACGGGGAAGTTTGGATGTTTGTCGGCAAATTTCACCTTGGTCAGCGACGATCCCACGTCGCAAGTTTCCTACTCCGCCCCTCTATCCTGCAGCTCGAACCCGCAGACGGTGGATCTAGAGGTCACTACCCCGCCTCTGACGATAGGGCCGTCGGGTACGTATACGATTAGCATCAACGCAAACGCTCTCGAAGGCAACGTGGGAACTGCGACAATCCACGTATTCGGATGCGGTGCGCAGGCAATGCCAATGCCGCCTTCCGGGTCGTTTCTGATCCAGGGATGGAGCGGCAAATACCAGATTACGCAAAATAAAGGCCTCGAACTCGACGACGTCATGCTGCAAAACCGCTACATGGCGGCGAGCATGAACCTCCCTTACCTCCAACTGCAAACCTCCAAGCTTTCCCCGACTTCCTGCAAGCTGCAGCCGGACAGCAATGATGCTTCCTGCCGATCTCGCCTGCTGGCCTTTGACCCTAATAAAAACGGAGCCGTAGAGGCTACTTATCAACTGGACAACATTCCTGCCAACTCCGGCAGTTGCATGATCGTCACCCAGCGCTACGAGTTCGCCCCGGTCTTAAACGCCAACGGCGGGCCGGGATGCGAGCCCAGCGGCCTGGTAACCTGTGCCCGCTTCAATCCGATGGTTACCTATGAGTTTCTCCCGGAGGACGCAGCCAACGAATCCCTGGTGCAAATGGACGCGGCCCAGCGCATGCAGTTTCAGGCCGATCATATCAGTCCGAACACGGCAGCCATGTTCCATGATCATGACAGTCCCCTTCCGCTTCCTGTGGTGGATGCATTGTTCGGCGACCCGATGACAGAAAATGTGGCAACCGCAATCTTTCGAGGCAGTGCGGGAGTTGTGGACAATTATCATCAAACCTCTAACCCCGCTGGGGTAAGCGAGCCGGGCCTTGACCTTACTCCCGGCCGACCGAATGCCGGCCCGGGGTGCATTGAGTGCATTCACATCCATTGGCGATGGGGCGCTTACTTCGGGTCCGGATTCGGCGGCGGAAACCCGCTGGTTCCAGGGACCACGCTCGTCTCCGCGAATGCGGTGGTCGAGAACGGACCTTCGGATCAAACCGTCACAGTCGCAGCAACCGATCCCGCCCGCGACCCGGGCTCCGTTGACATCAGGTCCGCGGTGGCGCCGGGTGCATCTCTGCAGGGCCTTGTCCCGGCGTTCTGGTACGTCGGGAGCGGATTCAAGCGAGTGGACACATTCTTTGGACACGGTGGCTTCTTCGCGCCCACCTCGGCGGGAATAGTTGCCGGCATCGCGACGAAATTGAGCGGATTCCACTACGACGGCGCGTCCAAGCTTTACACCCAAACGATCACCCTCCAGAACACCACCAACAGCGCCATCACCGGACCGCTGACGGTGGCCTTGGATAACCTCAGTGCGAACGCCACGCTCGCCAACCAGGCGGGAGTTACGCGATACGCAGCTCCGCTGGGGTCTCCATATGTGTTCGTTTCCTTTTCCGGAGGCGCGCCGCAATTGCAGCCGGGCCAGACCGCGACTGTGGTTCTGCAGTTCTCCAACCCGACAAACGGCGGCATCACGCACACGCCTCGCGTTCTGGGCGCCGGCATTCCGTAGAATTCATAAGGAGACACTATGACGCTTCGTCTTTTGATCGTCGCGGCTGCCGTTTGCGGGTTGGCGAGTGCCACTGCGCTTACCGTTTCGTTGGATACATCCGGACTCATAGGACATCCAGCCGGCCCGTTCTCGCTGGATTTTCAATTAACGGACGGCTCCGGTACGGGCGATGCGAACAATACGTTCACGCTCACAGACTTCCTGTTCGATAGCGGCGGCGCATCGGGTTTGCCGTCGCTCACCGGCGGCGCCACGGGGGACACTTCGACGGGCGTTACCTTGACCGACAGCAGCTTTCTCAGCGAATTTACACAAGCGTTCGTGCCCGGCGCCAGTCTCAGTTTTACGTTGCAGTTCACCACCAATGTGGATGGCGGGGGGACGCCCGACGAATTCGCGTTTGAGATCCTGGACAGCACTGGCACGGCGCTGCCTTCCACCAGCTTCGCGACTCTCGGTTTCGACTCGCAGTTAGTGATGGACATCGATTCCTCCAACCCAACCATCCAGCTCTTCGCGACCGACAACACGATTTCGCCTGCGGGGGGTGGCGACCCGATCAGCCTGGATGCGCCGGTGACCTCGGCGGGACCAGGGGGCCCTCCCAACCCGACGCCTGAGCCGGGAACGGCATCACTTATTGGTGCCGGCATCGCCCTCACGTGCGCATGGAAAAATCGCGCGCTCTTGCGGGTTCTTTCGTGGGAGTCGTTCCGCAGTGGAGCGCCCCGGCATTAGCGCGCACCTGCCCAACAGCTGCCCCTGAGCAAAGCAGGCCAACGCGATCTGGTCAAATCGGACGAGAAAACTTCGAGAATCGGCTGCAATCATGTCTGATGGACGGCAGCCTGGGAAGACCTCCAGCGACCGTCTCAATCGCGGTTTCAATCTTATCCATGTCGGGCTGACCGGCGGCTCGGTCCCAGTCGAAATGCGTCGCTGACGCGGAGCCCTCGTCTACGCCGTTGACGATGTTATCGGCGGAGATGGCGATTGCGATGACCGTACGAAGGCGGCGTCTTCAGAAGTTGAAGAGCAAATCTCTTGGCCTCATTTACCGGCAGCCACGGGGTATGCAGCGTCATATGTGCGGACAACTTCGTTCGTGATGTCCATGGCATTGGCCCACCAGAATGCGGGAGTCTGTGGGTTGGATACGTCAATCACCAGTCCGAATCCGTTGTCGCGTGCGTACTTGTCCACCACGGCACGGAATTTCTTCAGCAGCGCTTGGGAGACGTCGGTCTGCTCCTGCTCGTAATCGGCTTGCGCCGCGTCGGCTTCGTAGTTGAGTGCTTTGGTTTTCCTGTCGATTTCGCGCGCGAGCTTGCGTTGGGCCTCGTCCGACATGGTGGCCGAACCCTTCTGGAGTTGGTCCTGCATGGCAGCGATTTCGGTCTGGCGCTTGTCGAACTCGACTTTTTTGGCGGCCATCCTGTTATTCAAGGAACTAAACGCCTGGTGGCCCTCACGGGTGTTGAGGACCGCGGTCTGAACCTGCAGGATGGCGGTCTTCCCGGCCGGCGCGGATTGCGCACCGGCGATGACGCCTAGCAGCGGGGAGAGGAGCAGACAGAATAAGGTTCTTGTGGCCATAACCGTTCGACTGGCTTTTGCACGACGCCGGCCAGTCGGCCGCGCTCCACGAATCAGTCACTTGCAGCAGTGCGAACGTGGACACGAGTTCACAGGTGACGCCGCACAGTAGCTGTTGCCCCATCCGCAGACACCATTCAGCCGGTCAAGTGTACCCTGGAATAAGACCAACCTTCATGAAGGCTCCCAAGAATCTGTCGGCCGTGGTTCTGGCAATCCTGCTGGTGGCCTGCCTGCTTACTTTTTACTTCACGCGGGATTCTGCCGGGCCTGCTACCGCGTCGAAGTCCGCAGCCACCGCTCAGCCGCTGGTGGACACGAGTTTGCTGCAAGCTGCTCTGAACCTGGCTCCTTTGGCCGCCACGCCTGACGAGCAGGGTCAGGCGCACGAAGCCTGGCGGCTGGCAGATCACGAGCTCGACCTCACGTTTGACGCCGCTTTGCGGGAAGCACAAGCCGACGCGGAAGCCGCGTTGCCTTCCGGAGGCCCCCTGCGGCAATTGAGTGACGCCATCTCCAGACTCAAGGAGCGCGTGGAGGCGGACAAGAAACGTGTCGACGAACTGGGAAAAGATGCCGGTGATGCCCTGGACCTGGCCCGCGCGCAGCTCGATCTCGATCAGGATGAGTTGGACGACTCCCAGCAGGATCTTGCACGTGAGGGCGGCGACAAGCGGGCGAGACTCCAGCGCCTATTGCAGGAGCACGAGGCTTCCGAGAAGATCGCCGACCAGACCGTCAAGTACGGCACTCCCGGCGCCACCGGAACGATGAGCGAACAGCTCCGCAACTGGCTCTCCCTCGGGGAATGCGATCGCTTGTTGCACATCGCGGCGCAACAGGCTGCTGCCCATGCCAGTGCGCTGCTCGATCGACACAACACCCTCGAGCGTCAACTGCCCACCCAGCCCGGCGCGTCAGCCTCCGTGGCTACTTTGCGGCAGCTCTCCGGACAGCACAAGACGCTCACCGGTCTCGACCAGCGCCTCGAGGATGCCAAACAACTCGTTACCGTCTACCAGAACTGGAGCGCGTTAGTCGAAAGCCGGCGCCGCTCGACCCTGCATTTGATGCTGCGCTCGTTGGCGGCTATCCTCGGCATATTGCTGGTGGCTGTACTGCTCAATCGCGCCGTGCGCCACGCTTTCCGTGGCACCGACCGGCACCGCCTCCACCAGCTACGCGTGATCGCCCGCATCACTCTGCAAGTGGTGGCGGTCCTGCTGATCCTGCTGATCGTCTTCGGTCCACCCACGCAGCTCACCACTTTGATCGGCCTCGTAACCGCTGGCTTAACCGTGGTCATGAAGGATTTTATCGTGGCCTTCTTCGGATGGTTCACGCTCATGGGCAAGAACGGCATCCGCGTGGGCGATTGGGTCGAAATTGAAGGCGTTTCCGGACAGGTCGTCGAGATCGGGTTGCTGAAGACCGTGCTGCTCGAACTGGGAAACTGGACCGAAACCGGCCACCCCACGGGCCGCCGCGTGGCCTTCTCCAATAGCTTCGCCATGGAGGGCCATTTCTTCAACTTCTCGACTTCCGATCAATGGCTATGGGACGAGTTGCAGCTCACGCTGCCCCCGGCAGGCGACCCCTACCAGACGGTGAGCCAGATCCGCGAGATTGTCGAGCGCGAAACCTCTGCGGACTCCGCCGAGGCAACCAAGGATTGGCAGCGCGTAACCCATCAATACGGGGCCCGCGAGTTCTCCGCCGGGCCAGCCGTCAATCTCCGCCCCGGGATCAATGGGCTGGAAGTGGTGGTCCGCTACATCACCCGCGCCCCGCAGCGCAACATCGTAAAGTCGAAACTCTCCCAGGCTATCGTCGATCTGCTCCGCCAGCCGGCGTGAGGAACGGATCGCGGCGCTACGTGCCCAGCTATCCGAGTGCCGGGATCCATCTCGATCCCAACGCGATCACTTGGGATACCCGTTCGTGGCCTTCACTTCGGCAATCTGTTGGTCATGTCGCATCGTGTGCAGCGGCGCATAGATGAGCCACTGATAGGCGTTGAGGGTGCCAAAGACTGGAAACGGGTGAACGGCTGTATGTTCTTTGAACGCCGCCTGGCTGTTGCCAACAAGGTTTACGAAGTCGATGCGCTGCTTCTCAAACCTCTCCTTAACTTGCGCCCTCGAGAGCCCTTCGTGCGGAACGATCGGCTCTGGAGCCACCGCCTTCCCTTGCCGCGACGGCATCACCCGCACGAGCAGTTCCGTCTTGCCTTTGGTCTGCTCCTCCCAGTCCGGGTTTGGGGGAGCCGCCATAGCCTTTCGAGCGAAGTCCAAGAGCAGAGCCTCGGCCAAGACGATATGTTCCGCGGTCTCACCTACAGACCATCGCTCAGGCGCAGGCTTCCATTTCCACTGTTCATCGGATACGCCATCAATGGCCGCGAAGAACTCTGCATGCGATTCGTCGAGCCATTTGAGCAGTTGGGTGCGTTCCGCTGCCGAGATCTGCGGGTCGGCCGCGCTCAGTGGCACGGACACTACCGCGAGACACACCAGCGATTTCAGGGTCCACAGTAGGATCTGGGTGGGAGGAAAGCGCCAGTGATTGGCGGCATGGCGCTTCGCGTCTGCGGATTTGAGGCTTGCCAGGGGAACCCGGCCGGTGATTACGAACTTTCTTTGTGTCTGCATCCTGTCCTCTATCGGATTTTGCTGTCACTTGAATGACGGATGAGGGCGGGCGAAATCGACACGATCGAGCAAAACATTTTTCGCGCCTGGACGCCGCTTCGGGAATGGATACCCTGGACAAGCTCATGCCTCAAAATGATGGCAGCCGCGCTACTCTGGGCGTAGTGCCCATTCCGATTGAGACTCCCCGGCTGGTGCTCCGTCCATGGCGCGAGGCCGACCGTGAGCCGTTTGCTCGCATGAACGCAGATCCGCGCGTGATGGAGTTCTTTCCCGCCTGTCTTTCGCGTGAGGAGAGCGACGCCCTCTTCGACCGCGCCGCGGCCCACCTCCGGGACCACGGCTTCACGTTCTTCGCGACGGAGCTTCGACACACTGGCGAGTTCATCGGGTTTATCGGGCTGGCTGTCGAGCCGCATTTCAATGCCGGCGTCGAAATAGGATGGCGGCTGGCCGCGGAGTTTTGGAACCAGGGCTTGGCCACGGAGGGTGCGCGCGCCGCTCTACGCTTCGGATTTGAAGAACTGCGCCTGCAGGAGATCGTGGCGTTCACTGCAACAGGAAACTCTCGATCGCGCCGCGTGATGGAAAAGCTGGGAATGACCTACGATCCGGCCGACGATTTCGAGCACCCGCGTCTGCCCGAAGGTCATCCGTTGCGGCCACACGTACTCTACCGGATCCGCGCCTGATCTTCGGCAGGGTTGAGGAACCTGCCACGGCGAAGCCATTGGATTGCAACGACCGGATATACTCAGGCCATGCGGGTTCGGCGGCAGCACAGGCTTTCCGCGCTGCTTGTCGGGATCCTCCTCCTTGCAGCCGGCGCGGCGATGATGCCGTGGGCCTTTCATATCGGTGGACGCTGGACTCCAGTGCTCACCTGGTGGGGATCTGGCAAGCTCGTGACGAAAGGTGGAATGGAGTATCCGATGTTTATGATGCTCTACCCGTCCGCTCATTTTTCGCGGCTCCGGCAGGACGGCCGCCGTCCCACCGGCGGGGTGCGAGGGAACGTCTGCCTCTGCACTTCCCCAGGTGTGAGCCAATACCTGAAACTCAGTGGCACGATTTATGATGGCTGGCAGAGCACCGATGGCAGCCTCATGACCATGCGTCTGCTCGAACCAACCATCGCCGGCATAGGACAACCACGCGCCGGTTACTTCGACCTGATCGGCAAATGGCGGGGCTCGGAACTATTGCTGGAGGAGCGCGCGAGCGGGCCAAGGCCCTTTCGCTCCGGCCTGCGCATCGATCAGGCATCGGTGACTCTTCGCTGGGATCCTTACTGGTCGTGCAAGTCTGCGTGTGCCGCCGCCGATCAGCGATGATTCTGTTACTCCGGCTAGCGATGACCAGTTTGCCCCGATGGGACCCAACGACATTTTACGGTGGTTAGCGATCAACCCGTTAACAGATCCAATCTTCGCTTTGTCCAAGAAAGTATTTGTCGTTGATCGAACCACTCACGAGGTCCGGCCCGCCAAGCAATGCCTCGCTCCGAATCCCCGCACCGTAGAGACAAGCAATCAACGCGGAATCCCTCCGAGTCCGCCGCTGGGCCGCAGCGAGCAGTCGTTACCGTTTTCGCGTGAATTCTTCGATGTCGACAAACCCGCGCGCACTTGCCGGAAGAAGCGCCGTGGTGGTGTCTGCCGAGAAGGCGCCACACCGTCGCGAACAGCCAACCAGTCAGACTTCAAAGATGTTTCGCGAGCCAGGTGCGCGCGAAAGTCCACCTGCGGTAAGCCGTTCTCAGAGGAATATCCAACTGCGCCGCGACCTCCTCCATCGAGAGCCCCTCGAACACCTTCAACTCAGCCACCGTGCGAAATTCGGGATCCACCTGTTCGAGTCCATTCAGCAAATTCTCGATCACCGCGAGTTCGTCCGTACCCGATCCGATCAGCACGTCATCCGCCAGGTCAGTCATCTCCACCTGCTGGGCGAGAGGACGGGAATGGTGGATCAGCAGACGCCGCATCAGGTGCGCGGCCAGTCCGAAGAACGCCCGGCGATCGTCCTTGGCGTCGTTTCGCTCATCCTTCTTCAACGCTTTGATCTTGATCAACTCGAGGTAGAGCTGATTCACCAGCACGGTGGGCTGCCAGCTATGGCCGGGGGCTTCGCGCCGCATATGCGAGCGGGCGAGCCGGCGCAATTCGGGATAGAACAGAGCCACCAGTTGTCCGGCGGCCTCCTTGCTCCCCGTCCGGAGCCTGTCCATCAATTCGGCAATTTCGCCCGGAGCCGATTGCATTCGTGAAGTTATCCTTTTCGAATTATCTCGCGCCCTACCGCCCGATATAATACGGAGTTGAAGAAAATGAAGCGAAGGCAAGCCGTCGTCACGTATGGGCACAGGTGATCGGGACGATGGCCAGGCCCAGTTGTGGCGCAGGGCCTACGAGATCTTCGACGACCTGTTGGAGAAGCCTAAAGAAGAACGGGACCAGTTGGCACGAGCCCTTGCCGCGGGCGACTCGGCGTTGCTGGCAATCGTCTTCGACCTGCTGCGAAACGCCACCGAGGAAGGGCTGGATACCGTCGCAGAAGAGGAACCGCGCGTTGGCTCCAAAATCGGCCGCTACGAGATCACGGCGAAGCTGGGCCGCGGCGGCATGGGCCATGTTTATGCCGCCCGCGACACCGAACTCGGCAGAGTCGTAGCCCTCAAATTCCTGAGCGGGCAGACCGGCTCGCCGGGCGGCGGATCGGCGGACCGCCTGATTCAAGAAGCCAAAGCGGCGTCGGCCCTGAATCATCCCAACATCGTGACTGTCTACGACGTAGTACGCCAGGGTTCTGAAATCGCCCTGGCGATGGAATTGATCGAAGGACAGTCCATGCGCGAACTTTGCGATCGTCCCCAACCGGTCGAGAACGTGGTTCGCTGGGCGCGCCAGATCGCCCAGGCGCTGGCGGCCACCCATGCCCGCGGAATCGTGCACCGCGATATCAAGCCGGAGAACGTGATGCTGCGTCCGGATGGGTATGTGAAGGTGCTCGACTTCGGATTGGCACGACGGTCGCGGCTGCCCGGCGCGTCGACCTCGCTTTCGTCGAGCCTCTTTGGAGGTCTCGGCGGAACTCTCAGCTATATGTCCCCGGAGCAGACACGCGGCGACTCTCCGACGCCCGCGAGCGACATCTTCTCACTGGGATCGATGCTCTACGAATTACTGTGCGGGCGCCATCCGTTCCAGTCCGGATCGCCGATCGACACGGCCTACGCGATCGCGCATCAGGATCCGAAGCGCGCCGAGTCGATCCGCAGTGAAATCCCCGGACGGATCAGCTCACTGTTGCACGCGATGATGGCGAAAGATCCCGCCGTCCGCCCGGCCGCCGCGGAAGTGGAACACCGCCTGGCAGCACTGGGGACGCAGCCGCAGTTACCGCGACCGCCCCGGATCTGGCTGAGGACTGCGATATTCGCCGGAATCGTTCTGATTCTGGCCGGTGTGTGGATCTTGCGCGACCGGATCGTCAGGAAGGTGCCTTTGGTTCTCGAGCCCATCACCCGCCTGCTCGACAAGAACGTCACCGCCGCTGCCTTGTCCCCGGACGGCACGCAGCTCGTATATGCGCTGGTGGATGGGCCGCTGTATCTGCGGCGCATGAGCGATGGCGGAACGATGACGCTGCCGGTACCGGGCATTCGAGCATCGCGGCTCGTGTGGTTCGCGGATGGCAAGCAGATCCTCGTCAGCGGTACCGAGGGGGCGGAGGGAAAGCCTTCCCTCTGGGTGTTGTCCCTGGATCGCGCAGGCCGTGACCCGGAATTGATTCCCTATCAGGGCCGCGATGCGGCGCCATCGCCCGACGGCTCGCGCATTGCCCTGCGCAGCACCGATGGGAACGCGATCCGCGTGATCGATCGGGACGGCAGCCATCCTCGAGTGGTGCGCTCGGCGTCTCCCGGAGCGGCCTTCCACTCCGTGGTGTGGTCGCCGGATTCCAAGCGCATTTCCTACATGGTGCTCACACAGGTCGCGCGTCCGCCGGCAAAGTATTCCTTCGTCTTCGAAACGGCGGATGTGGAGTCGGGGGCGGTCGTCGAGCGAGTTGACGAATTGCCCATGTTTTCTGCCAACGCGCTGCCGGACGGCCGGATTCTCTGCCTGCCGTGGGCATATCCTGCGACGTCGCATGGCGGCGAACTGATCGAGATCCGCACCGATCCTTCCACCGGCAAGGTGTTGGGGCAGACCCGCACTCCGATGCCTTATTCCAAGGACGGCGTGTTCTCGAGTCTCACCGTGTCGAACGACGGGTCCCTCATGGCATTGGTCTCGGCGAGTGAATTCGTGAATATCTACGCCGCCGAATTTTCAGCGGCCCCCTCGCCGGAACTTGCCAACGTCCGCCGGCTGACCTTCGGCCTCACGCAGGACTATCCGCAGTCCTGGACGGGCGATAGCGGGAGCATTTTGTTCGAATCAAATCGCAACGGGAAGTTCGATCTCTTTCGTTTCGACCTCGCCACCGCCCGCGAAGTCCCGCTGTTTCGAGGCCCTGAGGACTCAGTGCAGCCCAGGGCAACCCCCGATGGTAAATGGATTTTGTTTCGCGAGGGTGAATCGCGTTTCGTGGCGCGCCTGATGCGAATCCCGATCGAAGGAGGCGCAGAGCCCGCCACCGTTCCGATGGACGGGATGAAAGGCGAAGAACAGGGCTGCGGCCTGCTGCCCGGATCGCGCTGTGTGGCGCGGTCGATTGAGTCGGATCAATTCGTCATACGGGAATTGGATCCCGTGAAGGGGAAGGGGCGGGTCCTGGCGCGAACACCCTACAGTCCCTATCTGATCTTCGATTGGTCGCTGTCCCCGGACGGAGAGGTGATTGCGAGCCCAAATCACGATTCGCAGAGCGCGATCATTCGTCTCACACCCCTCGACTCGCAATCGGAGGAGCGATTTGTGACGCTCGACGGGATGCGCAGTCTGAGTTCCGTATCGTGGTCTGCCGATGGAAAAGGATTGTTCGTGACGACCAACACCGGCGCGGGCGGCGTGATGTGGTACACAGATCTCGCAGGCCACACGACGAAGCTCCTGGAATCTTCGAAGGCGACCTTTGTTGTGGTCTCCCGCGATGGGCACAAGATCGCGTACCCTGACCAGGTGACCTCCAGCAGTGTGCAACTTCTGAAGCGCAGATAGAGCGGCCCTCGCTGCCAGGCCCGGGTCCCAGGCAAGCTGCGGTGGCTTGCCTCCCGGGCCTTGTGCGCATTTCACGTTAGTTCCCAGGATGTTATCGCGGCCGTGCTTCGGGCCGGCCGAAAGGCAGCCTCTGCCGCAACATTCTGCGAACGTTTTCGGGGAGGGCCAACGGGCCGGGTTCGACTTGGGCAGCCGCAGCCGCGCTCGCGCTGCCGGCTTTGACGGGAATCGGCGTGGCCAGATATGCGTGGATCTCGCCGGTATTTTTATTCATGGCCGGGCCCACAATCTCTCCGGCATCATTGATCGAGCAGGCAAACAGCAGATACCACGGCGAGTCCGCCGGGATGAGCGAGTTGAGGTCGATCATGACTTTCTTTTGCCACAGGAAGGCGCGGCAGTCGCCCATGGCATCGCAAGATCCGCCGACCACCTGGCTGCTGTTATTGATCCAGTTCGCAGCGCCCACGGCATCCGTACCCAATGCACCAATGTCCTGCATGCCGGTATCCCTGGTCCACAGGAAGGCGTGACTAGAAGCGTCGCCAGCAAGGTTCGACCCGCCCACCACTTCGCCCCTGTTATTAATTGCGTAAGCAACGTTGTTCATCGTACCTCCCAAGTTGCCCAGGTCCGTAGCCAAGCCGTTTTCCCAGAGGACGGCATGCGGCCCCTGCAGTGCGCCCACGGTGGAAACTATGGTGTTCGAGCAGTCGCCCGACGAGCCAACTGTCTGGCCGAGATCGTTGAGCAGGGTGGCGAATCCAACCGTGTCGCCAGAGAGCGGAGGCAGCGCCTGAATCTCGCCTCCGGGGCCCCACATCACGGCCTGATAATCGAGAACTTGAGGCGATGTGCAGAGTTTGTCTTTGGTGCCAGTCTCGGCAACCCCGGCAAGCTGGCTTCGGTTATTGACTGCGAAGGCCATAGCGTTGGTTCCACCCAAGGTGGGGAGCGCGCTCATTTTTCCGTTCCAGAATGCCCCCAGACAGGTCAGGTGAGAGCCGAAACCGCAAAAGTCTTCACCCAGCGGGTCAGGTTTCGACATCTCGGAGACAATCGCCATCTCCCCCGCACCGTTAGGCCCATAGGACTGGCCGTTCGGACCGCCCAGCGTGCCCACGTCTGTCTTAGCGATTCCCGTAAGGAAGGGGTGTTGCTCCCCGCCGGGCAGGTCGGCGCCGCCTGATACACGGCCCGCGTTGTTGATGCCGGATGGTATGCTAAGCGTCCCGCCAAAAGTGCCGAGGTCGGTGACGTTGTAGCGTACGGTCTGCGCTGTTGCAAGCGAGGCGAGCAATACGCCCGCGGCAATCCTCGCGGCAAGCGAACTTACGATCAGCTTCATGAATTCCCTCCATTAGGAGTAGGCGCAGTGCGCGCCGGGAAACTATCATGGCGCTTAGGGCTTGCCTGGCGTGGTTGCCGATTACTCACCGCGGCGTCTGACGTAGCGCCCCTTCAGCTTGCCCCAAATACCGTACCCTTTCGGGCAAGCTGCCTCTCGAACCCGTCTGAGTCCGACGGTTTTTCCTTGTAACTCTCTGATTCTAAAAGGCGACACCCGTCGGAGTCAGACGGTTGCAGGGATTGGGGCAAACTGAGGCGTGCGCCATGCGACGCACAGTCAGAGTGCGGTCCGCGTAGCCGCGCCGAGAATTCCCGCAAGCCTGTAAGCACCCCATGCCAGCCTGCTGGGTGCCGAAGGGGTCGTAAAACTCGCGGGGCGGTATAATCAACGGACGCGCAATGCCGCAGGGGGCACAATCCGGTGAAACGCCTGAGAGTGAGGTCAGCACGCTCTTGCACGCCTGGAGCGGCGGAGATCAAAGCGCGCTCGAAAAGCTCACCCCCATCGTTTACGAAGAGTTGCGGCGGCTGGCGCGGCGCTACCTGAAACGGGAACACACCGGCCACAGCCTGCAGACCACCGCACTGGTAAATGAAGCCTATGTGCGCCTGGTGGACTATACGCGCATGAAGTGGCAGGATCGCGCACATTTCTTCGCTGTCTCGTCGCAGTTGATGCGGCGCATCCTGGTGGACCATGCGCGCCGCCACAATTTGAAACGCGGGGGCGATGTACAGCACGTATCTTTGGAAGAAGCGGCCATGGTGGGCGACGATCGGGCTGCCGACCTGGTAGCCCTGGATGACGCGATGAACTCGCTGGCGCGGCAGGATCCCCGCAAGGTGCAGGTAGTCGAAATGCGCTTCTTTGGCGGACTCAGTGTGGAAGAGACCGCGGAAGTGCTCAAAATCTCGCCGGTCACCGTGATGCGCGATTGGAGTACCGCCAGGGCGTGGCTCTACCGCGAACTGACCGGTGGGCCGGCTGGGGCGCCGCGCGATGGAATCTGAGCGCTGGAGACGTGTCGATGACCTGCTGCAGGCCGCGCTGGAGCGTCCGCCCGTCGAGCGCGCGGAGTTCTTGCGGCAGGCCTGCGCGGGCGACGAAGCGCTGGAGAGGGAAGTGCGGTCGCTGGTGGCCTCCGAAGAGGCGGCGGGAGGATTCCTGTTGAGCCCGGCGATCGAGGTGGCCGCGAACGCCATGGCCCAGCGGCCGGACATCGACCTTGAGTTGCAGACCTCCGCGTCCCTCACTGGCCAGACCATCTCCCATTACCGCATCGTCGAGAAGTTGGGCGAGGGTGGGATGGGCGTCGTTTGGAAAGCCCGCGATATGCGCCTGGACCGCTTCGTGGCGCTCAAGCATTTGACAGCCGACAGGATGAACGATCCCGAGCGCAAGAAGCGATTCGTCCAGGAAGCCAGGGCCGCCTCCGCGCTCAACCATCCCAACATCGTCACCATCTACGACATCGGCCAGGAGCATGGCACCGATTTCATTGCCATGGAGTATGTGCCCGGCAAGGCGCTGAACCAGTTGATCCCGCGCAAAGGAATGCGGCTGAACGAGGCGCTTAAGTACGCGATCGAGGTGGCCGACGCCCTGACGGCGGCGCACGCGGCCGGCATCGTGCATCGCGACCTGAAACCCGGCAACGTCATGGTGAACGATAGCGGGTGCGTGAAAGTGCTCGATTTCGGCCTGGCTAAGTTGACCGAGCCGGACGGGACGGCCGAATCGGCGCGTACCGAGACGATCGCCGAGGCGCCCAAGACCGGCGAGGGCATGATTGTCGGAACGGCCGCTTACATGTCGCCGGAACAGGCCGAGGGGAGGAAGGTGGATGCGCGGACCGACATTTTCAGCTTCGGCGCGTTGCTATACGAGATGATCACGGGGAGGCGTGCTTTCGGTGGTGACTCTATGGCTTCGATCTTGTCGGCCATTTTGCGCGATGAGCCGAAGCCCGCATCGGAGATCGCGCCTGGCCTTCCACGCGCGCTCGACAGGATCATTACGCGATGCCTCCAAAAGGACCCCAGCCTGAGGTATCAACACGCGGGTGATCTGAAGATCGACTTGCAACAGGTAAAGGGGGAGACGACCGCCGCCGATTCCGCGATGCACCAACCGCTGCCGCGGAAGCTGAGCATGGGGCGCGGGCGGTGGCTGGCGGCCGCCGTTGCGTGCGTGGTGGTTTTGCTGGCCGTGGGGTGGCGGCTCTATCGCCCTCAGTCCGCGCTGTCTCCCTGGAAGCTCACCCGTCTGACTAACGAAGCAGGACTGTCGACCGATTCCGCGCTATCGCCGGACGGCAAGCTGGTGGTTTACCGTTCGGATCGCGCGCAGGATGGGGAGCAGGATCTTTATGTGAAACAAGTTGCGGGGGGCCAGCCGATCCGTTTGACATTCGATGGCACGAGTACGTCGCCGAAGTTTTCGCCAGACGGCAGTAAGATCGTATTCCGGTCGAGCCGGGATGGCGGCGGCATTTACGAGATCCCGGCGTTTGGCGGAGAGGCCCAGCTATTGGCGCGGGGCGGTTTGAATCCTGTGTTTTCGCCGGACGGCTCACAGGTGGCCTATTGGGTCGGCCTGCCAAGCATCTCCCATTTGGTGCCCGGTACCGGCACCATCTGGGTGGTGCCTGCGGCCGGCGGCCAGCCGGTGCAGGTTGCGACGAACTTCACGACGGCCCGCAGTCCGATCTGGTCCCCGGACGGGAAGCACCTGTTATTCGTCGGATACACATCGGCGATAGCCGGCGATAGCTCCAGTATCGACTGGTGGATGATCGGCGCCAATGGGGAGGATGCGGTAAGGACAGACGCGTACGAAGCGCTGCGACACGCCGGACTGCAAGTAAGCAGCAACACCGTCGCCAGCCCAGCCCCCGGCACTCCACCCCCGGCGTGTTGGTCGGCTTCCGAGAATACCGTGATCTTCTCCATCGCGAGCGGCGATACCTCGAATCTTTGGGCAATCGGCATTTCGCCACACACCGGCAAAGTGGCGGGTGCGCCGAAGAGATTGACAACGGGCACTGGGAGTGAAGTGTATCCGGACTGCACCTTCGCCGGCGACCTGACATTTACCAACGTGGAAACCAGACGAGACATCTGGTCGCTCTCGTTCGATTTGGACCGTGGAACGCCCGAAGGCCCCCTGGCGCGCATCACGGAGGGCCCAGCCAGGAGTGAATGGCCATCGTTTCCAAACAGCGGACGCTACGTGACGTTTGTTTCCGACCGGGCGGGTCGAGGGAACATCTGGATGCGGGAACTGGGGTCCGGGAAGGAATTGAGTGTAGCCAGCTCATCGCTTGCGCAGCGGTATCCCTTGAGTAACCCATCCGGCACCCGAGTCGCTTATTCGGTCTACGAGAAGGATCAGAGAGCGGTGTACGTCTCCGCGTCTGGCGGAGCACCCGAGAAGCTATGTGGAGGGTGCCTGCGCGCTACGGGCTGGTCGCTGGATGAGAAGGCGATCCTGGTGTTCGGCGGAAATCCCTATCAGATCGATGTTCTCGACCTGGCAACGCATCGACAGACCCCGCTGTTGAAGCATCACACTGACAGTTTGTTGTACGGCCGGTTCTCCCCCGACAATCGCTGGGTGAGTTTTACGGTTCGGGTTCCGCCGAATCGCGGGCTCATCGCGATCGCGCCCGCGGATGGACCGAAGCCGATTCCCGAAAGCGCCTGGATCACGATCGCGGAGACGGGAGGTGACGATTCTGCCGACTGGTCGCCCGACGGGAAGACGCTGTATTTTAGTTCCCCGAGAGATGGACATAGCTGCCTGTGGGGGCAACGGATGGAAGCACGCTCTCACCGGCCTGTAGGCGAGCCTTTCGCCGTGCAGCATTTTCACGGACGCGTGTCTTTTCGGCATGCGGGGTGGTCGGTGGCCGGCGGCCGAATCGGATTGGCGCTCGTCGAGGATACGGGCAATATTTGGATGATGTCGCGCTCCAGCGGGCGCTGACACAGGGAAGAGTTGATGGAATCTGAACGTTGGCAGCGGGTCGAAGACCTGCTGCAGGCCGCGTTGGAGCGTCCGCCTGGCGAGCGGACAGAATTTTTGCGGCAAGCGTGCGCAGGCGACGAGGCGCTGGAGCGGGAAGTTCAGTCGCTGGTGGCGTCTGAGGAGGCGGCGGGAGGATTCCTGCTGAGCCCGGCGATCCAAGTGGCCGCGCGGGCCGCTGCCGGCAGGCAGGACTCAGACACAGCCGGTTCCCGCACCGGCGAGACCTTCTCTCATTACCGCATCCTCGATAAGTTGGGCGCGGGCGGAATGGGTGTGGTTTATAAGGCCGAGGACGTCCGGCTGAACCGGTTCGTGGCCGTCAAGTTTCTGCCCGAGGAGATCGCGCAGGAACCTCGTGCGCTCAGCCGTTTTCAGCGGGAGGCACGCGCGGCTTCGGCGCTCAACCATCCGCATATTTGCTCGATCTTCGACATGGGTGAGTCGAACGGTTATCCATTTCTCGTGATGGAACTGCTCGATGGCAAGACCCTTCACGAGAGCATCAGAAGTAAGTCTCTCGATATCCCGGCCGCGCTCGCGCTGAGTATCCAGGTGGCAGACGCGCTGGACGCCGCCCACGGCAAGAGCATCGTTCATCGCGATATCAAGCCGGCCAATATCTTTGTAACGGAACGTGGTGACGCCAAGGTGCTGGACTGCGGCTTAGCCAAGCAAAGCCGGCAGGCGGACACGGAATTGACGCTTGAGATGCTCACAGAGCCGGGCTCGGCCATGGGCACGATCGCCTACATGTCGCCGGAACAGGCGCGCGGGCAGACGGTGGATGCGCGCAGCGACCTGTGGTCATTGGGTGTGGTTCTGTACGAAATGGTGACGGGATCCCGGCCGTTTGACGGTCCGACGACGGCGATTGTCTTCGACACTCTGCTGAACAAAACGCCGCAACCGGTTCGCGAGCGGAATCCGAAGGTCCCAGCCGGTCTGGAACGGATCATCGGCAGGCTTCTCCAAAAGGATCGCGAACTGCGGTACCAATCTGCCGCGGAACTGCGCGGCGATCTGAAGCGGCTGCAAACAGGACAGAGTCCGGCTGCCACGATCCGGAGGCGCAGCCCTCTGGTGAGGTACGGGATCGCTGCCGTTGCCGTGCTCATTCTGGCGGCTGGCGGGCTGTTCTTCTGGCGGCAGCGCACGCAGGCCAAACCGCTTACGGACCAAGATGTGCTAGTGCTCGCGGACTTCACCAACACCACCGGCGATCCGGTTTTCGACGGCACTCTGCGCCAGGCGCTGGCTATCGAGTTCGAGCAGTCCCCCTTTCTGAAAATCACGGACGATGAGCAGGTACAAAGGAACCTGCAACTGATGAGCCTGCCGCGGGGAGCGCGCATCACCAACCAGATCGCGCATGACATCTGCGTGCGCGATGCAGCGGCGGCTACGATCGGCGGTTCCATCGCCACCCTGGGGAAGAGCTACGTTGTCACACTCCAGGCGGTCACTTGCCAGGGTGGCGCAACGCTCGCCCGGGAGCAGGTCCAGGCGGACGGCAAGGAGCACGTGTTGAACGCAGTGGGAAACGCCGCGACGGCCATGCGCGGCAAGCTCGGGGAATCGCGCAGCTCGATCCAGAAGTTGAATCGTCCGCTGGAACAGGCGACCACGGGTTCGCTCGAAGCTCTCCGGAATCTGACGGCGGGCTTCGATGAGGCGGCCCATGGCCGATTCCTGGCTGCTGTTCCGTTGATGGAGCGAGCCATCGCGCTCGATCCGAATTTCGCGATGGCTTACCACTACCTTTCGATCGCTTACGACAATGCCGGGGACGAAGGCCGGGCGCTCGATTACGATCGAAAGGCGTTTGCGTTGATCGACCGTGTTTCCGAGAATGAGCGGGCCTACATTGCAGCCGGCTATTACGAATCGACGGGCGAGTTGGACAAAGCCATTGACGCCTATCGACTGGGTATCGGGAACTATCCCCGCGCATGGGAACTTCATAACAACCTCAGCGAAATTTACATAGACCTGGGGCAATTCGACGAGGGCCTCAGGGAGGGCCAGGCAGCGTCCCAGTTGCAGCCGAACGCGGAGCCGCCGTATCGGCGGCTAATGGACGCTTACATGTGTCTGGACCGGCTGGACGAGGCCAAGAAGGTCGCTGAGAGAGTGCGAATGCTGGGTATCGACGGCGCGAGGATCCACCAGCGCTTCCTCGAAATGGCCTACATCGAGGGCGATCAGGCTGCCATCGACCGGGAAACTCAATGGTACGCGGGCAAGCCAGAAGAGTACATCAGCTTTGGCCTGCTGGCGGCCCATCGGAATGTTCTCGGCCAGCGTCGCGAGTCCAGCAAATTGTACAAACGAGCGGCGGAGAATGCGCTGCGCCGGGGGCTCCTGGACGCCGCGGCGGGCTTCGAAGAAGCCGATGCGCGTGCCGACGCCCTGACGGGTAACTGCCGGACGGCGCGCCAACTGGGGTGTCCGGCCCTGGCGCTGGCGATGTGCGGCGATGGGGCCCAGGCGGAGAAACTCGCCGCGGAGACTTCCAGGCGTTTCCCGAATGGAACCCTCTGGAATGCGGTACAACTGCCTGAGATTCGCGCAGCTATCGAACTGCAGCGCGGGCAGCCCACTAAGGCGGTGGCACTGCTGTCAGCCTCTTCGCCTTACGAGCGCGCTTATCCCGAGGCGGTGTACCTGCGCGGCCTGGCGTACCTGCGTCTCGGTAAGGGCGTGGAGTCCGCCGCCGAGTTCCAGAAGATCCTGGATCATAAGGGAGCCAGTTGGGGCAGCACCTGGCTCTATCCGAATTGGGGACTGTACTATTCCATTTCCTACCTGGGGCTGGCACGGGCTTCGGAGATGGCGGGCAACACGGCGAAAGCGAGGATCGCCTTCCAGGACTTCTTCGCACTTTGGAAGGACGCCGACCAAGACACTCCGATCTTCCAGCAAGCCAAGCCGGAATACGCCAAGCTGCAGTGAGCCGCGAAATGACGAGAGAAGGCGAAGAGCTTCCGTGGAAACCATGCCTATGCCGCTGTAGTCTGGGGGGCGCAGCGGGCGGTATCATTCATTGTCGATCCGGAGAGCGTATCACCAGGTGAGATCACCCCGAATGACCTGCGGAACGGGTGATGGAATCCGACCGTTGGAAACGCGGGTCGATGATCTGCTGCAAGCCGCGTTAGAGCGGCCGCCCGACGAGCGCGCGGCGTTCTTGCGGCAGGCGTGCGCAGGCGACGAAGCGCTGGGAGGGAAGTGCGGTCGCTGGTGGCCTCCCAAGAGGCGGCGGGAAACTTCCTGCAGAGCCCGGCGATCGAGGTGGCAGCGAACGCCATGGCCCAGCGGCCAGACGCCGACCTTGAATCGCAGACCGCCGCGTCCCTCCCAGTTTGTTGTACAGCCGGTTCTCGCCGGACAATCGCTGGGTGAGTTTTACGGCTCGGATTCCGCCGAATCGCGGGGGCATCCCGATCGCCGACGCGGATGTACCGACCAGCAAATCGGGAGGAGGGGCAAGCGCGAAAGCCGCGTCAGCAGGGTTACCGCTGCCAGACACTGCTCCGCAACGATTCTAACGAGACTGGCCTCGCCATTGGACAGCGTCTTTTGCCGAACCTGCCACCGGGGTTGCAGCATTCGAGAGGTCGCCGCCATCGATCACGATGGCTTGACTGGAGGCGCCACTTGCCTCCAGGAAAACCGCGGCACCACTCAGCACGCGGGGAGCCGTCACTACCACGCCATGCGTGTCGACGAACCGCAGCGCCGATTTTGCCTGAGAATTGCCTTGCACGCTGATTCCACTCAGCGCGCCATCGGCCACGTGGTCCAATACAATCGCCGGCCGTAAGTCGGGCTTTTCGACATCGAACCGGACGTTGTTCAAGCTCAGCCCGCGCGCGTTTCGAGCGAACAGTCCGTAGGCGGGTGGCGTACCGATCTCGAAATACTCTCCGGCCACTTGCGGCACCTCGCGCGACGCCTCAGCCTCAGTTCCACCGCCGCCGTAAGTGATCCGCACATCCTGGAAAGAGACGTCCTGCAGAACCGAGTTGCCGATGGCGTTCAAGACAATGCACTGGCGGGTCTCGCCGGGCCGGTAGTTCTGCTGAAAGGCAATGTCGTCGAACTGCCGGCCCTCGGAAACGACACTGGCCTGAATACCGCTGAAGCTGACATTCCGCAGAACGGCTTGCTCACTCAGGTTGATCGAGATCGGACCGGTCACGTCATGGAACACAAGGTTGGAAAACACCAGGTTCCGCGCCTTCGATTGGCCGCGAAGGTGCATTTTGATCGGGCAGCCGTAGGTTTGATAAATGATGCAGTTGGAGACCGTGATGTTCTCCGGATTGCCGCCGCCGAACCGGAATACGGACCAGCGGGTGCTGAATGTGCTGTTGGCGACGGTGACGAACCGGCAACTGCCGAAGAGGGCGCACGCGTCGTCCTGGCACTCGACGTCGCAGTTGTTCACATGGACGTATTCGCTGCTGATGAAGTGGAATCCATCGTTGTTGCCGTTGACGCGATTGTGGATATGAATGCCATCCATCCAGACGTAGTGGCTTTGAATGACGCGAATGGAATGAAAGGCACAGGCGACCAGCGTGAGATCGCGGACCCGCAAATTCCGGCAGCGGTGAAACAGCAGATGATAGGGACGGTCCGCGCCGCCGCGCCCGGAAGGCGGCGGGACTCCGCGGCTCGGGCTGCGAAATTGGGCGCCTTGGCCGTCGATGGTGCCGGGGCCCTCAACGGTTACGTTCTCGGCATCGACGGCGAAGAGGAGGCCGACATTGCCATCGCCCAAAGTGGAGTCGCCGCGCAGCGGAATCGCATCGGCGGCATGGTACTGCTTTCCGTCGGCGCTGCCCAGCAGCGTGCCTCCCGCCGCGATGTGCAGGGTCACATTGGGTTTCAGTTCCACGGTTCCGATTTGAAAGGTGCCCGCGGGAACCAGCACGGTTCCCCCCCGATCGCGGGTGCAGGCGTCGATCGCGGTCTGGAGAGCCTGCGTGTCCAGCGCTTTACCGTCGCCTTTTGCTCCGAAATCGACAATGTTGTAGACCCGTGCACCCGAAGGCGGATGCGAGGAGGTCTGGGCCTCCAGCAAACCGGCGGAGGCGGGCACGGCAGCCAGCCATTTTCGTCGCGAAACAGACCTCATACGGTTCATTTTAGCGGTAAAGCATGGGCAAAAATCGAATTCTTTTTATCATGGCCCGCCTGCCTGTGTAATCAGGCGGTCGGTCTGGTTCTTGGGAATGTACAAATGCCGGAGATGGATGACTTCCAGACGCTATGTCACGCCGCGCGCACGAACTGGTATGACCGCGCACGCCAATGCAGGATAACCAATACCTATGCCTCGAGGCTTGGGTGGGTGGGTACCTTTCGACCTACCTATCCGCACGCCGTGTACGGCACAATCGAAGTGCGTGAAAGAGGAGCACATCCTGACATCGCAGAGACTTGTCGCTTGAAACTTACTTCGTCTCGGGTTCAGGAGGCAGTTCGGATGATGAATCTTCAGTGGTCTCCGCATGTGGTGCAGCTTTGGCTTCGAACAGATCCTGTTGGATGGCCGGAATTGGCAAATCAGAGGTGCGCTTCGCCCTGAGTCCGCACCCCTCAGCGAACTTGCGAACACCATCGTCGTCGGAGTGTAGAACACGAGCACCGCTCGCCAGTGCAATAGCAACAATTTGGCGATCAAATTTCATCTTGCTTTTGGTGATCGCGAGACCCTCGCGAATGTCGCCTTTCGCATACGCTTCACGCAATCAAATCGCAAGCTCCACCGCCGCGCGTAGATCAAAGTCCCCGATGCGGATGTAGGCCGAAACGCGGAGCGTGCTCAGGATCTCATCAATATCGCACCCCGGAGTCGCCAGCACTTCGGCGAGAGCCGGAGTCGGAATGAGCACTTGCTCTCCGGACTCCGCGAGCTCTTGAACGAGGCCGTCGACACGCTCGCGCGCGCGATCAACTGGCACGCCTTCCGTGCCCTCCCGCAGATCTGCATCCGGGAACAGCAGCACCGAGAGAATCGTGTTGTCGAAGACCACAAGAGCCATCTATTCCTCACGCAGTTGCTGCAAGAAAAGGATAGGATTCACCCGGCTCTGCGAGGCGGTTCCGACCTTTGCCCGCAGACTCCGGAAAAGGTTTGGCAGTGGAGTGGAATCAAGGGTTTCGAAGTCCTCGACGTTGAAACGGTGCAAGCGCCAGGCGCCTGATTGTGTTCTAGACCAAACGCCCGTCCCCCGCAGCCGGATCGGAGGGCCGAACAGATGGTGCGCCAGGCGGCGAGCAACGGCCTTTGATGCGACGCAGTGGCTGAACACCTCATCCCCCATCTTCAGGTGGATATTGATGGTCTCGTCGCGACCGCCGATCTGTATTACTTCCCCTACCAACGAATCGGCTTGCTCGACCGGACCACTGCTCCTTTCAACGATGCGGGTCCGGCCGGCGAATTCGATCACCTTGGCCCCGCGGTGCACCACGCGCCCGATCGCATTGTCTTCCGCAAGGCGATCGTCAAGAGACTGCTTGGCCTTGAGTGCAGTCTTGGGTCCGCCACCGTAACGAATCTCCTCGATTCGGTGAGAAACCTTGTTCTGGGCTACCGGGTCGACACGCGTCGCCAGACTGAAGCTTCCGTTCTTTAGCTTTTCGAAGTGAACATGCTCGTGGTGGCCAAGTATCTCAGCAAAATCCCGCATATATTCTGCCAAGCGGGACATCGAAATGGTCGCCGGAGTGAAGGCGTCGATGTACAATTCGTAGACGTCGTCTCCAGACATAGGCGCCAACTCTGCTGGCATCCGTATTATGACAGATTCGTGCGTTTCTGTTCTGGACCTTCTATTCCTTCGCGTTAAAGCTTATGGGGAACTTCGCAACCACTGGCGCCCTTCGTTGTTTGCCAGACCGGCCGTCGATAGCTACACTGGCGTCATGCTTTCTAAGTCTCCGGGTGGATATTCCTTCGTTCGCGGCGGCAGCGCGTATTCCGCAGGCGTGGTAGCAATGGATGGGTTCGTCATCGAGCACGTTCGACTTGCGCGAACGGTGCCCTGGAAGCGTGGTTTCGAACTGGTGGACGCGCATCTTTCCGCGATGGGACGCCCGCGAACCGCTTTGTGTTCGATTGCGTTACGGTCGCCAAAGCCAATGTCGTTCTCTGGCTTCAAGGAATTCAATGCCGGATATCGCGACGTTCTGAAGTCATGGGAACTCATGGTGGATGGCATCAACCCGGTCGCCCGGACTAACGTCGCACCCGAGGTTGACCCGCCAGCCGAGCCGTCACTCTACTCCTTTGCGTACGCCACGCCCGGCACTCGTACTTTGCCCTCCTTTGTGGTCTCAGGCGCTGGTGAATTGCCGGATGGCTCATCCGATTTGGCTGATGTGATTCGTGCGGGTGAGACCTCCGGCGAAGGCATGGCGGCCAAAGCCCGGTTCGTGCTGGGTCTGATTGAACAACGAATGGAGAGCCTCGGGGTCAGTTGGGAGCATGTCCATGTGACCAACATTTATACGGTGCACGACCTCAATGCCTTGCTGAGCACCGTACTCCTGCCCCGCATGGGGCGCGCCGGGGAGCACGGCGCCACGTGGTATTACAGCCGTCCACCCATCGTGTCCCTCGAATTTGAGGTGGATGTTCGAGGCGGTACCAGGGAAGCAATTATCAAGGGGGCTTAAACCTAACTCAGGGTGGCATCGCCACAGGCGCTCCGCACACATCCGCGACTGAGGCGAAGCGAGCCCCAGGACATAGGTCAGTCCCGCAAGGCTGCCCAAGCCACACTTTGCGTTTTGGACACCAAACTGGCACCAAGGGCTTGGTTCCGATGTTGCGCTTGGCTGTAAGTGTTTGAAATGTTTTAGTCGGGTTCGAAGCGACGAATCTTCCACGCCGTGGTCGAGAAATCAATCACTTGCAGCGGAGTCGAACGCAACAAAAGACTTGCGGGTCGAGTTTTTGGACTCCATTTGGACTCCGGAGGAACTTCCGTGCGAATTGGACTCCGCCCGGACTCCGCTGTTGCTGGGTAATTTGAAGCGGAGCCCAGGGGGAGTCCGGGTGATTACCGGCCCAGTTTGGAGCGCATCCCACATGCCTTCGCGCGCACGGGGTCGCACGGCATTTTCCGATTCGTCGTGGCACAAAGAATCGGTGCGCCCTATACATATAGGAGATCTTTGTGACATCGTGGCGCCAGTGATCAAGCGCTACGGGGCCGAGCGCATGGGCCGGACTCGAACTCGCTCACGCGTGATGACGCAAAAAGTCCCGCGGAGATCGGGCTGAGACTGAAGCAGTGCCAAGGCGGCGTCTGCCACTTCTTCTAGAGATTCGGGAATGAAGCGGAACAGCACGACCGCACTTCCCGCTGAAAGCCCTCGGCGGAAGACAAGCTCACCGAAATCTTTGTCGAAGGTGAGCAGAACTCGCTGGCTCTCCGAGCAAAGAGCAGCCACTTCCTCATCCGAGATGCCGGGGCATTCCTCCGCCACCGAGAATACCTCCCAGCCAGCATTTCGCAGCGCCGCCAGGGCCAGCCGCGGGAAATTCTCATCGGCCACGAATGTCATGTGGACTTGAGCGGATAGATCTTCTCTTCGCGTAAGAGATCGCCGGCATAAGCGAGGCAGGCCCTAATGTCCTCTTCGGAAAGGTGTGGGTAGCTCGCAAGAATCTGGGCGTGGCTCCAGCCGGCGGCAAGCAGGTCGACTACGAACTCGACCGACATGCGAGTGCCGCGTACAACCGGTTTCCCTGTCAGAATCTTCGGATCGACGATAATACGCTCAGTCATAGCCATGTCAAGAACCTCCGCCGGGGGACTACCTCCATGCTGAACCGTCGACGGCCATAAATGCAAGTCTGTCTGCACTCCTCTGCCTTCTGCAGCGCCTCCGCCCGACACCGCCAGGCACCATGAACTGAATTGAGGCTACCGATGATCGAACGTCCACTAACCATGTGTTCTTTCATTCAGATGCAATTACCCATTGGAATCTGTCGGCCCGAACAAAAGGACTTAGCGGATGGCGATTTTGGACGCCCGCTCGGCATGGAAGGCCTTTTAGAGCGCCACGGCCGGCGAACTACGCTGCGGTCAGTCAGATCCTCTTTAGCGAAGTGGTTTGAGAAATCGCCTCGATCCTGTTCTTCTTTGACGGAGTGCAAAATTCCGGCCATCTTGGACTCCGCGTGGACTCGAGTGACCTCTCCCGTAGCATGGAAGCGCTCATGCCAAAATCATATGTATTTGTTTTACTGGGGTTTAGTTTGGTGGACCTGGTCGGGTTCGAACCGACGACCTCTTCCATGCCATGGAAGCGCGCTCCCAACTGCGCCACAGGCCCAACCTGTCGTGATCTTTCTTATATATACCACACCTCGTTCCTTCCGCGAACCCACATCGCCGATTCGCCCCCATCTACAATGAGGTAATGGCCTTCAGGCTCGTAACGGTTCCTCTGCTCGTGCTCTGCCTGACGTCGCTGGTCTCTTCGTCCTGTCTTGCGAGGCGCCGCGGCTTCACCCGCCCTGGCGGTAAGGTCACCCAAACCCTGCTCGTGGCCGACCGCGAGACTTTGCTTCGCGTGATCACCAAACAGTACGCCGCGGTTCATGACTTTAACGCCACCGTCGACATGGTGCCGGCACAGGGTAGCGCCGAGAAAAACCACATCACCGAGTACAAGGACGTCCGCGCATTCATCCTCTTCCGGAATCCGTCCGAAATCCGCATCATCGGATTGCTCCCCGTGGTGCGGAACAAGGCGTTCGACATGGTCTCGAACGGCATTTCGTTTCGCCTCTACCTCCCGACCAAGAACCGCTTCATCACGGGACAAAATGAGACCCAGGCGGTTTCGCCGAACAAACTCGAAAACCTCCGGCCGCAGCAGTTTCTGGATGCCCTCGTCGTCCGGCCCTTGGACGACAAGTCCACGAAACTGCTTCTCGAAAACTTCACCGATGAGGACAACGCCTTCTACATCCTGCACGAGATTCGCGAAACGCCGGATGGCCAGTTGCACCTGACCCGGACGGTCTGGTTCAACCGCCTCGACCTTCAACTCGCGCGCCAGTTGATCTTCGACGGCTCCGGCAACATTCTGAGCGACGCGCGCTACTCCCAGTGGCGCGCTTACGATAATGTGCCCTTCCCCAAGCACATCGAAATCAACTGGCCGCGCGAGGAATCGGCGGTGGTCATCGATGTGGTCAAAATGGACATCAACAAGAGCGTGTCGGATGATAAGTTTGTGCTAGAACAACCGGAAGGAACTACTTTGCAAGTGCTCGGCCAGCCACCTGCCCAAGGACCCAAGCAGTGACCGCGAAAATCGTTCTGGAGAATCTCAAACACAAGCCGATGCGAAGTCTGCTGAGCTTCCTGCTGATCGGCGTGCCTGTCACCTTGATTCTTACGCTGGTGGGATTGAGCCACGGAATGCTGGACGATGCCGAACGGCGCGCGCGCGGTAGCGGCGCCGATATCATGGTGCGCGGGCGCAACTCCAATTCTATTCTGAGCGGAAGCTCCGCCACTATGAGCGAGAGCTTCCTGGGCTTCCTCGCGAAGCAGCCGCATGTCAAGGCGGTGATGGGCGTCGTGACCCATGCGGTGGAACTTCCGCTCACGGTCAATGGCGTCGATTTGCAGCAGTTCGAGCAGATGAGCGGCGGTCTGCACTTCCTCTCGGGAGGCCCGTTCCAGGGCCCTAACGACGTGATTCTCGATCAGTATTACGCCAAGCAGAAAAAGAAGCAGGCCGGCGACACCATCCAGATTCTAAATCGCCCGTGGCGGGTTAGCGGCATCGTGGAGGGCGGTCAACTGGCTCATATCCTGGTGCCGATCAAAACCCTGCAGGAGCTCGACGAAGCCAAGGGCAAACTGACCCTGGTGTATTTGAAACTGGACGACCAGGCCAACACACAGGCGGTGAAAGAGTCGCTCGAGCAGCAACTCCAGGGCTACACAATCTGGTCCATGGAGGATGTGGCGTCGCAATTCCGTGAGAGCGTCAATAATCAGGGGCTGAACGAATTTATCGCGGTGATTATCGGGATCGGTGTGGTGATCGGATTCGCGGTAGTCTGCCTCTCGATGTACATGGCAGTGCTGCAGCGGACCCGCGAGATCGGAATTCTCAAATCGCTCGGCGGTTCCAGGAGCTTCATCCTGCGCATCATCTGGGCTGAAGCGCTGCTGCTCGGGCTGGGCGGCACGGTGTTCGGAATACTGCTCAGTTTCGGCGCGCGCTATGCGATTCAGGCGTTGAAGCCCGCTTCCTTCCAAGTGGAGATTGTGTACAGTTGGTGGCTCATTGCGGCGGCGATCACCCTGGTAGGAGCCACGCTGGGATCCCTCTATCCCGGTCTGAGCGCTGCGAGTCACGACCCGATTGAGGCATTGGCTTATGAATAGCGGCCCCATTATCGAGATCCGCGACCTGCGAAAGATCTATCGGGTCGGAAAAGTCGAAGTCCCGGCGCTGCGCGGCGTCGAGTTGAACGTGCAGCGCGGCGAGTTCCTCGCGATCGTGGGGCCATCCGGATCCGGCAAGTCGACCTTGTTCCACATCATCGGCGGGCTGACGCCTCCCACTTCGGGACAAGTTCGCGTGGCCGATCAGGATTTGGCGTCGCTTACTGACGCCGGACGCACCAATTTGCGAAAGCGAACCGTGGGTTTCGTATTTCAGAAGTTCAATCTGTTGCCGAACCTGACGGCGCGCGACAACATCGCGGTGGCACGCTACATCGCGGGGACCGATCCCAAACCCAATCCGCAATTCGAGGAAACCCTGCGGCTGCTGGGCATCCAGAGCCGTCTCGATCACAAACCCAACGCACTCTCAGGCGGCGAACAGCAACGCATTGCCATCGCGCGCGCGATCGTGAATCATCCGGCAATTCTGTTGGCCGATGAACCGACGGGCAATCTGGACACCGAGAACTCCAAAGCGGTGCTCGATGTTCTACGCGACCTGAATGAGCGTCTCGGCCAGACCATTCTCATGATCACGCACAATCCGGAAGCTGCCGCTTATGGCCATCGGACGGTGCAGATGCGCGACGGCAAGATTATCGCGAAGCCGTGAGTTCAGCGGCGGTCTGCGAAGAAGCGTTGCAGAAGTTCGACGCATTCCACGGCCAGAACGCCTTCCACCACTTCCACGCGATGGTTGAGCAAATCGGAATCGGCCAACTGGAATTTGCTGCGCACCCCGCCGAACCGCAGATCGCGGGCGCCGAAGACCAGTCGCGCAACGCGTGCGGCCACCAAGGCTCCCGCGCACATGACACACGGCTCCAGAGTGGAGTAGAGTACCGTACCGGGCAGTCGGTAGTTCTGCGCCGATCCGGCAGCCTCGCGCAATGCAAGGATCTCGGCGTGTGCAGTTGGATCATGCCGCGAGATCGGCGAGTTCCAGGCGCGCCCCACGATTTCGCCCCCGGCCACCACCACCGCGCCCACCGGAATTTCGCCACGTGACTCCCCTTCCCGAGCCAGCAGTAGCGCTTCCCGCATATAAAATTCGTCGGAAGAATCGATAGATAAACGTGTCAGAGCGACTCCGGAACTAGCATATAATACGGTAACCGCCTACTATGCCAGAATTGGAAATTCACCACGAATCAGGCCACGCAATCGACCCCATTGGACAAAGAGTGGGTGTCCTTGCCGCCGTGCTGGCAGTTTTGCTGGCCGTGGTGACCATTGCGTCTCATCGCACGCACACGGCTGCCATCATCCACAAGTCTGATGCCAACGACGAATGGTCGCACTACCAGGCGATCCGCGTGAAGTACCACAACATCGAACTGGGCGAAAACCTGATCGCGATCCTCAATGCCAAGAACGATGCCGCAGACAAGATGCTGGCCGATTACGGCACGCAAAAAAAGAAGTACGATGCGCAGGGCAAGGAAAGCCAGGACAAAGCCACGTCCGCGGGAGAGATGGCAGAGGCCGACGAGCATCGTGCCCTACGCTACGACGTCGGTGAGGGCTTGCTGGAGATCGGCCTGGTCCTGACGTCGCTCTATTTCATTTCGAAGAAGATGATGTTTCCGGCCCTGGGCGTAGTCTCCGGATTGGCGGGGGTCGTCTTCGCGATTACCGGACTGATGATTTAGTGCCGGAAATGGCGCATGCCGGTGAAGACCATCGCTGCGCCCAATCGATCGGCTGCTTCGATCGAGTCGGCATCCCGCACCGATCCGCCCGGTTGAATGAAGGCAGTCGCGCCGTGCTTGACGGCTTCTTCCACGCCGTCCGCGAACGGAAAGTAGGCATCCGACGCGACTACCGTGCCCGCCAGCGGCAATTGGGCCTTCATGGCGCCGATCTTCACCGAATCCACGCGGCTCATCTGGCCGGCTCCGACTCCCACCACCTGCCCCGGACGCGCATAAACGATGGCATTCGATTTCACGTGTTTCGCCACCTTCCACGCGAATTCCATCCCCTTCCACTCATCATCGGTCGGTGAGCGCTTCGACTTGACCACCGCGGAGGCGCGATTGAGCTTGCCATCGTCCGCTGTCTGTGCCAGAAAGCCGCCTGAGATCGATTTCACCACGAGGCGGTCGAGCCCCGGAGCCACGCGCATAATGCGCAGATTCTTCCTGGTCGTGAGGATCGCCAGCGCCTCGGGAGAGTATTCAGGAGCCGCGATTGCTTCGAGAAAAGTCTTGGTCATCTCGCGCGCGGTCTCGTCGTCCACCTTGTAGTTGATCCCGACCACACCGCCGTAGGCCGAGACGGGATCGCACTCGTATGCCTTGCGCCAGGCCTCCGCCAGCGTGGTTTGTTCCGCGCAGCCGCACGGGTTGGTGTGCTTGATTATCGCCACCGCCGGATCGGCAAACTCCAAGGCGAGTTGCCACGCGGCGTCCAAGTCCACCAGGTTGTTGTAGGAGAGTTCCTTGCCGTGCAATTGCTCCGCGCCCGCAAGCCCCTGTCCGCGCTTGCCGTACAGCGCCGCTGACTGATGCGGATTCTCTCCATAACGCAGGTCCATCAGTTTGGGAGCGCGCACGCTGAGATGCAAAGGCAGCGGGCTCGCGGCATTCACCTGGTCCAGACGCGCACTGATGGCGGCATCGTAATCCGCAGTCGTCCGAAACGCGGTCTTCGCCAGCCGCCATCGCGTCTCCAGTGACAACTCGCCCGCATTGCTGCGCAGCTCGTCCAATACGCCGCGATAGTCGCCCGGCGACACCACCACCGCTACATCGCTATAATTCTTTGCCGCGGCGCGGATCATCGTCGGTCCGCCGATATCGATGTTCTCGATCAGCTCTTCGAGGGGCGCATCGGACTTTGCGGCGACCTCTTCGAAGCGGTAGAGATTCACCACCACCATGTCGATCGGGGCGATCTGGTGCTGTTGGAGAGCATGCATATGTTCCGCCTTCGAACGCATGGCCAGAATGCCGCCGGAGATCTTGGGATGCAGGGTCTTCACGCGGCCATCCAGCATTTCCGGGAAGCCTGTGACATCGGAGACGTCGCGAACCGGCACGCCAGCCTCGCGAATCAGGCGTGCAGTTCCGCCGGTGGAGATCAGTTCGGCGCCTAACTCGCTGAGCCCGCGCGCGAATTCGACGACATCGGTTTTGTCAGTGACACTGAGAAGAACGCGTTGGATTCTACCCATCTACAGGCACGATAGCATGCAGATGCAGCGATCTTCTATGCCGCGCATTCGCCGCGGCCAAGCTGCAGCGAGAAAGCCTCGTCGTCGCCCCAATCCTGATAGATCTCGGGGAAAAGTTCCGCGGGCTTGGCGAACTCGTTCGTCATTTCGCGGAAGGTCTCCACACGGTGCCGCATCACGTATTGGCGGAAGCTCTCGCCTTCCGCGCGATGCGCCAGGAAGTGCCTGACGATCTTCGAAACCGCGGCCGGCGCGAGCCGGGCGGGAATCGATTGCACCGCCAGCCCGAAACGCATGATCCCCTGCTCGTCGTATCCGCCACCAAGCAGCATCTGGTAATACGGGATCTCCTTGCCATCGATCTTGCGCGCATTGCCGTAGAAGCCGAAGTCGGAGATCCAGTGCTGGCCGCAGGAATTCGGGCAGCCGCTCACCTTAATGGAGAGCCGCTGCACCTGCGGATCCTCGAAATGCCGTACTTCGTCCCGTAGAGCCGCGCCCAGGTTCATCGACTTCGTGAGTCCCAGATTGCAGGTGGATGCGCCCGGGCACGTCGTCACATCCTCGATCCGTCCCGCTCCAGAGTCGGCGAGCCCTAATTCGTCGAGCGCGCGATATAACCCCCGTAAGCGACCCAGCGGAATGAAGGCCAACAGTAGATTCTGGTCGATCGAGACGCGAACCAGGCCGTCGCCGGCGTCCGCCGCAACGCGCGCGATTCCTCGCAACTGCTCCGCCTGCAGATTCCCCTGATCCACGCGCACGATGATCGAAGCGTAGCCGAGTTGCCGCTGCTCCACAACATTGGTTTCGAGCCAGCGATCATACGCTGGATCGCCGGTAGCGTGCGGTTGAGACACCGGCAGGAGAGCACCCTGTCCCAGGGGTTGCGGATTCGATTGATAGGCGCCGAAACCTTCGGGCACCCTTTCAGGCCACGGAATGCCGCCGTTTTCGAGAATGTTGGCGAACTCCTTGTCGATCTGCTCCCTCAACCATGCGATGCCGCGTTCGCGCATCACGAATTTCAGGCGGGCCATGTTCTTGTTCTTACGATTGCCGTGGCGATTGAACACGCGCACCACTGCCTCGCAGCGCTGCAGCAGATGTTCTTCCGGAAGGAATTCATCAAGCAACTGCGCCTCCATGGGCAACGGTCCCAATCCGCCCGCAATGATCATGCGGAATCCGCGGCGGCCGTCGCGAATCACTGCACGCAATCCGATATCGTTGATCGCACCTGCAATGCAATCCTTGCTCGCGCAGCCATCGAATGCGATCTTGAACTTACGGGGCAGGTTGCTGGTGAGATCCTTGCGGAGAAACGCGTAGGCAACGCGCTGGGCATACGGACGCACATCGAATACTTCGTCCTGGGTGAGGCCCGACCATTGGCAAGTCGTGACATTGCGCACCGTGTTGTAGCAAGCCTCGCGGTTGGTCAGTCCGACGTCTGCCAGCACATGCATGAGATCGGGCACCTGCTGCAGAGGAACGAAGTGATACTGAATGTTCTGGCGGGTGGTGAGGTGGCCTCTGCCGCCGCCGAACTCGTCTGCGATGCGGGCAAGTTGCTCCACCTGGGGAGCCGTGAGCAGCCCTCCCGGAATCTTGCAGCGCACCATCTGGACGCCTGCCTGACGCTGCCCGTAAATGCCGTGTTTCAGGCGGAAAGGACGGAAGTCGTCCTCCGTCATTTCGCCTGCGAGGAACGCCTGCGAAGTACGACGGAAGGTTTCGATCTCTTCCCGGACTGTCCGGTCATGTTGCTGCTCGAGTTGTGCGCGCTGGAGGTCTTCCTGGACGACGGTAGACATAATCACCTGTTACCTGATAGAGATTAATCCCTATTTACCTATAGAGATTACCGCAATAGCCATTTGGGTGCAAGAAGGTGAGGGACAGCTTGGCGCCCGGCTGCCCTATCGCCCAGGTAAGTTCCGCGAATCGTGCTGTTTAGGCGCAACGTCCGAGGTCCGCACCTACCACGTCAACAGCCGCTGCGATAAATCCGCCTGCACTGCTGCGTACCCGGCGTCTCCGTAGACGTTGCGGAGTTCGCGTGGGTCGGCGCGCAAGTCGTACAGCTCGCTGCGATCGTCAGGGCGATAGATCAGCTTGTGATCGGCCGTCCGGACCATAGTGGAGCGGGTGATCGTGTCGGGCTGTTCGTTCTGCAGCGCGACTTTGGGATAGTACATATTGGCCGGACTGTTGAACTGGTCGAGGGGTTCGAAACATTGCGGCTCGTCGGTGTTGTAGCCGCCTTCGCAAAAGGCCGCGCGCCGGGGATCGCCTGCCTGCCCGGCCAGTTGCGGCGTCAGCGACCGGGCGAAGTGGGTGTGGGAGGCAGGAATTTTGGCGAGTTCCAGACAGGTCGCCATCACGTCGAACTGCTCCACGATCTCGCGAGACACGTGTCCCGGCTTCCCTCCCGGCACGCGCGCGATGAGCGGGATGCGCGTGAGCGGATCGTTCATCGCGTTCGGCCACTTCTCGACAAGCCCGTAATCGCCTGCATAATCGCCGTGGTCCGCGAAGAAGAAGAGCGCGGTATCCTGCTCGTGCCGGGTCCTCTCCAGCGCCTGCATCAATTGCCCGAGGAGCCAATCGGTGTAGCTGACCATGCCCAGATAGGTCGCCTGCACTTTGCGGAAGTCGGCGTCCTGAAGCTGGTCGAGCCGCATCTTTCTGCGCAGGGCTTCATGGAATCGCGGCTGATTCGGCAGCCCCGGCGGCCGCAGAGGCGGCAGATCGCCCGGCCGATACATCTCATGAAACTCCTCAGGCGCCGCGTATGGCGGATGCGGATAGAGCAGCGGCAGGAAGATGCAGAACGGCTTGCCGGGAGGCCGCTCCATGATTTCGATGGCGGCCTGCAGATTGGCATAATCCGCAGTGGCTCGCCGATCCGCCACTTTCTCGCGCAGGAACGAATAGAAAAGCGGATCGCTCTCGCGGTACGGATTCGGCCCGAAGGCCCCGTTCGGCGATCCCGGCAGCGAGACGGCCCGTGTAACACTCGAGGCGAACGTCTCGGCCGCCAGCAGATCGTTCTTTCCAAACCAATACACGTCGTAGCCGGCCTCTTTCAAATAGCGAAACAGATTCGGCTCATCGGGATGCAACGCGTAGTACAGGCTGCGGTGTCCGCGCACGTGCACTGGCCATCCCGTTGCGAGGCTGCATCGCGACGGAGCGCAGACCGGATTCTGCACATGGCACTGCTCAAACCTCGTGCCCTGACTGGCCAGGCGATCGATATTCGGGGTGCGCACCAGCGGATGGCCGTAGCAGGCGATGCTCTCCGCGCGCAGTTCGTCGGCCATGTAGAGGATCAGGTTCGGGCGCGAGTCTCGCTGGGCCTGGTTCTGCGACTGGGCGGCGGCAACTGCCGGCGCGGCGCTCAAGAAAGTTCGCCTGGTGACCATGACGCGCCTCAGTGTATCGCACGATCGCGCCCTTCGCGTACCGTGCGGTTCCGTCCGGCCGCCACGCGACTTTCCGTCCCGCTCGCGGGTTTAGATGTTCAGGATCTGCCTGCGTGGGAGAATGATATTAGTTCCTCTGTCTCAGGAGTACGAATGACGCGATTGCTTGCCTGTCTTATCGCGTCGGCCGTCGCCGTTGCTCCGGCTTCCTTCAGCCAGGTGCCGGCCGCCCAGCCGCCGCAATCCCAGCCGCCCGAAAACGTCATCCACGTGAACGTCAACCTGGTACAGATGGACGCCACGGTAACGGATTCTCACGGCAACCCAGTGGACAACCTGACGTCAGACGATTTCGAGATTTTGCAGGACGGCAAGCCGCAGAAGATCACCAATTTCTCGTACATCACTACTCGGCCCGCTCAGACCAATCAGGCGAAACCACCGGCGCCCGCCAAGGGCAAGGTGATCCCGCCCCCTCCCTTCATTCCGAAGCCATCCGAGATCCACCGCACCATCGCGCTCGTAGTAGATGATTTGGGGATCTCGTTCGAAGACATGGCGCGCGTTCGTAGCGCTCTGAAAAAGTTCATCGACACGCAGGTGCAACCGGGCGATCTGGTAGCTGTCGTCCGCACTGGCGCCGGTATGGGCTCGCTTCAGCAGTTCAGCACGGATAAGCGCATGCTCTATGCCGCGGTCGATCACGTGAAGTACAACGCACTGATGAGCCGCGTCGGCGTGAGCAGCTTCGCTCCTCTAGGCGGAGGCGGTGAAGGACGCGGCATCGAGGAACTGCGCTCGTCGGTTTTCTCGGTCGGAACATTGGGCGCGATCCGCTATGTGGTGGACGGCCTGCGCGAACTCCCCGGCCGCAAGACTGTGGTGCTGTTCTCCGAGAACCTGCAACTGTTCCATCGCAACGATCCCGACCCGCGCGTGATGGATGGCGTGCGCAATCTGGTGGATGCCGCCAATCGCGCGTCCGTAGTGATCGACACCATCGATACCCGTGGCCTGCAGTATTACGGTTTGACCGCTGCCGACGATACCGGCCACATGAACGCGCGTCAGCTCTCGCACGTCGAGATGCGCCGCTCAGCGCAGGTCTTCCGTTCTCAGGATGGGTTGGTGATGCTCGCGCACGACACCGGCGGGGTGTTCTATCAAAACAGCAACGACATGCTCAGCGATGTCGAGAAAGCGGTGAAGGATGCCGATGGCTACTACCTGATCGCCTACCATCCTCCGGCTGATACTTTCGACAACAAGACCGGGCGTCCTAAATTCCACAACGTCAAAATCAATGTGAAGACCGCGGGTATGAAGGTGCGCTATCGCTCGGGCTTCCTGAACCACTCCGACGCTTTGGAGGAGCCGCCTGCGCGCACGCCGGCGGAGCAGATCCGTCGCGCGCTTTATTCTCCCTTCAGTTCGGGCGGCATTCACATGCGGCTCACACCGCTCTTCACCAACGCTCCCGCACAAGGCTCGTTTATCACCGGCCTGCTGCATTTCGAGGCTAAGGATCTGACTTTCTCCGACCAGCCCGATGGCTGGCACAAAGGCACCATCGACGTAGTGGCCGTGACGTTCGGCGACCAGGGACAGACCGTCGATTCGAGTGCTCGATCCTTCAATATCACCTTGAAGGGCGACGCGTATCAGAAGGCGCTGAATGAAGGATTGTTCTTTCAACTGAGACATCCGGTGAAAACACCGGGCTACTACCAACTCCGCGTAGCGGTGCGCGACGAGAGTTCGCAACAGGTCGGGTCGGCCAATCAGTTCATCGAAGTACCCGACGTGAGCAAGAACCTGACGTTGTCGTCACTGATGGTCGCGAAGGAGATGCCCGAGTCGAAACCGGCGGCCACAACTGGTGAGGGCCAGGTGGCGCAAATGGATCCGAAGGGAAATCCGGCCGTTCGCGTCTTCAAGCCCGGCGATTCCCTTGCCTACGTCTACCAGGTGCTGAACGCGCAGAGCGATCCTGCGAAGCACGACGATTTAGAATTTCACACCCGTCTATACCGTGATGGCCAGCAGGTGTACGAGGGCAAACCGGCCCCCCTGCAGACCGTCAGTCAACAGGACCCCAAGCACATCGTGTGTGCCGGCGCGATGAAGCTGGGACCAAAATTGGTTCCGGGGGATTATGTCCTGCAGGTGATTGTCACGGACAAATCAAACGAGAAGCGCGCCGCCACGCAGTCAATCGATTTTGAAGTAGAGTCGCAATAAGCGGCGCTCCTAACGCTCCCTCACGGTCGCGGCTCGTAAGTTCGCGCTGTCCCATCGCAGGCGATTCCGCATTTTCACCTCACCTCAGTGTCGCGGTACAAGCGGCTCTTGCGAAGCCACGGCGAACCCGTGACTCGATCAGAACAACCCGCTCCACGAAGGATCGAGTTGAATCCAGCGCGTGGGACTCGAAGGGCTGCTGGGAATCTCCGGAACGTGCAACAGTCCGTGGCCTTTGGCGCACATCAGCTCGGTGCCATACCATCCCAGGAATGTCTGCGATGCCTGGCCGATTCCGATGGGATTAGACAGCAGCCGCAGGCACACCGGACAGCGTTGCTGTTGATCGCGTAACACCCAACGGATTCCCATAAGCCAGGCGGCGCCCAAAGCCGGCGCTTCGACGTGAATATGCGCGACCGCACCGAGGATCGAGGCCAGGTCCAACGCTCCTAACGCCACGGCAGGTAAGGCCAGAGCCATTTTTGCCACCAGAAACGCCCACTGGCGCGGCCGCCCGAGTCCCCCTCCGGAAAACGATGGACTGAGCCGCGTCACCAGCCAGGAAACGACCCCCAACGCTGCCAGCGGGAACCACGGAGATTCCGTCTTGACGGGCAGGAAAACACAATCGAACTCGGTGTAGCTTCCGTCTTCATCCGGCAGCAACATGTGCAAAAGGCCGCCGCGGCGCAGCGTGGGCGAGTGCAGTCGAGCCAATACGAATCCGGGCGCGTCTGCAGCGATGGTCGCGGACTGGGCATCGTCCTCCACCAGCCAGGCGTCGACCTGTCCGGGGAGACGCCAGGTGTAGTCATCGACAACTCCCGCGATCGCGACGCGCGAAGCGGGGAATTCCAGAATCCGCCCTGCCGGGTTGGGAACATCGCGCCAGTATTTCCGCCACGCGGTACGGTTGAGAATCAACGCCGGACGCGCGGATGGGATCGGGATCTTCAGCATCTCGAAGAAACTTGCGCTGGTTCGGGCGATGGATAGATCTACGCTCTGGTGCGCGGCGATGGTGGCGCGGACACGGACCGGTTGGTAAAAGGCGAGCTCCGAAAAACGGCTCTGCGCGCTTCGTGTCCACGAGAGGTATTGGCCCGAGGAGATGGTGGTCACGGGCGTCGATGGCGGACGGTGTGCCGAGACGATCACAACGCCGCGGGTGTCGGCATCGGCAGATCGCAGGAGGTTGCGGCCGCCGGGCGCCTGATAAGCGATCAGCAGACTGGCGGCCAGGAGGACCGCCAGGAACAGCAGACATTCCACCGGAGACTCCCAGCGGAAAAGCCCGCCATCCGCCTGGCGCGGAGCGTACCGTCTGACCCACAGCGCATCCGGAAAAGCGCCCAGACAGAACTGGACACGGGCACGCGGCACATACCAGAGTTCCGATCGCCATTCCGCCAGCCACTCGGCGCGATGCTCCGCGGGCACAAGAAGTGCGGCCAGCCGAAGGATCGCGAGATCGACCGTCATACGGCCTCCTCTTCCGCCGAGGGAATCAATCGCGACAGCAAGGGATAGCGCTTCTCCGAAACCTCAAGTGTGGCCTTGCCGGCGCGTGTCAGCTTGTAGTACTTGCGCGGAGGACGCTGCCCGGCATCGGCAATTGATTGGGCTTCCCACTCCGAGCGGATAAGCTCTTCGCGCTCCAGCCGCCGCATGGCCGGATAGACGGTCCCGCTGGGAAGCCCGGTGATTTCCATAATGCTGAAGCCATAAGCATGGCCGGCGGCGATCGCCTTCAGAATCATCGCGGCGGTGTGCGAGAGCTTGGTCGCGGCTGGCATGCGTCCAAATTATACCTATGTAGCATGCTACTTGACAAGCAAATAAGTAGTTTGCTACATAGGGTACGGGAGATAAAGGCCTATGTTGGAACTCCGCCGCGTTTCCAAACAGTTTCTCGGGATTCCCGCCGTCGATACCGTCAGCTTTACCGCGCGTCCGGGCGAGATCACCGGATATCTCGGACCGAATGGCTCCGGCAAATCCACAACCATGAAGATGATCACCGGCCTGATGGAGGCCAGCTCCGGGGAGATCTTCTTCCGCGGCGAACCGATTCAACACGACCTGATCGGCTACAAGCAGAGGATGGGCTACGTCCCCGAGGAGCCGCACCTCTACTCGCATCTCAGCGGACTCGAGTACCTCATCATGGTCGGCCAGTTGCGCAATCTGCCGTCGAAACCGACTTCCGACTGTATCCACGGTCTGCTGCGCCTATTCGGACTCTACAGCGACCGCCACTCGCCGATCTCCTCCTACTCGAAGGGCATGCGGCAGAAGGTGCTGCTCTCGGCGGCGCTGCTCCACAATCCGGACCTCATTCTGCTCGACGAGCCGTTCTCCGGACTCGATGTGGGCACCGCGCTGGTATTGCGCAGCCTGATCCAGGAACTCGCCCGCCGCGGCAAGGTGGTGCTCTTCAGCTCGCACGATCTCGAGATCGTCGAGCGGGTGTGCTCCCACGTGGTCATTCTGCACCGCGGAAAGATTGTGGCTGACGACTCGATCGCCAATCTGCGTTCGCTGATGGCGCTCAGCACGCTCGAAGACATCTTCCAACAACTCGCCGTCGAGCAGGACACCGGCGCGATCTCGAGAGAGATTGCCGATCTCATCCGCGCGTGAGGATGCCATGAACAAACTCCAATTTCGAGTGTTGTACCGCGAATTCCTCTTCCGGATGGTGGATCTGGAACTACTCTCCGCTCACGCGCAGGGCGACACAATGAGACTACTCGGGCAGTTCGCCGCGCTCCTGGTGTTCACCAGCCTGGTAATGACGGGTGAAGCGCTGGCATACGGATCGAGAGAGATGCAACCGGCCGTCGCCTTGATCGTAGGCTGGAATTCCGAGCACAACATGATCGCCACCACCATGCTCGTAGTGGGTCTGTTTGCGGTATTGAGTTGGGATTCGACGTTCCCCGACAAACGCGACGTGATGGTCCTGGCGCCACTGCCCGTCCGCGCACGCACGATGTTCCTGGCCAAGGTCGCCGCGCTGGCAACGGCATTGACTCTTACGGTGGCGTTCCTGCATGTGTTGTGCGGAATGGCGTGGCCGTTTGCGATTGTCAGGCAGTCCGTCCCGCTGACGGTTCCGGCCCTCGGATTCGACCCAGCGGTGCCATCGGTGGACGCTACTCAGATCGAGGCGGTTCTCGGCCGCGACCTCGACGATGCCCGGCAGCGCGCTTTGATGGCGGGTGTGGAGGATCATCCGCCTGGGTGGGGCGTCTCTATCGGCGTCTCCAAACAGGGAGTGCGGCGAGTCTTCAGCTACGGAACAGCGCGGCCAGACTCCCTCTTCGAAATCGGGTCCCTTACCAAGACTTTCACCACGCTCGCCCTGGCCCGAATGGCAGTCGATGGCAAAGTGTTCCTCGACAAGCCGGTGCGGGAACCCGACCCGCGAGCGACGCCGGTCCGATCGCCGTGGCAGCCGATTACCTTTCTCGACCTCGCAACCGACCGCTCGAGTCTCCCTCCGTGGCCCGACAACCTCCCTCCCATCAACCCGTCCGATCACCGGACCGATTACGGAGTCGAGGATCTGCACCATTTCGCCTTCAGGCGCGGAACGATCAAGCCACCCGAGGTTCATTTCATCGACAGCAATGTGGGAAGTGCGTTGCTTGGCCAGCTTCTCGCCGAACGCGCGGGTATCGCGTACCCGCAGCTCGTCCAAGACGAGATCACCGGCCCGCTCGGGATGCGCGATACCGTGGTGGAGCTTCCGCCCGAACTCGCGGACAGGCTGATCGTGGGGCACCAGGGAACCGTGCGTCCGACTCTTGCCTGGGGCTTTAGCGCCTTCGCACCAGCTGCCGGAATCCACTCCACGGCGGGCGACATGTTGACCTACCTGGAGTCCTATCTCCATCCGGAGAATCTCCCCGCCCCGTTCGGCAAGGCATTGGTATCGTGCCAGCAAAGGCAGGCCGTGATTGCGCCTGGCGTGGGGATCGGTTTGGGCTGGAAGACTCGTATCGGCGAGGGAATCTGGTACCGGGAGGGTGCGACCAACGGGTACAGCAGCTATGCACTCTTCAAGCCGGCGGAAGACTATGCGGTGGTCGTTCTAATGAACAACGGGCAGAATGTCGGCAGTTCCGCGGAGCGGCTGGCAGAGCATATCCGCCAGAGACTCACCGGGGAACCCGTGCTGCCGCTGGCGAACGCGATGATACCCGCAAGGCGTGGGATTGGCGGAGTGATCCGGGCCCTCCTGGCATATTGGATTACGATGTTTGCCGCGGGAGCCTTCATATATGGTTCGGTGTTGACGCTGCAAGGTCTGGCCGCACAGTTTCCCCGCCGTTACTTCCTGCGTCTCTCATCGCTCCTGCAATTGGCATCCTTCTGCCTCTTTCTTTGCGTGTACTTCCTCCAACCGCCGTTGGGGGATCCATTCAGCTCCCAGTGGGATGCACCGCTGCTCAACTGGCTGCCTTCCTTCTGGTTTTTGGGACTGTTCCACTGGCTCAACGGATCGCTGCATCCGGCCTTGTCGCCGCTCGCGCATCGGGCGTTGGCGGGATCGGCACTGGCGATTGCGGGAACGGGCGTGGCGTTTCTCGCCTCGTATTACCGCACCCTCCGCAAGATCGTGGAGGAGCCGGACATCCTGCCCGCAACGCGCGGCTGGAACTGGCTACCGCGTTTCGGCAACTCTCTCGAAACCGCCATCGTGCAGTTCAGCATCCGCACCCTGCTGCGCAGCCGCCTGCACCGCGTCATCCTGGCCTTCTACCTGGGAATCGGATTCGCCCTGACGATCGTGCTTGTCAGGTCGGCCATGGCGGACCCACGCCTTGCGCAGTTGTCAGACACCAGCATCTGGCGTCAGGTGAATGTGCCCATGCTGGCGGCCGACGTGCTGATGCTCGGCTTCTGGATAGCGGGAGCGCGCGTGGTGTTTGCGATGCCCCTCGATCTGCGCGGCAACTGGGTCTTCCGCGTAACTCCGGTGCGCGGCGGGAGGGCGTGCCTGGCGGCGCGGCGCCGTTCCTTCTGGGCACTCGCCGCCCTGCCCGCGTGGGCTGGCTCGGCCGTGCTGGTTCTGTGGCTGTGGCCGTGGCGTCCCGCCTTGCAACACCTGGCGATCCTCGGGCTATTGGCTGTAATTCTCGTGGAGCTCTCGCTTCGCGGCGTTCAGAAGATTCCATTCGCCTGTTCGTACCTTCCGGCGAAGACGAACTTTCACCCGTTCTGGATCTTCATCCCGGTCCTGGTGGTGGTCGTCGTCAGGGTGGCGATGTTCGAGCAGTATGCGATCGAGAATCGCATGGTTTTCCTGGAACTCGTACTCTCCATGGCGCTCGCGGCGCTGATTGCCTGGTGGCGCGTAACCCCTGAGAAATGGGAGCAGGTCCCGGTAGAGTTTGAGGAGGTACCGGTCGACCACATCCTGGTCCTCGGATTACCCAAAGATGGCGGCAGATCTCTGGCGCACGAGGGCACGAATCGTGCTTTAATCGAGTGAACCAACACTTTGGTGCAAGCGATCGTGCGCCGCCGTGTGTCCGCAGAGTTAGTGGGCGGCCGCCGTCGTTAAAGGAGATCTGATGTTCGCAAGACTGTTGCTGGCCGCGGTTCTCGTGGCCTCGCTGGCTTCCGCTCAGGGCAAGAAAGGCGGAGGCGGGATGGGTGGAGGAGGCATGAGTGGCGGTGCCGGCATGCCGGCGGCGCGCCCCAGCAAGCTCCAACTCTTCGCCGAAAAGCTCAAGCTGACTACAGAACAGAAGGACGATGTGGCCAAGATGCTGACTGCCGCCATGGAGCAGTCCACGCAACTTCGCGGTCAGATAGACCAGGAGCGCGTGCAGATTGCCGGGGCCTTGATCGAAGGCAAGAGCGGCGACGATCTCAAGAAGTTAATGGACGACTACACGTCGCTGGAAGCCCAGTTTACGGACATCGAAACCAAAACATTCGCCAAGATTTACGAGTCCCTGAAACCCAATCAGCAGGCCAAAGCAGGGCAGGCGTATGAATTGATGGTGGCAGTGTTGGACCGGCCCGGCGGCGGACGGCAAGGCGGGCGCGGAAGGGACAGGCAATAGGAGATCGATCATGCTGCACAAATTTTTGGTGACCATTCTTTTTGTAAGCACTCTGGTTTTTGCACAGGGCCGCGGCGGCGGTGCGATGGGCGGCGGTGGTGGAGACGACATGGGCGGTGGCAGCGGCGTGGGCCGCGGTAACAACATGGGCGGTGAGGGCGGAATGGCCATCCCGCGAACCACAACCCGCATGGATCAGATCTCCGAGGCTCTCAAGCTGAATAAGGAGCAGAAGAAAGAGGTCAAGACGATCCTCGATGAAGCCCAGAAGGAAGCGGCGCCGATCCACGAGCAGTTGCTGAAGAGCGAGTTGGCGATCGGAGACGCGATCCAAGGCGGCAAGGCCGGTGACGATTTGAAGGGAATGATCAACAGCGAAGCTGCGCTGCAGACCCAGATGGCCGGAATCGAACTGGGTGCGTTCGCCAAGATCTACAAGTTGCTGGATAAAGAGCAGACCGCTCAGACCCGCACATTGTTTCCGATGATGAAGGGCCTGTTTAGCGGCAAAAACTGGAACATCCCCGAGTAGACTTGCTCCGAATACCGAACGGGGAAAACTGCCGAAAAGCGAATCAGCCGCCGATGAACACCGATCAACGCCGATAAGGCAACACGAACATAGTCTAGCTTCTTCTGATCGGTGTTCATCCGCCTTCATCGGCGGCCGATTGCGTTACTGTCGCATGTCGACGGCACCGCCCCTATAATAAATCTATGTTCTTTCGACGGGAGCGACCCAAGAATCCCACCTTCGCAGAACGCCTGGACGATCTTCGTAAGGCAGGCTTCACCGTGTCTGCGCCATCGGGCGGCAAAGTGCGCGTCAGCCGCGAAAATTACGCAATCGATCTGACGGAGAGCGCCGGCGCCATCCACAGCGCGAGTTCGGCAGGAATTCTCATCGGAGACGAGATCGGCTTCCTGGTGGACGGCGGCTTTCAGAAGTTCTTCCAGACTGCCGCCGGCAAGAAGAAGCCGGCATTGGCCGATGAACTCAAGGGCCTCCACAATTTCGAGGAGGACCTGAGAGAGACGCTGGGGCGCGAGAGCCTGTACAACGAATCCCTGGGCACCGTCTCGACCTTCTATCTGTACGACCGCGTGAAGGATCGCGATCGCGGCATCGCCCGGCGCGTCTGGGAATAGCTCCCGGCACGCGTCCCAAAGCCGTTGGCTGCCACGCTAGAATAAGATTTGTCGCGAAATCCGCTGAACGTGCTCGCCATTTATCCGGGATCGTTCGACCCGATTACCAATGGCCACCTGGATCTCATCCAGCGCGGCTCGCGAATGTTTGACCAGCTCATCGTTTCCATTTTGCGAAACGAGAGCAAGCAGCCGCTCTTCTCCGTTGAAGAGCGGACGGAAATGCTCCGGGAAGTGGTGCAGGTCTATCCCAACGTGGACGTCGATTCGTTTGACGGACTGCTCGTGGATTACGCCGCATCGCGTTCGGCGAAGGTGCTGTTGCGAGGCATTCGCGCCATCTCGGATTATGAATATGAGCTGCAAATGGCGCTCATGAACCGCCGGCTCCGACCCGATATCGAGACCGTGTTCATGATGGCCAACGAGGCTTACTCGTTCATCAGTTCCCGGCTGGTGAAGGAGGTTTTCGGGCTCGGGGGAACGATCACCGGGTTGGTGCCGCCGTCCGTCGAGGCACGGATGCACCAGCGGATGTCTGTTTCTAATTCAAAGTAAGGGGCACCACCAACCGTCATGCAAGCAGTAGCCAACGCAATCGCCGAACGTATCTCTTCCATCAGCGTGTCATCGACCATGAAAGTGTCGGCGGACGCTGAAAAACTTCGCGCTGAAGGTGTCGATGTCGTAGACTTTGGAGCCGGCGAGCCGGACTTTCCAACGCCGATGAATATCAAGCAGGCCGCGATTCGCGCGATCGAGCAGAACTTCACCAAGTACACCCCGGCTGGCGGCACCGCCGAGCTCAAGAAGGCCATCTGCGAGCGGCACGCGCTGGATTTCGGAACCGCCTACAAGCCCAATGAGTGCCTGATTACGGTGGGCGGCAAGCACGCCATCTTCAATTTGACGCAAGCCCTGGTCAACCCGGGCGACGAAGTCGTCATCCCTGTGCCCTACTGGGTAACGTACAAGGACGTTGTCAATTACGCGGGTGGCAAGTGCGTATTCGTCGAGACCGACGAGGCCAAAGACTTCACGCTCACCGCGTCGATGATCGAACCCTACCTCACCGATCGCACCAAGCTCATACTCATCAACTCGCCATCGAACCCCAGCGGTGCGTTGGTGGACCGCGCGGAGTTCGAGAAGATTTATCGCATGGCGGCGGATCGCGGCATCTATCTGATGACCGACGAGTGCTACTGCAAGTTCCTCTATGACAGCGAGCCCTACTCGATCGCCTCGCTTCCGGGCGCGAAGGAAACAGTGCTGGTGGCGGGTTCGCTCTCCAAAACATACGCAATGACGGGATGGCGCATTGGATTCGCTTTGGCCCCCGCGCCGATCATCACCGCAATGAACAAGCTGCAGAGCCATAGCACATCCAACCCCACGTCCATCGCACAGAAGGCGGCCATCGAGGCAGTGCGGGGACCGCAGGAGTCCGTAGGAGTGATGCTGGCGGAGTACCTCAAGCGCCGGGATTTCGTGGTGTCGCGCCTGCGCGCCATCCCGGGCGTGCTGTGTGCCGAGCCGCGCGGCGCATTCTACGCGTATCCCAATATTGGCGTCGCGATCGGGAAAAGCGGTATTCAGAATACGCTGCAATTCTCCGAGCGCCTGCTGTCGGAGGCGCATGTGGCGGTGGTTCCGGGCGAAGCGTTCGGTACCGAACAACATGTTCGTATCTCTTACGCCACTTCGATGAAGGAACTGGAGCGAGGATTGGATCGAATCCATAAATTTGTCGTCCAATATTCGTGAGTTCTTCGACGACATCTAAAGGCGCCATGCTTTCGAATGGGACGGTACATCCGATGCGCCTGGCGCCTTCCCTCCGGGAAAAAGTCTGGGGCAAACGGCACCTGGAGCCTTGGTTTCCCGATGCGCAGAATCCGGTAGGCGAGGCTTGGTACCTGGCCGACCGCGAACTGCCACTGCTGGTGAAACTGCTATTCACCGCGGAACGGCTTTCGGTGCAAGTCCACCCTGAAGATGGAGAGGATGGGCCGCGCGGCAAGACCGAAATGTGGCACATCCTCGATGCCGACCCAGGTGCCTCCATCGCACTGGGCTTCCGCGAGCCGATCAGCCGCGAGCGCCTGCGTGAATCCACGCGCACCCGCGAGATCGAGGAACTGCTCAACTGGATCCCGGTGAAAGCCGGCGAGACCTACTTCACTCCGGCGCACACGGTACACGCAATTGGCGGCGGGATCGTCCTATGTGAGATCCAACAGAATTCCGACGTGACCTATCGGTTGTGGGACTACGGGCGGCCGCGGGAACTGCATGTCGAACAGGCGGCGGCGATTGCCGATCTGGGAATTCACCCGGGGGCGGCGGAACCCAAGCCTATCGCGAATGGACGTGAAGAGTTGGTCCGCTCGCAATACTTCGTTACGGAACTGATCCGGATCGCATCCGGTGAGGAATTCCGTCCGGATCCCCAGACTTGCCACTTGTGGATCTGCATTGACGGCAGCGCTACGATTGGGCCGGAGTCATGCCGCGCTGGTGAAGTGTGGTTGATGCCTGAGACAGGAGAACAGCCCATCGTCCGCGCGAATTCCGCGAAATTCCTGCGCACTTGGGTCCCATAACAGGCGGCTCGGGATCTTACTTTAGTGTTTACAATAACTTAGGTAACGTGTCGCCAGATCGCTTGCTGACGCGCGCGGCTCGCAAGCGCACGTATCCCGCGAAGGTAGCTTACGAGCCGCGACCGTGAGGGAGCGTTGCCACCACTCCGCTAAAGCAGTCAAGATCGCTTGCTAACGCGCGCGGCTCGCAAGCGCACGTATCCCGCGAAGGTAGCTTACGAGCCGCGACCGTGAGGGAGCGTTGCCACCACCCCGCTAAAGCAGTCAAGATCGCTTGCTAACGCGCGCGGCTCGCAAGCGCACGTATCCCGCGAAGGTAGCTTACGAGCCGCGACCGTGAGGGAGCGTTGCCACCACCCCGCTAAAGCAGTCAAGATCG
>Ga0209060_10000479_pt1 | contig 73006 bp, 66 predicted proteins | sample Coa_R1_8_FD_187155 | JGI IMG/M metagenome (GOLD analysis project Ga0209060, IMG submission 187155) | Surface soil microbial communities from Centralia Pennsylvania, which are recovering from an underground coalmine fire - Coalmine... | ecosystem: Environmental > Terrestrial > Soil >... | reverse complement strand
TAGGCGGTGTAATCGGACGAGGTGAACGCGTTCTCCTGCCCGCCGAGGGAGGCAAGCGTGCGCGAGAAATTACCGGCCGGATTTTTAGCCGTGCCCTTGAACATCAAATGTTCGAGGAAATGCGCGAGCCCCGATTTTCCCAGCTCTTCGTCGGCCGAGCCCACGCGATACCAGATCATGTGGGTGACGACCGGCGAGCGGTTGTCGGGGATCACCACGACATCGAGACCGTTCGCGAGCGTGAAGTGGCTGACGGCGGGACCCGCCGGCTCGGCACTGGCCAGGCGCGGACTCGCCAAGGTCGCAGTTCCGGCAACGGCGAGTGCGGTCAGTATTCGCATCAACATCCTGAACCTGAAGCGGCGCCTTGCCGCGATGGCCATCCCATCGAGCTAACGCGCGAACCCGGTTCCGTCAAAGGGGAATATGCGGCGTTACGAGCGTAAGGTTAGTTTCAGTGCTTCGAGTTCGGGTCGTCGAGACGATCGAAGATGCTGGTCTTATTGTATTTCGACTTTTCCTCAACCACGCCATAAGGGGCGTTCGGCGAAGGCGTGCGATATCCGACAGGCGGCTCGGTCAGGACCTGACGGTCAGGCTCGCCGGTGAAGGAGATTGACTGTTTTTTGTTCCAGCCCATAAAGCCGAGCTGCGAGGGCGAATAGCGTTCGGCGCCCTCCTTTGCTTCCTCGCCCGCCGTCCCATAGCCGCTGCCGGTCTTTGTCTTGTCGGGCTTGGCCGGATTGACGCGGCTCATATCCTCGACTTTGACGGTGCTACCCCAGGGATAAAAATTTCCCCGCCGTTCCTCCGGCACGATTTTCGACTGCGGCGATCCCTTATCGCGCATGCGCTTCCAGTCCTGATCGACCGGCCATTCGGGGTTGATCTTGCTGATATCGCCGACGCTGCCCGGAGGCGGCAGCACGGATGTGGGTGGCACGACGAGCGGCGAGCGCTCCTGATACTCGATCGGATCCTTGGGAAGCTCGAGAATACCCATGACGCCGAAAAGCTTTTGCAGTTCGGTCGGGCCTTCATCGTCCTGCTGCGCGGCCTGCGCCCAGACCTGCGAGGTCAGGGCGACCGCGCAGAGCGCGGCCAGCGGCAGCAATCTCGAAGCGATACGGGTCGACATACGCTCCACACCCCTCACTACCCGATGCCTGAGCGCATACAGGTCCCGCCCGATGGCGGCTATTTCGTGGCACGGCCGTAAACCGCATCGTACAGAAGGCCGATGACCCCGGCAACGATGGCGGCATCGGCGATGTTGAAGATGTACCAACGATATCCCAGCGCGTGCAGGGAAACAAAGTCGACCACGGCACCATAGGCCGCCCGGTCGATGGCGTTTCCCAGCGCTCCGCCAATCAGAAGGCCAATCGCGGCCGCCAGGAGGCTAGAGCGGGCCCGGCCAAGCCAGATCACAAACAGGCCCGCCGCCACCAGATTCACCATAACGAGAATCCAGCGGCCAAGATCGCTGTTCTGGGGAAGGAGGCCGTAGCTGATGCCCGGGTTCATGGCGAGCACGAGGTCCATAAACGGGGTGATTGCCAGCCCATCGCCGGCGCCGAGGCGGAGGCCGTACAGAACGAAGAGCTTCGAGGCCTGATCGGCAACAAGGGTTACCGCCGCCGTCAGGAAGCCCACTCGCGAAAACGCGCCGATTGCTGGATTGGTCATGCGCGATCTCGCCGTCCTATTCCGCGGCGCGGCGGGCAGCGTAAAATTCGCGCAGCGCCTGGGCGTCGCGCGGGGTGACATCGGGAAATTCACGGTCGGAGCCGACGAGCGGCGAGATTTTCCACGAGCGCGCGCATTTCCTGCCTTCGGCCGCTTTCGGTTCGACCGCGACGCCCGCAACATCGTCGAGACGGAAGGCGGCTTGCGGCCCCTCGCCCGCCGTCACCGTCGCGGCCGAGGTGATGCAAACCTCGGCCATGTCGACGCCGGAGAGTGCGGCGCTGAGCTTGTTGTCGGCAATATGGATGATCGGCGCGGCTTCCAGCGAAGAGCCGATCCGCTTCTGCACGCGCTCGATTTCAAGCGCGCCGGTGACGACGCGGCGGACGAGTCGGACCTTCCGCCATTTTTCGGCGAGCGCGTCATCGCGCCAGGTGTCTGGAATTTCCGGAAAGACCTGCAAGTGAACAGAAGCGGCATTGTCGCCGAAACGGGCGAGCCAGACTTCTTCCGCCGTGAAACAGAGAATCGGCGCGAGCCATGTGGTGAGGCAGCGGAACAAATGGTCGAGCGCCGTAAGGCAGGCCTTGCGCGTCACCGACGAGAGCGGATCGCAATAGAGCGCATCCTTGCGGATGTCGAAGTAGAAGGCGGAAAGATCGGAAGTCATGAAGGCGTTCAACGCCGCGAAGATGCGCTTGTAGTCGAAATCGCGGTAATTCTGCTTCACCAGCTCGTCGAGCTCCGAAAGCCGGTGCAGCATGAGGCGTTCAAGCTCGGGCATTTTGGAAAACTCGACGCGCTCCTTCTCCTGGAAATGGGCGAGATTGCCGAGAATCCAGCGCAGCGTGTTGCGCAGCTTGCGGTAGGTGTCGACCGTGGTCTTGAGGATTTCGGGGCCGATGCGGAGATCATCGGCGTAATCAGAGGCCGCGACCCACATGCGCAAAATGTCGGCGCCCGACTGTTTCATGACATCTTGCGGCGCCACCACATTGCCGAGCGACTTCGACATTTTGCGGCCTTCCTCGTCGAGCACGAAGCCGTGGGTGAGCACCGCATCGTAAGGCGCCACCCCGCGCGTGCCGCAGGATTCCAGGAGCGAGGAGTGAAACCAGCCGCGATGCTGGTCGGAGCCTTCGAGGTACATCACCGTATCGGCGCCGCCGTTGATCTTGCGGCGGATGCCGGCCAGCCCCGGAAAGTGCATGGGGTCTTCGAGCACGAAGGCATGGGTCGAGCCGGAATCGAACCAGACGTCGAGAATGTCGTCGACCTTTTTCCAGTCTTCGTTCGCCTTCGGACCGAGAAAGCGTTCGCGCGCGCCGTCCTTGTACCAGGCATCGGCGCCTTCTTTTTCGAAGGCATCGGCGATCCGCTTGTTGACGGCTTCGTCCTGCAAAATTTCCACCGAGCCGTCGCCCTTTTCGCGCACGAAGACAGCGATCGGCACGCCCCAGGCGCGCTGGCGCGAGATCACCCAATCGGGCCGCGCCTCGATCATGCCGTTGATGCGATTCTCGCCTGCGGGCGGCACCCAGCGCGTGACCTTGATTGCCGCGAGCGCCCGATGGCGGAGGGTGTCACCGGCTTTTGATTTTCCCTTGGCATCGGCGATGTCTTTATCCATCGCGATGAACCATTGCGGCGTGTTGCGGAAGATCACCGGCTTCTTCGAGCGCCACGAGTGCGGATATTGATGCTTCAAGCGCCCGCGCGCGACGAGCATGCCGGCGTCGATCAGGGCCTTGATCACCGCTTCGTTGGCGTCGCCCTTCTCGCCCTTGTCGTTGATGACGCGTTTTCCCGTGAAGCCCCGCGCCTGGTCGGTGAAGGCGCCGTTCTCGTCGACGGTGTAGGGAATCGTCGGGTTAATGCCGCGCGCTTCGAGCGCTGCTCTGTTCGCTGTCCACACATCGAAGTCCTCGCGGCCGTGGCCGGGCGCGGTGTGGACGAAGCCCGTGCCCGTGTCGTCGGTAACATGGTCGCCGGCAAGCAGCGGCACATCGAAGTCATAGCCCTTGCTTCTAAGCGGATGCGCGCAGACAAGCGCGGCCAAAACGGAGGCCGCCACATCCCGCACTTTTTCATACCCCGTGACGCGCGCCTGCTTGAAAACTTCGGCCGCGAGCTTGTCGGAGAGCAGGAAGGTGTCGCCGGTCTTCGCCCAATTTTCGGCGGATGCATCGGTCACGCGATAAAGGCCGTAGGCGATCTTCGGTGAGAAGCTGATGGCGCGGTTGCCCGGGATGGTCCAGGGCGTGGTGGTCCAGATCAGGACCGACGCACCTGCCGCGACCAGATCATAAACCGCGGCCGTAGCGCTCTGGTTCGCCGCCGACGCCAGTTCGGCGCGCACTGTGGGAAACTTCACCCACACCTGATCCGAGGTGTAGTCCTCGTATTCGACCTCGGCCTCGGCGAGCGCGGTCTTCTCCACCACCGACCACATCACGGGCTTCGAGCCGCGATAGAGCGTGCCGTTCGTCGCGAACTTCATCAGTTCGCGCGCGATCTGCGCTTCGGCGAAAAAATCCATCGTCGTGTAGGGATGCTGCCAATCGCCCTCGACACCGAGGCGCTTGAATTCCTCACGCTGCACGCCAAGCCAGTGCTCGGCATAGGCGCGGCACTCCTGCCGAAACGCGATCATGGCGGCGGAATTGGAAAGGTCCGGCTTCTGCTTGCCCTTCGCGCGGTAATTCTCCTCCTCGATCTTCCACTCGATCGGAAGCCCATGGCAGTCCCAGCCCGGCACATAGTTCGAATCGTAGCCGAGCATCTGCTGCGAGCGCGTGACGAGATCCTTCAGGATCTTGTTCAATGCGTGGCCGATGTGAATGTTGCCGTTGGCGTAGGGCGGCCCGTCGTGGAGGATGAATTTCACGCGGCCCTTGGCGGCGGCACGGAGCTTCTCGTAAAGGCCCTCGCGCTGCCAGCGCGCGAGAATTTCGGGCTCCTTCTGCGGAAGCCCCGCGCGCATCGGGAAGCTCGTCTCGGGCAGGAACAGCGTGGAGCTATAGTCCTTCGCGTCGCTCGGCTTCTTTTCGGCGGCCATCGGCTCGGCGCTCGTTTGCAAACGTTCGCGCGCGTTCTAGCAGCCGTACGCGACACTTGCCAGTGCAGGTGGTGCGGCGTCAGGCCGCCTGCATACGCGTGAGGAAGGCCTTCACCTCTTCGTCGAGCACGCGCAGCTCGAAAGCCATGGCGTCGGCCGCCATGGACACAGCCGCCGAAGCGCGGTTGGTTTCGCTCGCAACGCCTTCCACCTCGGTGATCGAAGCGCGCGCCGATTCCGCCTCGCTTTTCGCGCTGCCGACGCCGCGGGCGATTTCCATCGTCGCGGCGTTCTGCTCCTCGACCGCGGTCGCAATCGCGACCGCGATGCGGTCCATGGTGCCGATCGTGTCTGAAATGCCGCCAATGGCGGCGACCGCCGATTGCGTCGCCTTTTGCATGGCAGCGATTTGGTTTGCGATCTCCTCGGTCGCACGCGCAGTCTGGCCCGAAAGCGATTTCACTTCGGCCGCCACCACCGCAAAGCCGCGGCCGGCTTCGCCCGCGCGGGCGGATTCAATCGTGGCGTTGAGGGCGAGAAGGTTCGTCTGCTCGGCGATCGACTGGATGAGGTTGACCACCTCGCCGATCTTGACCGCCGCCGTCGACAGTTCCTGCACCAGCCGGTTGGTGCTTTCGGCCTCGCGCACGGCGCGCGAGGCGATGTCGGAAGAAGACGTCACCTGCCGCCCGATCTCGGCAACCGAGCCCGCGAGCTCCTCGGCGGCCGTCGCCACCGATTGCACGTTGCCGCTCGCCGAATCCGCCGAGCGCGCTGCGCTCGAGGCACGGTCCTTGGTGGTTTCGGCGGCCTTGCGCATGGTGGTGGCGTCGCCCGCCAGCGCGCTGATGGTCTTCAGAACCTCGCCGAGCGCCGCCGACACCTTGCGCTCGAATTCGCGCGTAAGCCCGGCGATCTCGACGGCGTGTTTGCGTTCCTTCTCCGCCTTGTCGCGCTCCTGCTCTTCCAGCGTGCGGTTCCTGGTCGTCGCGTCGTGAAACACGGAAAGTGCACGTGCAATGGCGCCGATCTCGTCGTCGCGCTGGGCGTGTTCGATTTTGGTATCGAGCTTTCCCTCCGCGAGATGCGTGATCGTGTTGGTAACGTCCGCGAGCGGCTCGAGCGTCTTGCGCACGAGGAACATGCTCAAGAGAAGCACGAAGAGAATTCCCACGGCGGCGACAAGCGCCATGCTCTCGATGCCGTGCCGGAGCATCTCGCCGTAAACCTCGATCGGCATGCCGACATAGAGAATGCCGATGGTCTTGCCTTCGGGATTAAAGACCGGTTGGTAGGCCGTATAGAACTTGCGGCCGAACAGAACCGCCGGCCCCTTATAGGCTTCGCCGCGCCGGAGATACGGTTGTCCCGGGTGATCGGGTGCAAGCTCTGTTCCGACCGCGCGCTCGCCGTTCTCCTTCTTCACGTTGGTGGTGCGGCGGACGAAATTGTTGCGCGCGGGATCCCACTCAAAGATAGTGGCGTTGCCGCCGGCATATGACGCCGAAAGATCCACGATCTCGTGGCTCTGAAAAGTCGGGATGCCCAGCGCCTCGACACGAACGACCTTGTCGTCCACCATCTTGATCTTGGTATCGCCGTAGGTTTTGGCGAAGGCGAGCGTCAGTGTGCGCAAATTGACTTCGATGTCATCGCGCGCCTTGACCGCAAACTCGTTCGACAGCGCCCAATAGGCCGCGGCCATGACGCAGGCCGTCGTCAGCGCGACCACGACCCCGATCAAGATCAGCGCCCGGCTGACGAGACTCAGCCTATTGAAAAGTCGTTGCATGCCGCTGATTCACCAAAGGGAGCTTTCCGGCCCTCCTTTATTGGTTACTACGGCTTAAGAAATCGGAAACGGGAACAGGCGGCGGGCTAGCCGCGGATGGGCGGAAAGGCGCCGGCCGCCCGAGCGAGTTTTTCGCGCGCGAGCCGGCTATCCTCGTTCATTCTTTGCACGAGATCGTCGGCCGAATCGAATTTAAGCTCCGGCCTGATCCAGCCGATGAAGGCGGCCACGATCTCCTCGCCGTAAAGGTCGCCGGAAAAATCGAAGAGATAAATCTCGAGAAGCGGCGCCCCCTCGCCGAAGGTCGGGCGCCGCCCGAAACTCGCAACACCGTCGTAAATCGCGCCCTTGGCGAGCACGCGCACGGCGTAAATGCCGTGGGCGAGCGCGCAGGCGGGATCAAGAACGATGTTCGCCGTGGGAAAGCCGAGGCTGCGCCCGCGCGCCTCACCATGGATGACCTTGCCGCCCGCAAACCAGGGATAGCCCAGAAGCGTGTTCGCCCGCTCGACTTCGCCGTGGGACAGCGCCGCACGGATTTCGCTCGAGGAGACCGGCTTCCCATCGACGAGGAAAGGCGGAATGAGGTCGACGGCAAAGCCCCGTGCGTTCCCCTCTTCGCGCAGGAAAGCGGGCGTGCCCTGCCGGCCCTTGCCGAAATGAAAATCCGCGCCCGCGACCGCGCCGGCAATTCCGAGGTGGCGGATCAGGATGTCGGCGACGAACGCATCGGCGGTGACCTTGGCGAGTTCAGCGCCAAAGGTCATCACCACCGCCCCGTCGAGGCCCGCCGCCGCGAGCAGCTTCAGCTTCGAAGCTTCGGGGGTGAGGCGAAAGAGCGGCCGGTCCGGCTGAAAGAAGGCGCGCGGATGCGGCTCGAAGGTGAGCGCGATCGCGGGTTTCGCTTCTCGCCGCGCGTGCACGATCGCCGCGTCGATCACGGCACGGTGGCCGCGATGCACGCCGTCGAAATTGCCGATAGCGACGAAGGCGCCCGCGATCCGCTCCGGCACGGGATCACGATCGCGCACCACCGTGAAGGCGGACGGAGAAGACGGGCGAGTTGTCATGAAAGCCGGTTCGTTTTCCGCGGCGAAGGTGCCGCCCGTGGTCGCTATCGTCAAGCGGGAACGGGGCGGCCCGGCACCGAAACCGCCGCCTCGCCGTCGAGCACCACCTTGCCGTCGACCGACGCCTCGCAGTGGAGCCGTACCTTGTGGCCTTCGGGCACGAGCTCAACGACCTCGACGATCACCGTCACCACGTCGCCGATCTTCACGGGGGCGTGGAAATTAAGGGTCTGCGAGCGATAGACCGCGCCGGGTCCGGGAAGCCGCGTGCCCAGCACCGCCGAGATCAGGCTCGCCGTGTAAAGGCCGTGGGCGATGCGCTGGCCGAAACGGGTCTTGGCGGCGTAGCGTTCGGAGAGGTGAATCGGATTTTCATCGCCGGAAATCCGCGCGAAATCGACGACGTCCTCGTCCATAACCGTGCGCATCAGGGTTTCGCGCATGCCGACGCGAAGATCCTCGAAATAAAGCGTGTGTAGAGGCGGCGCGCTCATCGAATCCCGGTCCCCGCCGCAACCTGCGCAAGATTCAGCCGTGCAGCAAGCGTCCTCCGCGGCTCGCCCCAAGCCGAATCTGAACACGGGGTTAACTTTCCGGCGACCACAACCGGAATTAACCCAATCTCAAACCTAGAACATTAGCGTGCATGGGCTTGAGGGCGGGGGCACCAGGACGGGTTCGCCGGCCTTCAGACGCCATCCCATGACGGATGCCGCAAACAGGACGTGAGCGGGGGAGATATGATGAGTACCGATGCCTCGATGCCGATCCTTATCGTCGACGATTACAAGACGATGATCCGCATCATCCGCAATCTCTTGAAGCAACTTGGCTTCGAGGACGTGGACGAAGCCGCCGACGGCACGGAGGCACTCGGCAAGATGCGCGGCCGGAAATACGGCCTTGTGATTTCCGACTGGAACATGGAGCCGATGACCGGCTACGAGCTTCTGAAAGAAGTGCGGGCCGATCCCGCGCTCGGCAAGACGCCCTTCATCATGGTGACCGCGGAATCGAAGACGGAAAACGTGATCGCCGCGAAGAAGGCCGGCGTCAACAACTATATCGTGAAGCCTTTCAACGCCCAGACGCTCAAGAGCAAAATCGACGCCGTGTTCGCCGACTAACAAATCGCGTTTGGAAGCCCGTAATGGCCCTCATTGAAGACAGCGCCCTTCGCCGCGAACTCAACGATATTGCCGACTACATCCGCTCCCTGCGCGGAGAAATCAGCGCGCTGCAGGCGAATGACATGCGGCATAAACGCATCCCCGCCGCCGGGCAGGAGCTCGCGGCCATTATCAAGGCAACGGAAGAGGCCTCGAACACGATCATGGCTTGCGCGGAAGCGGCGATGGCGGCGGAAGCCGCGGACCTTGCCGCCTACAGGGCATTTGTCGCCGACCGCATGACCGCCGTATTCGAAGCCTGCTCGTTCCACGACCTTACCGGCCAGCGGCTTGCGAAGGTCGTCGATACGCTCAAGCATATCGAAACCCGCATCTCGCGTTTTGCCGAAGCAACGGCGGTCAAGGACGCAACCGGGCACGCCAACGAGGCGGAAGCGGCCGACGCCGAGCGCAAACTTCGTCTGTTGATCCACGGCCCGTCGCTCGCCCATGACGACGCGGGACAAGGCACGGCCGGTGAGAGCGGCGAGAAGACGGCGAAAGACGTCTCGCAGGACGAGATCGACCAGCTGTTCACCTGAGGCGGCGAGCCGCCGCTATTTCACCAGATCAATTCGTGCATGATGGCAAGCGGAGCCGCGCCTGTTTCCGCAAAAGCTTGCGCGAGCTTTTCCCGGTCGATTTCGCCGCTTGCGAAACCGAGATCGGCGGCGTGGATCCCGCGGGTAATGAACAGGCAATCGATGCCCTGACGGGCGGCGCCCAATAGGTCGGTTCGCAAGCCGTCGCCAATCGCGAGCACGCGCGAAGGCGAAACCTCCTTTTTGCCGCGCAGAGCCGCGGCGCGCGCAAGCGTCGTGTGATAGATCGGCGCATACGGCTTGCCGGCGTAAATCGTCTTGCCGCCCAGCTCGTCATAGATCGCCGCGAGCGCGCCCGCGCACCAGATGAGGCGATTGCCGCGCTCGACCACAATGTCGGGATTGGCGCAGATGAGCAAAAGATCGCGCGCTCTGATCTTCGCCATCAGCTCGCGATAGTCGTCGGGCGTCTCGGTCTCGTCGTGGAACGGGCCGGTGCAGACGACGAGATCGGCGTGATCGAGGTCGACGAGGGTGACGTCGAGCCCCTCGTAATTCGGCAAATCCCGCTCGGTGCCGAGGTGAAAGACCCGCGCGCCGGGGCGCGCCCTCAGTTCTTCGCGGGTAACATCGCCCGAGGCGATGATGTCGTCATAGGCGGCGTCCGGCACGCCGTAACGCGCGACCTGCTTTTTCACAACGGCGCCCGGCCGCGGCGCGTTCGAAACCATGATCACCGTGACGCCGGCCGCGCGGGCGCGGATGAGTGCGTCATTCGCCGCAGGAAATGCCGCAACACCGTTATGCACGACGCCCCAGACATCGCACAGGAACACGTCATAGCGCGCGGCGAATGGAGCAAGGCCGGTGACAACCGGCGGAACGGCAGGCGATTTCAGCATTTTCGCGCAGATCTAGCCGGTCTTGCGGACGACTTTGGCGATGTCGCGGAGCCCGCCGGTGGGAGCGGGCGGCATCTCGCGATTGGCCGCGGGCGGCCGGCGCTCGGCGTGTTCGGCTTGCAGGATTTCCGCGCGCACGGGCCGCGGCACCGAGAACAAAAAGCCCTGGCCGAGGCGCACATCGTAATCGAGGAGATCGACGACAATGGCCTCGCTCTCGATTCGTTCGGCGACGAGATCGATGCCGAAGCGGGCGAGAAGATCGGCAAGATCCGCAGGATGAATTTGGCTGCCGGCTTCGCTCGAACGCGAAAGCATCAACTCACCCGGCACCTTGACGAAGCGCACGCCGCGCTCGGCAAGCGTGCGCGGATCGAGCCTGAAGTCCTCGACGCGGTCGAGCGAAAGCATGAAGCCGCGCTCGGCGAGCTGCGCGAGGTTGATCTGCTGGGCGGGGGCAAGCTTGCGGAAGACTTCGTGCGACAATTCAAGCACGAGCGAAGGCGCGAGCGCCCGGTTGGCGTCGAGATAGCCGAGGATTTCGGCGAAAAGGGCGCCGCTCGCGAGCGTCTCCGGCGCGATGTTGAGGAACAGGCTCACTTCGCGGTTCTTGGCGGCAAGCCTGCGCACGATCTGCACGCAACGAAGTACGAGCCGCTGATCGATCACGGGCACGAGGCCCGCCTTGCGGGCAGCGCCAATGAAATCCTTGGCGTCGATGATCTTGCCGTCGGCAAGACGCAGGCGCGAAAGCGCCTCGTAATAGCGCACCTTGCGCTGCGGCAGCGTCACGATCGGCTGCAGATAGAGATCAATGCGGTCGTCCGCGATCGCCTCGCGGATGATGGCGGCGACCTCTTCATCTTTCTTGCCGGCGAAGGGACCGGGCACCGCCGCCGGAGCGGCGGCGGCTTTCCCGGCAACGGCGTCTTGCGCCGGCGCGGCCGCTGGCGCCGCAGCCGCGGGCGGCGGCGTTGAAATCAGCGCGTCGTGGACCGCGACCGATTCCGCGAGGTCCTCGACCAGATCGGCCAATTCCCCGATCTCGCGGGCAAAGGGCGCGGTGATCGACTTGAGATCGGCGCTCGACGCGCTCTCGAGCGCCGCCACGCGCCGGCCGAGCACGCCGACCTCGCGCGCGATGTCGGAGGAGGCGCGCGACAATTCCTCGAAACGCTCGGAAATTTCGCTGCGGTCGCGGTTCCGCGAGGCGACGACCTCGCAGGTCATCAGCGCGAAGAGAACGGCGAGCGAAATGTAGGCCGCTTCCGAGGCCGCGATACCGGCGGCGAAATGCAACGCGGCCCCGATCGAGGCCGCGATCAGCGCCATGCAGATGATAATGAAGATGGTGCCGATACGCATTCCACTCCCCGGGCACGCGGCAGGTTCCGGACCGCGACTGTAGCCGCGAATCGCCCTTTGCCACCATAGCCGGAGGGCGAAACCGGCGGAAGCGTTGGCCCGGATAGGCCGCTAAGCGCCGGCTTTGATGACCTTGGCGACCTTGTCGAACATTTCGCCGATCTGGGCTTCGCTCACGATCAGGGGCGGCGTGAGCGCCAGCGTCTCGCCGGTGATCCGCATCATAAAGTCTTCCTCGTGGAAGCCCCGCTCCATCGCCTCAAAGGCGCGCTTGCCGAAGGCATCGGGCTTGGAGGCAAGGTCGATCGCGGCCGTGAGCCCGATGGTGCGGATATCGAGGACGCCGGGGAGACCCTTGAGACCCATTGCCGCATCCGCCCATTTCGGCTCGAGCTTCTTCGCGCGTTCGAAGAGCCTCTCGTCGCGATAGAGGTCGAGCGTTGCAAGGCCGGCGGCGCAGGCGAGCGGATGCGCCGAATAGGTGTAGCCGTGGAACAGCTCGATCACGTGCTCGGGCCCGCGCATGAAGGCATCGTAAATGCCCTTGCGCACGATCACGCCGCCCATGGGCACGGCGCCGGACGTCACGCCCTTGGCGAAGGTGATCATGTCGGGCACCACACCGTAACGCTCCGCGGCAAAGGCGTAGCCGAGGCGGCCGAAGCCGGTGATCACCTCGTCAAAGATGAGGAGAATGCCGTACTTGTCGCAGATCGCCCGCAGCCGCTGGAGATACCCCTTGGGCGGCGGCAGCACCCCGGTCGAGCCCGCCACGGGCTCGACGATCACCGCCGCGATGGTGGAAGCGTCGTGCAGCGCCACGATCTTCTCCAATTCGTCGGCAAGGTGCGCGCCCCATTCCGGCTCGCCCCGGGTGAAGGCCTGCTCGTCGCGATTATAGGTGTGCGGCAGGTGATCGACGCCCGCGAGCAGACTGCCGAAATATTTGCGGTTGTTGGGGATGCCGCCGACGGAAATGCCGCCGAAGCCGACGCCGTGATAGCCGCGCTCGCGGCCAACGAGCCGCGTGCGCGCGCCGTTGCCGCTCACGTTGTGATAGGCGAGCGCGATTTTGAGCGCCGTGTCGACCGCTTCCGAGCCCGAGCCGCAAAAGAAGACGTGATCGAGGTCGCCCGGTGCGAGGGCGGCGATGCGGCTTGCGAGCGAAAACGATTTCGGATGCGCGAACTGGAACGGAGGGGCGTAGTCGAGGGTGCGCGCCTCCGCCTGGATCGCGTCCACGATCGGATCGCGATTGTGGCCGGCGTTGCAGCACCACATGCCGGCGGCGCCATCGAGCACGGCGCGGCCATCGGCCGTGTAATAGTGCATCTCCTTCGCGCGCACGACGATACGCGGCCGCTTCTTGAAGGAGCGGTTCGCCGTAAACGGCATCCAGAAGGCTTCGAGATCGTTGGGCTTGAGGGCCGGTTTTTCGGCGGGGCGCGACATTCGAAACTCCTTGCAGGCAGGCACGCTATCAGGCCCGCGGCGCGGCTAGAACCCGCGCGCCAGAAGTTCCAACAGCGCGGCCATAAACCGTTGGCCGATAAAGGTTTGTTTACCGTATTTCGGCAGAGTTCTCACAGTCGGGGTAAGGCAAAAGCCACCCCTTTTGCCAGTCCGCGTCGAGGGGTCGCCCGGGTCATGGTGTTTGTGAATAGAGGCTCGCAAGAGCCCGTCCGCGTTCTTGTCATTGAAGACGATCCGGCCGTCCGCCGCCTGACCGCGGCGGCGCTCACCGCCCAGCACAATCCGCCCATGCGCCTTCGCGAGGCCGCGAACCTCGCCGAAGGAACCGCGCTCCTGCGCGACGAGAACTTTTCCGCCGCCGTGCTTTCGCTCGACGGCGGTTCGGCTGCCGAACTCGTTCCGGCGCTGCGCCAGGCGGGCTTGCTCGGCCCCATCGTCGCGACAAGCCGCAAGGGCTCGGTTTCGGTCGCGGTCGAGGCGATGCGCCATGGCGCCGATGACTTCATGGTGAAGCCGTATCAAGCCGCCGATCTTGCGCGCCGGCTCGCCAATCTCATCCAAATGGAAGCGACGCGCGAACTTCCGGTTCAACCCGATGTGGCGGCGCCCGGCTTTGAAGGCTTCGAAGGATTCATCGGCGGCTCGGAAGCGATGCGTTCGCTTTACGACCAGATCATCCGCATCGCGCCTTCCAAGGCGCCCGTGTTCATCACCGGCGAGAGCGGCACCGGCAAGGAAGTCTCGGCCGAGGCCATCCACGCGCGCTCGGAGCGGTCGAGCGGGCCGTTCATCGCGCTCAATTGCAGCGCGATCCCGAAGGAATTGATGGAAAGCGAAATCTTCGGCCACATGAAAGGCGCCTTCACCGGCGCGCATGAAGACCGCGCGGGCGCGGCCGAGCTCGCCCATGGCGGCACGCTCTTTCTCGACGAAATCTGCGAGATGGATCTCGGCCTGCAAGCGAAGCTCCTGCGCTTCGTGCAGATCGGCAGCATACGGCGCGTCGGCGACATCAAGGAACGCGCGGTCGATGTGCGCTTCATCTGCGCCACCAATCGCGATCCCGCGAGCGACGTCGCCACCGGCCGCTTCCGCGAGGATCTTTATTACCGTTTGCATGTGCTGCCGCTGCACCTGCCGCCGCTGCGCGAGCGCACCGGCGACATTGTGCAGCTCGCGCGCGCGTTCCTCGCGCGCTATGCCGAAGAGGAAGGCCGTGCGTTCACGGGCTTTTCGCCCGCGGCGGAAGCGGCGCTCGAACAATTCGGCTGGCCCGGCAATGTGCGGCAGTTGCAGAACGTGATCCGCCGCGTCGTCGTGCTCCATAACGGCGAAGAGGTGAGCGCCGAAATGCTGCCGTTCACGGCCGATGCCGGCGCCATCATGGCTTACGAAGCCGGGCGCGACACGAACCTGCCGCGCACCGAAAGTCCCACGATCGCGCCCTACCGGACGCAGGAGCAGAAGATCATCCAGGACGCGCTCGCGGCCTTCGGCGGCAACGCGCAAAAAGCCGCGGCGGCGCTGGAAATCGCGCCCTCGACCATCTACCGCAAGCTCCAGACCTGGACCGAGCGGCGCGGCGTCTAGGCCGAATGGACGCGGACGCCGCCATTCTCTAGATTGGCCGCATGAGCTTGGTCGCCAACATCCTGGTCGCGCTCGTCGCGCTCCTGCACGGGTATTTTCTCGTGCTGGAAATGTTTTTGTGGACGAAACCGATCGGCCTTCGCATCTTCGGGCAGACGCTCGCGAAGGCGACCGATTCCGCCGTGCTCGCCGCCAATCAGGGGCTCTATAACGGCTTCCTCGCCGCCGGCCTCGTTTGGGGGTTGCTTCATCCGCTGCCCGCTTTCGCGTTCCAGATCAAAGTGTTTTTCCTTCTTTGCGTCATTGCCGCGGGGCTTTACGGCGCCTTCAGCGTGTCGCGGCGAATCCTCCTCGTGCAGGCGCTGCCGGCGGCGGTCGCGCTCGCGCTCCTGTGGTTCGCCTAAAACTCCCGGCTTGACTTACGCGTCACCCCCGGGCTTGTCCCGGGGGTCCACGCCTTTGCTGCGCCAAGGGAATTTAAGGCGTGGATGGCCGGGACGAGCCCGGCCATGACGGTGAAAAGCATGGCTTCGGGCAAGACCAACAAGCCTCAAAAGCTGAAAGCGCGGCTGCCGCGCGGGCTCGCCGACCGGGGGCCCGCGGAGCTGTCGGCGACGCGCGCTATGATCGAGAAGATCCGTGCGGTCTACGAGCGCTACGGCTTCGAGGCGGTGGAGACGCCGGCGATCGAATACACCGACGTGTTGGGCAAGTTCCTGCCCGATCAGGACCGGCCGAACGAGGGCGTGTTCTCATTCCAGGACGATGACGAGCAGTGGCTGTCGCTGCGTTACGATCTCACGGCGCCGCTCGCGCGTCATTACGCAGAGAATTTCCAGACACTAATTAGGCCTTATCGCACCTATCGCTACGGCTGGGTATTCCGGAACGAAAAGCCGGGGCCGGGGCGCTATCGCCAGTTCATGCAGTTCGACGCCGACACGGTAGGCGCTTCTTCCATCGCCGCCGATGCCGAGATGTGCATGATGGCGGCGGACACGATGGAGGCGCTCGGGATCAAGCGCGGCGATTACGTTATTAAAATGAACAGCCGTAAACTTCTTGACGGAGTGCTTGAGGCGATCAGGCTTGGTGGAGATGAAAATGCGGGCAAACGCCTGACCGTACTCCGAGCAATCGACAAGTTGGATCGATTGGGTGGTGAGGGAGTAAGACAACTACTCGGGAAGGAACGCAGAGACGAAAGCGGAGATGTTACCAAAGGCGCGGAACTTGATTTCGCTCAAATCGAATCCTTGATGCAATACATCAATTGGAAAACCGTCATTTACAAATCGGAAAAGGACTCAAAGGGTAAATTCGTAACGCGAATACAAGATAGCTTTAGTGCGCCTGAAAGGAAGTACGATCTCCGCCTGCTTCCCCAAAACGCCGTCGTGCTCGATTCTTTGAGTAATACGTTTGGTGAGAGCCAAACGTTTAGAAGCGGAATCGAAGAGCTTAAAGAGATTTCCAGCTTAATAGCCGCGGCCGGATACCAACAGCGCATTCGCGTAGACCCCTCAGTTGTGCGCGGCCTCGAATATTACACCGGTCCCGTTTTTGAGGCCGAGCTCACCTTCGAAACGAAGGACGAAAAAGGAAATCCGGCCCGCTTCGGCTCGGTCGGCGGCGGCGGGCGCTACGATGGCCTTATCGCACGCTTTCGCGGCGAGCCAGTGCCAGCTACCGGCTTCTCGATCGGCGTCTCGCGGCTTCTCGCGGCGCTCCAGCAGCTCGATAAGATCGACTCCAAAATTCAGCGCGGCCCGGTGGTCGTGACCGTTTTCGACAAGAAGCGTATCGCCGACTACCAAAAGATGGCCGCTTCGCTGCGCAACGCCGGCATCCCCGCCGAGCTTTATCTTGGCAATCCCAAAAACATTGGTGACCAGCTCAAATATGCGGATAAACGTAATAGTCCCTGCGTGGTCATCCAAGGTTCGGACGAAAAGAAGGAAAAGAAGGTCACGATCAAGAACCTCATCGTTGGCGCGCAGCTCGCCAAGCTCGAAAAAGATCGCGCTCAACACCTAAAAAAACAGCTTAAGGCGCAGACCATAGTTCTCGAAAAAAACCTTGTTATTGCAGTCCGCAAAATGCTCGCTCAGCACACGACAGAGCGGGTCGTCAAAGTTAAGCCTAAGCCAAAACGGCGCGTAGTGAAAAAGGGCACTGCATCCAACCGGAAACCGCCCTTAGTTAAAAAAAGCGCGAAGAACAAATCCACCAAGGGCAAGCGAAGGCTAAGGGCTAAATCAAGGAAGTGATCAAGGATCTTAACCGGCGTGGCGCCCGCCGCCCGCCTTTGCTACAAGCCCCGCCTGAAATGGGTCACTGTCATGGACGCCGAAAACCGCATTGCACGCGCGCGCCAGGGGCGCGCGGAAGCGCTCGTGGAGCTCTACGAGCGCGCGGGCTATTCGCGTGTCGAGCCCGCCTTCCTGCAGCCCGCCGATATTTTCCTGGAGCTCTCAGGCGAGGAGCTTAGGCGGCGGCTGTTTCTCACCGCCGACGCGAGCGGACGCGAGCTCTGCCTCCGCCCCGACCTCACCATCCCCACCTGCCGCGCGCACATCGAGAAGAACGCGCCCGTTCCCGCGAGCTATTGCTACTACGGCTCGGTGTTCCGCGACCGCGGCGGCGGCGCCGGCGAATACGTGCAGGCGGGAATCGAATCGCTCGGCCGCGACGATCTGGAGGCGGCCGACGCCGAGTGCCTTTCGCTGGCACTCGAATCCGCCAAGCACTTCGGCGTGGCGCGGCCCTCGATCCGCATGGGCGACGTCGGGCTTTTCTCGGCGCTGGTGACAGCCCTTGATCTGCCGCCCGCCTGGCAGCGGCGCCTGCTCAAGGACTTCAACCGCACCGGCACGCTCGCCGCCGACCTCGCGACGCTGAAGCAGACGCCCGCGACACCCGTACAGGCCGGGGTGCTCGCGGCCTTGCAGGGCTCCGATCCCGCGGCCGCGCGCGCCTTCGTCGCCGATCTCCTCTCGATCGCGGGAATTTCCACGGTCGGGGGCCGCACGGTCGCGGAAATCGCCGAACGCTTTCTTGAACAGGCGTCGCTCGGCGCCACGAGCGCGCTCGGCGCGGAAACCACCGCCGTGCTTGAGCGCTACCTTTCGATCGAGGGCGACCCGGATGATGCGCTCACGGCGCTCCGCGCGCTCGCCAAGGACGCGAAGCTCGATCTTGCCGCGACGCTTGACCGCTTCGAACAGCGCACCGGATTCATCGCCGCCGGCGGCGCCGATGTTTCGGCGATCCGCTTCTCGACCGCCTTCGGCCGCGCGCTCGACTACTATTCCGGCATGGTGTTCGAGCTTTACGACGACCGAGGCCGCGTGAAGTGGCCGCTGATCGCGGGCGGGCGCTACGACCGGTTGATGACGCTGCTCGGCAGCAAAGAGCCGGTGCCAGCGGTCGGCTTCGCCGCCTGGATCGCCGAACTCGAAGACGCGGGAGCATCGCGATGAGCGGCCCGGTCATTATCGGCGTGCCATCCAAAGGACGGCTGATGGAAAACGCGCACGCGTTTTTCCGCCGCGCCGGCATGTCGCTTACGCAGCCGCGCGGCGGCCGCGACTATCGCGGCACGATCCCCGAAATCGAGGGAGTGGAGGTCGCCTATCTTTCGGCGGCCGAAATCGCCGGCAACCTCGCGCAAGGCGCGATCCACCTCGGCGTCACCGGCGAGGATCTCGTGCGCGAGATGATTCCGGACGCCGACAATCGCGTATTGCTCGTGGAAGGCCTCGGCTTCGGCCACGCCAATGTGGTGGTGGCGGTCCCGCAGGCATGGATCGACGTCCGCACCATGCACGACCTCGATGACGTCGCGAATGCGTTTCACGCCAAGCGCGGCAAGCGCATGCGGGTGGCGACGAAATACGTCAACCTCACGCGCGGCTTCTTCATGCAGCATGGCATCGTCGACTACCGCATCGTCGAAAGCCTCGGGGCCACCGAAGGCGCGCCGGCGACGGGCGCCGCCGAACTCATCGTCGACATCACCACCACCGGCACCACGCTCGCGTCGAACGGGCTGAAGGTGATCGACGACGGCGTGATCCTGCGTTCGCAGGCGAATCTCGTCGCCTCGCTTGCCGCCGCCTGGGGCGATCGCGAGCGGGCGATCGCGCGCGCCGTGCTCGATCGCGTTGCGGCCGAGCGCTCGGCGCACACCATGCGCGAAGTGCGCTCGCGCTTCAAAGCCGCCGACGCCGAGCTTGTCGCCGAGGCCAGGGGCCGCTTCGGCGCCGAGGCTCCGCTTGGCGGACCGACCTCGTCGGGCATGCTTACGCTCTTGTGCCCGCCGCAGCGCGTGCACGAGCTCGCGATCTTCCTGCGCGAGGAAGGGGCGGAAACGGTGATGGTCGCCTCGCCCGAATACGTGTTCGCGCGCGAAAATCCGCTTTACGAAGCGCTGGTCTCGCGGCTCGCGAAATAATCAGGCGTTCCGGAACACGATCGCGCGCGCGAGCGTGAAATTCACCACGAAGCCGACGCCGATGCCGAGAAGCTTCGCGATCGGCAGCGGAAAATACCTCGCCGCGGCGACAAGCATCGCCGTGTGCGCGAGAAAGCCGCCGAACTGGCTCGCCGCGAACAGGAAATAATCGCGCCAGCTCATCTTGCCGCCGGAATGGTTCGCGAAGGTGAAGCGGCTATTCAGCACATAAGAACAGGTGACGCCCGCAATCCAGGCGCAGGCGTTGGCAAAGATCAGGATCCAGTCCGGATGGATGTAGGCGGCGGAACGGGTGAGGATGGCGACCACCGTGAAAAATACGGCGGCATCGACGCAGGCGTTAACCACGCCGACGAGACCGAAGCGGGCCATCTGGCCAATCAGAACGCGCAAGCCGAATCTCCCTATGCACTCTGGATAGCACGGGACGAAAACGGGAAAATACGGCGGATGTACGCGCGGCGTGCGGCGCGCTAGGTAAGGGCCGGACAGGGTATCGGGCATGAATGGCGGATCGAAATCGAAGCCAGGACCGGCGGCGGCCGCCGCCGATGGGCTTTCCGTCGTCGTGCCGATCTACAACGAAGCCTCGAACCTTCCCGCCCTGCACGAGCGGCTCGCGGGCTTCGCCGAGCGGCTCGCGCGGGAACGGCGGATCGCGGCGGAAATCATCTATGTCAATGACGGCAGCCGCGACAATACGGTGGAAGTGGTGCGGCAATTGCCGGCGGGCAATTTCGGCGTCCAGCTGATTTCGCTCTCGCGCAATTTTGGCAAGGAGGCGGCCCTCCTCGCCGGGCTCGATCATGCGCGCCATGGCGCGGTCCTGTTCATGGATGGCGACGGGCAGCACCCGCCGGAGCTTGCCGACAAGCTCGTGGCGCTCTGGCGCGACGAGGGCTATGACGTCGTCTACACCGCGAAAGCATCGCGCGCGAATGAATCAGCATCGCGCCGGCTCGCGATCCGCTTCTTTTATCGTTTGCTGAATTGGGGCGTGCGCAATCCGATTCCGGAAGACGCGAGCGATTTCCGGCTGTTGTCGCCGCGCGCGGTGAGTGCGCTGAAGCAGCTTCCCGAGCGCAATCGCTTCTTCAAGGGCCTGTCGAGCTGGATCGGTTTCCGGCAGATGCGCGTGCCCTACGAGCCGGCGCAGCGGACGCATGGCCGCTCGAAATGGAATCTGCGCGCGTCGGTCGGCCTCTCGATCGAGGGCATCACCGCGTTTTCGACCGCGCCGCTCAGGCTCGCGAGCCTTCTCGGCGTTGCTCTGTCCGTTACCGCTCTCTTCTTCGGCGGCTGGATCATTTTCGAGACGCTGTTCTACGGCAAGGATGTCGCCGGTTATCCCTCGATCATCGTCGGCATCATGGTGATCGGCGGCGTGCAGCTCTTGATGATCGGGATCATGGGCGAATACATCGCCAAGATTCTCTCGGAGCTGAAGGGCCGCCCGGTCTATTTCATCGCCGAGCACGAAATACGTGAAGGCGCGGCGGCGGCGAAAAGGGATCCGCGCGAGGCCGCCGAATGAGGCGCATCGTTCTTTGCGCCGATGATTACGCCTTGGCCCCCGGAGTTTCGCGCGCAATCCGCGAGCTCGTCGGCCGCGGCCGGCTGAACGCGGTTTCGGTGATGACCGTTATTCCCGATTTCGCGCGGGAATGCGGCGCGCTCGTCGCGACGGCAAGCCCGATTCCGATTGCGATCGGTCTGCACACGACCCTGACCGGGCCGTTCAAGCCGCTCGCGGCGTTGCCGTTCGCGACCGGCGACGGAAACTTCCCGCCTATCGAGCGATATCTGACGCCGCCACGCTTTTTCCGGGTCGATCACCGAGCGGTCAAAGCCGAAGTTTCGGCGCAGATCGAGGCCTTCCGCCGCACCTTCGGGCGGACGCCCGATTTCGTCGACGGCCATCAACACGTGCAACTGTTGCGGGGCGTGCGCGGGCCGTTCCTCGAAGCGGTGGCGGAAGGCGCGCCGAATGCGTGGGTGCGCCAATGCGGTGCCGCGGCCGGCGCCCGCGTGCGCGGGATCAAAGCGCGCCTTCTCCAATTGTTCAGCCGCGGCTTTCGCCGGCAGGCGGCGCGGCATGGGCTCGCGTTCAATCCCGCTTTTTCCGGGGCTTACGATTTTTCGACGGCGGAGGACTTCGGCGCGCTGTTCGCGCGCTTTCTCCGGGCAATGCCCGAGCGCGGCGTGGTCATGTGCCATCCCGGCTTCGTCGATCAGGAATTAATCGCGCGCGATCCGCTGACCACCCGCCGCGAGGAAGAATATGCGTTTTTCGCCGGCGACGATTTTTCGACCGCCCTCGCCGGCGCTGGCGTAAGCCTTGCATGAGCGTGAGCGACTTCCGGGAGAAAGCCTGATGACCTGGCAGATCGTTCTTTGGCGCGGCTTGGGCGGGGCCATCGCCATTCTCACCATGCAATTTCTCGCCGGCTTCGGCCACGCGCCGCTCGCGCTGGTGCCGTTCGCGACCTCGATCGTGCTCGTGCTCGGCACGCCGCAAATGGAGGCGGCGCAGCCGCGGGCGCTCGTCGGCGGACACTTGATCTCCACGCTCGTCGGCCTTGCGGTTTCCTACGCGCTTGGCCCGTCGCCCTTCGCGGCCGCGATCGCGGTGGGGCTCGCGATGGTCGCGATGTATTTTGCACGCGCCTTTCATCCGCCGGCGGGGATCGATCCGCTCATTATCGTGAACGAGTCGCTGCCATGGTCCTTTCTTCTCACCACGGTCCTGCCCGGCGCGCTCCTGCTTTTAAGCTTCGCCTTTCTTTGGCACAACGCATTGCGGCGCGGCGAATATCCCGCGCGCTGGTGGTGAGGCGTCAGGCGGGCGCCGCCTCCAGATGACGGACGCCGTCGGCTTCGGCCACGAGCGCAAGCTTCTCCTTGTGGAAGGCGGCGAGCGTCGAGCGATGGCCGATTGAAATCAGGGTCGTGTTCGGCAAGCGTTCGGCGATGAGGCGATAAAGCGCCGCTTCGCCCTCTTCGTCGATCGCCGATGTCGCCTCGTCGAGGAGAAGAACGTCGGGCTTGGCGAGCAGCGCACGCGCGAGCGACAGCCGTTGCTGCTCGCCCTGCGACAGCACATGCGGCCAGCTCGCCTGGTCCTCGAGGCGAGGCTCGAGCTGCGGCAATCCCACCGCGTCGAGCGCCGAGCGCAACTCATCCGGGCTGAAATCGTGGGCCGGCTGCGGATAAGCGAGCGCCTCGTCGAGCCGGCCGAACGGCAGATACGGCCGCTGCGGCAGCACGAAGAGCCGCGCGTTGTGGGGAATGCCGATCGCACCGGTGCCGAACGGCCAGATGCCGGCGATCGCCCGGAACAGGGTCGATTTGCCGGAGCCGGTGGGGCCCATCAAGAGGGTCGAATCGCCGGCGGGAATCGAGACATGCGCAGCGGCGACAACGGGCTGCTTGTTGTGCGGAAGCCACAAAAGCACGTCGTCCAGCGTGAGCGACTGATCGGGGCGCTCGTTCAGTTGCAGCGCCGATTCAGCCTGCAATTCGTTGGCGGAAACGATCGCATACTCGAATCCCGTCAGCCGCTGGATGACCGCCCGGTATTCGGCGAGCGTCGCATAGGCCCGCAAGAAGAAGCTGAAGGCGTTTTGCACCTGGTTAAAGGCGGACGCGGTTTGAAACAGGATGCCAAGCGGGATGGTGCCCGCGAAGTAGGCGGGGCTGACGACCACGTAAGGGAAAACGATCGAGGCTTGCGTATAGCCGGAAGTGAACCAGGTCAGCCGCTTCTGCGCATTCATGATGGCGCGAAAATTCGCAACAAGCCGGGCGAAGCGTACGCCGAGCCCCGTCCTTTCCACATCCTCGCCCGTGAGCAGCGCGATCTGCTCGCCGTTTTCGCGGATGCGGACGAGGTGATAGCGAAAATCGGCCTCGAAGCGTTGCTGATTGAAATTGAGCGCGGCGAGCACATTGCCGATCAAGTGCGTGATCCAAGTTCCGATCACGGCGTAAAGCAGCGCCACCCAGACGAGATAACCGGGGATCTTCACGTCGGTGCCGAACAAGGGCACGCCGGCCGCGTTCGAAAGCTGCCACAGAATGACGATGAACGAGACAAGCGTTACGACCGCGTTCAAGAGGCCGATCGAAAGCTCGATGCTGCGAAGCGTGAAAAGTTCGAGATCCTCGGCGATGCGCTGATCGGGGTTGTCGGCAGGGTCGCCCACCGTGCGCATGCGGTAATGCGTGCCGCGGTCAAGCCAGCGCGCCAGATATTTTTCCGTCAGCCAGTTCCGCCAGCGGATGCGCAACCATTGCTGCAGATATTGTTGATAGACCCCCACGAAGATGAAAAAGGCGGCGAGAACGCAGAAAAAAAGCAGCTCGCTCTTGAATACGTCCCAGTTCTTCTCCTGCACCGCGTTGTAGAAGCGCGCGTTCCACTCGTTGAACTGCACGTTGAGAAAAACCGTGGCGAGTTCGAGAAGAATCACGGCGGCGAGGAGCGCGCGGCCGGGCCAGCGATCCTCCCCCTTGAAATACGGCACGGCGAGACGGCGAACTTCGGCAAGAAAAGCGAGGATCGAGCGCAAGGTCGGCTCCGGCGGTTTGGTGGATTCGCGTGAACTTGGCCCAGATGGCCAAAGTCGGGACCGGAAAGCAAACGGCGATCACGGCGGAACCGTGATCGCCGGTCGAGTTTGCTTCAGCTGCGGCTATTTCACGCCTAAAAACCTCGCTCGGAGCGGCTTCAACGCGAACAAGGCGAGCAGCCCCGTCAAGACGTCGAGGGTGATGATCACGGCGAAGACCGGCAGCCAGCTTCCCTCCATGTCGTGCAAAAGCGCTGCGAACGGACCGCCCAGCACCGAGCCCACCCCTTGCGCCATGTAGAGAAAGCCGTAATTGGCGGTGGCGTTCTTGGTGCCGAAGGTGTCGGTGAGCGTCGAGGGGAAGAGCGAGAAGATCTCGCCCCAGCCGAAGAAGACAACCGCCGACAGGATGACGAAGATCGTCGGATCGGTCCTGAAATATACGAACAGCGAGACGGCGGCGCCTTCGAGCAGGAAGGCGATCCCCATCGTGTTCTCGCGGCCGATATGATCCGACACCCAGCCGAAGAACGGCCGCGTCAGGCCATTGGTGATGCGGTCGACGGTGAGCGCGAGCGGCAACGCCTGCAAGCCCCAGACCGTCAGGTTAGCGACGCCGAAATCGCGCGCGAAGTTGGCGAAGTTCAGGATCACCATGAGGCCGCCAGTCGACATCATGGTCATCATAACGAACATGAGCCAGAAGACCGGCGTCTTCAGCATCTGCGTGGGCTCGTAGTTCTTGCTGCTGGCGGCGACCGCGGGCGGCGGCAGCCGGTCGGCGCTCGTGGGCAACCGCATGCCGATCGCGGCCAGCGCGCCGACGATCGCGAAGATCGTGCCGAACACGGCGAGCGTGTGCTGGTAGCCGGCGCTCGCCAGCATGTCGTTGATCGGAAATGTCGTCAGGATCGCGCCGAAACCGTAGCCCGCCGCCACGATGCCGGTGGCGAGCCCGCGTTTTTCCGGAAACCAGCGCACCATCAGTCCGATGATGCCGATGTAGACGATGCCGGTGCCGATGCCGCAAAGAAGGCCGTAGGTGAGATAGAGCATCGTCAGGCTCGTCGCGTAGGAAGCGAGCACCCAGCCGAGCCCGGAAAGAAGGCCGCCGACGGCGACGAGCAAGCGCGGACCGAATTTGTCGATCAGATAGCCCTGCAATGGCGAGAGCCATGTTTGCAGCACGATCAGAATCGTAAGCGTCACCTGCAATGCGGGCAGCGTGGTGGCGAGCGCTCCCTGCAGCGGCTTGGTGAAAAGCGTCCAGACATATTGCGGGCTCGAGATCGCCATCATGGCGATCAGCCCCAATATGAGTTGAAACCATCTTGTGTTTGTCGCCACCCCTGTTGCCGGTGTCGCAGCTACTGCCATGTCCCCCTCCTGCTTGCTTATTCGGCAGACTGTAGGCCTAGCAAGACTAGGGCCAGCGGCAATGGCATACCAGTGGCGAGCGCCGTGGTTTATTCCGCGCCGTATTGCACAAATTTTCTGCGCTTCAAGCCAATCGGCCGGGCAACGAGCCCTAGGTCGCTAGCGCCCGCACGGCATCGAACAGAAGCTTCGCGGAAGCCGCGGCGAGCAACAAATAGCACCAGAAGTAAAGCTCGCGCTGCTCGAGCCGGTGGTGGAGATAGACGCCCGCCCAGACGCCGATGGGAACGATGGGAGCAAGCGAAGCCGCGGCGATCAGCGTCGACGGCTTGGCGTAGGCGAGCACGCCATAAGGCACGAGCTTGACGAGATTGCCGAGGGTGAAGATCGCGAGGTTCGTCCCGGTGTAGATCGTCTTGTCGAGCCCGCGCCGCAGCAAATACATGTTGACCGGCGGACCGCCCGCATGGGCGACGAAGGTGGTGAAGCCGGAGGCCGTGCCGGCGAGGATCGCGAGCGGCGGGTTGACCGGCATGTGCGACGGCTTTGCATCGCGGCCGCGCAGAAACCAATAGGCGGTAAAGAGCAGCGTCACCGCCGCAATGCTCGCTTCCACGAGATGCGGATTGACCCGCGTAAAAAAGAAATAACCGATGCCGATCCCCGCCACGAGACAGGGCATGATCCACAGGAGGTCTTGCTTCGACCAGGTGCGCGGCCCGAACGAGCCGAGCGCGAACAGATCCATGAACGAGACGAGCGGCGCCACCACGATCGCGGCATCAAGCGGCGGCATCACCAGCGATAGCAGCGGGATTCCCAAAATCGCGAGCCCGCCGCCGAAGGCGCCTTTGCTCAGCGCGATCAGAAACGCCGTCGGCAAGCCGACGAGATAAAAGACCGGATCGTCCGGCATCAAGCGTGCGGCGCGTAGGGCCGCGAGCGATAGGGCTCTTCGAGATATTTCCGGGTCTCGTCGTCGAGCTTGATTTCGAGCGCCTTCAGCGCGTCGGGCAGATGATGCGGCTTCGAGGCGCCGATGATCGGCGCCGTCACGACCGGATTGGCGAGCGTCCACGCCACCGCAACCGCGGCGCGCGAAACGCCGAGGCGTTCGGCCACCACGCGCACGCGCTCCGCGATCTCGTAATCGCTGTCGGAAGCGCCGATGCCGAGCGTTTGCATGAAGGCGTCGGTCTTGGCGCGCAAGGTGCGCTCGCCCTGCGAAGGAGCCGAGCCGGCGAGAAAGCCGCGCGCGATCGGCGACCATGGCGTCACCGCGATTCCTTCCGAGCGGCAGAACGGCAGCATCTCGCGCTCTTCCTCGCGGTAGATGAGATTATAGTAATCCTGCATCGACACGAACGGCGCGAGCCCGCGCTCGCGCTGCATGGTGACGAGCTTGGAGAATTGCCACGCGCGCATGGACGAGGCGCCGACATAAAGCACCTTGCCCGCGCGCACGACGTCGGAGAGCGCCTCGATGATTTCCTCCATCGACGTTTCGGGATCGAGGCGATGGATGATGTAGAGGTCGATGTAATCGGTGCCGAGCCGCTTCAGCGAGGCATCCACCGCCTCCATGATGTGCTTGCGCGAGAGGCCGCGCTGGTTCGGGCCCTTGCCCATCGGGTTGAAGACCTTGGTCGCGAGCACCACCTCGTCGCGGCGGGAAAATTCCTTGATCGCCCGGCCGGTGATCTCCTCGGAGACGCCCTGCGAATAGACATCGGCGGTATCGAAGAAATTGATGCCGGCCTCGAAGGCGGCCTTGAAAAACGGCTTGCCGTCGGCTTCTTCCAGCACCCAATCGCGCCATTTCTTCGAGCCATAGGTCATGCAGCCGAAGCAAAGACGCGAGACTTTCATTCCGGTCGAGCCGAAGCGGACATATTGCATGTTGAAGTTTCCGTTCTTGGTTAGCGCTTGCCGAAACCGTAAAGCTTATGCGCGTTGTCGACCAGCACACGCTTGCGTTGTTCCTCGTCCGGCACCCAGTCGGCGAGCAGGTCGAGAAGCTCGCCGATCTTGGGCATCGGCGGCTTGATCGCCACGTGCGGCCAGTCGCTGCCCCAGACAAGGCGGTCGGGGCGCGCCGCGACCAGCGCCTGCGCGAAAGGGATCGTGTCGCGATAAGGCGGCCCTTCGCTCGAAAGCCGGAAAGCGCCGGAGATTTTCACCCAGCCGTCGGTATCGCGCAGCAATGAGACAAGCGTGCGAAAGCCCGCATTGCTCGTGCCTTCATGCGCGGGCACATAGCCCATGTGGTCGACGACCCAGGGGACGGGAAGCGTTTCGAGTTTTTTCACAATGGGCGCGATCTCGCGCACGTCGATGAGAAATTGCAGATGCCAGCCGAACGGCTTGACCTTCTTCGCGAGCGTGTCGATGGCGTCGAAGCCGATGCCGCCGCCGAAGAGAACGTTGATGCGGCAGCCGCGATAGCCGACTTCGTTCAAGGCCGCGAGCTCGCGTTCGGAAATCTCCGGCGCCACCACGGCGATGCCGCGGAGCTTGCCTTTCTGCGCGGCGAGCGTCTCCGCAATCAGCGTGTTGTTGGTGCCGTGCACGCTCGGCTGCACCAGCACGCCGTGCGCCATGCCGGTCGCTTTGAGCATCGAAAGATAGGCCTGCGGCGAGGCCTCGGGCGCGGTGTAACTCCGCGTGTCGACGAACGGATAGCGCGGCGGCAGCCCGATGATATGGGCGTGACAATCAACGGCGTCCGGCGGGACCTTGAAACGGGTCGGCGGTCCGGGGTGCGGATCGGGTCCCGATACGAGCGGCGCCCGGTCGGTGGCGAACGCGGCTATGTCAGACACGGGAAGACAGGCTCTTCCCCCTTGTCTCGGGGAGAAGATAGGCCATCACGATCACAAGCCCGTAGGCGACGATCGCGATGACATCGATCCAGCGATTGAAGGACGGCCGCTCGCTCAGCCACGAAATCAGGCCGGGAACGCCCGCCGCGAGAAGACGCGCGGCGTTGTAGCAAAAGCTCTGGCCGGAGCCGCGGATCGCCGTCGGAAAATTCTCGGTCATGACCGGGCCCAGCCCCGAAAACGTGCCGGAGGCGAAGAGGCCGAGAAAAAATCCGAGCACGAGCACGCTCATATCATTCGCCGCGAGCAGCGTCAGCGCGAAGATCGTCGCCGCCGAACAGATCGCGAAGATGATGAAAGTCGGGCGGCGGCCGATGCGGTCGTTAAGATAGGCGCTGATGAGATAGCCGATGATCGAGCCGACGATGACCGCGACGAGGTATCTGCCGGTCCCCATCGATGCGATCTTGCGCGCGTTGCGCAGCGCTTCCAGAAACCAGGCGCTGGCGAGATAGCCGCCCTGCACGCCGGCGGCGAGGAAGGTCAGCAGCAGCGTTTTCTTGATCAGCGCGGGCGAAAAAATATGGCGGTAATCCTCGATCTTGCCCTTGGCGCGCAGGTTTTTGCGCGTTTCCGTGAAGACCTCCGCCTCGCGAATGTGGCGCCGGATGTAGAAGATGAGAAGGGCGGGCAACAGGCCGACGCAGAGAAGAGCGCGCCAGGCAATGTCTTGCTTCAGATGCAGGAGGATCGCGACCGAAATCAGCGCCGCAATCCCCCAGCCGATCGCCCAGCCGCTCTGCATCGTGCCCACGGCCTTGCCGCGATCCTTGGGGCGGATCACCTCGGCGAGGAGCACGGCGCCAACGGCCCACTCGCCGCCCAGGCCGAGCCCCATCAACATGCGGCAGGCAAGAAGTTGCCAGTAATCCTGGACGAAGGCGCAAAGCAATCCGAAGAAGGCGAACCAAAGAATGGTGATCTGCAACACGTGCACGCGGCCGTAGCGATCGGCGAGCGCGCCCGCGACCCAACCGCCGATGGCGGAAGCGACCAGCGTCCAGCTCGCGACCCGAAGCGCCTCGTGCTGCGTCATGCCGAGAGCGGCGATGATCGCAGGCAGGGCGAAGGCGAAGATGAAGAAATCGAGGGAGTTCAGCGCCCAGCCGCCGAAGCAGGCCCACAGGGTGCGTTTTTCGTCCGGGTCGAGCCGGTGATACCAGGCGACAGCGGTCTCGTTCTTTGCCATGTCCGGCCTCCCTCTCGGCGAGTCCCCGATTGCGGCCTAATATCCCTTTTGCGCTTCGCGGACTCAAGCATGCCGCCACACGCGTTTTCCGCCCGCCGAGCGATGTTTAGGGCGCAAAAATAAAGCGGGCCCCGCGAAGCGCGAGGCCCGCTTCAATCGATAAGATGCTTTAGGCGACTTCGGCCGTAAGAATCCGGCCCTTGGTCTCGGGCAACAACAGCGCCGCGATTATCAAAAGCCCGTAAGCCACGAGCGCGAAAACGCCGATCGATTGGCCAAGCGGAAGTTGCGCGGAGAGCAGCCCGACCAGGAGCGTATTAAACGAGGCGACGCCGCGGCCGAAATTATAGGCGAAGCCCTGGCCCGAGCCGCGGATGCGCGTCGGGAACAGCTCGGTCAGGAACGGCCCCATGCCCGAGAAGATTCCCGAGGCAAAGAAGCCGAGCGGGAAGCCGAGGAACATGATGGTCGCGTTGTCGACCGGGATCTGCGTGTAGAGGATCACGGTGATGATCGAGCAGACGCCGAACAGAATGAAGTTCGCACGCCGCCCGATGCGGTCGGCGAGCCAGGCGCTCACCCAGTAGCCGATCAGCGAGCCGATGATGATCACGAGGATGTAGCTGCTGGTGCCGAGCACCGTGAGCTTGCGCTCCGTGCGGAGGAACGTCGGGACCCAGAAGGTGATGGCGTAGTAGCCGCCCTGCGCCCCGGTGGTGAGGAGGCACGTCAGGATCGTCGTCTTCAGGATCGACGGCGAGAAGATCTCGAGGAAGTTCGGGCTTTTGCCGGCCTTGTCGAGGTTGGTCTGGGTCTTTTTGAAAATTTCCGGCTCCTGGACATAACGCCGGATGAAGAAAACCAATAGCGCCGGTGTCAGACCTACCCAGAACAGCGCGCGCCACGCGGTTTCCGCCGGCAGAATGGTGAAGAAGAGGAGGTAAAGCCCGAGCGCGATCGCCCAGCCGACCGCCCAGCCGCTTTGCATGGCGCCGACCGCCTTGCCGCGGCTTTCGGGACGGATCACCTCGCCGACGAGCACGGCCGCGCATGCCCATTCGCCGCCGAAGCCGAAGCCCATCAGGGCGCGGGAAATAAGAAGCTGCTCATAGCTCTGCGCGAAACCGCAGAGGAAGGTGAAGAAGGCGAACCACAGAATGGTGATCTGCAGCGTGCGCACGCGGCCGATACGGTCGGCGAGAGCGCCTGCAATCCAGCCGCCGAAGGCGGAGGTGAACAAGGTCACCGTGCCGATGAAGCCCGCGTCCGCCGGCTTCAGTGCGAATGCCGCGATAATCGTGGGAACCGCGAAGCTCAGGATCTGCACGTCCATTGCGTCGAGGATCCAGCCGCCGATGGAGGCCCAGAAGGTGGCCTTCTCCTGCGGTTTCATGTCGGAATACCACTCGGTCGGATGATTGTCCTCGCGAGCTACCGTCTGCATTGCCATGTTTGCTCTCCCCTTTCGGCGCTTCCCGGCGCCGGATTTTCCCTAGCCTAGCATGCCCGTCGAAAAATGCGGGCGGCTCAGAACAATGCAAGCTCCGCGTTCTTGAGATCCGTCACCAGCATTCGTCCCGGCGAATGGGTAATGGCAAAGGGCGGCCGCGCCGCAGCAATCGCCGCCTGCGGGGTGACACCGCACGCCCAGAACACCGGCAACTCGCCGGGCTCGACCGGCACCGGGTCGCCGTAGTCGGGCTTCGCCAGATCCTTGATGCCGATTTTTTCGGGAAAGCCGAGATGCACCGGTGCGCCGTGCACCGCCGGCAGCCGCGTGGTGATTTGCACGGCGCGAATGGCGTCGGAGGGCGCGAGCGGCCGCATCGAAACCACCATCGGACCATGGAAGCGCCCGGCGGCGCGGGTCGGAATATTGGTGCGGTACATCGGGACGTTGGTGCCGCGCTCGATGTGGCGAATAGGCACCTCGCTCTGCAAGAGCGCTTCTTCGAATGAAAACGAACAGCCGATGACGAAGCTCACGAGATCGCCGCGCCAGACCGACAAGAGGTCGCGCGGCTCGTCCGCGAGCTCGCCGTTCTTCCAGACGCGATAGCGCGGCAAATCCGTCCGGATGTCGAGGTCGGCGCCGAGCATGGGCAACGCATGATTGCCGGGATCGGACACGCCGAGCAGCGGACAAGGCTTCGGGTTGGCGTGGCAAAACCTGAGGAAATCGTCCGCCCAGTCGCGCGGCAGAATGGCGAGATTGCCTTGCACGTAGCCGGGCGCGTGACCGGCGGTGGGACCGTCGAAGGCGCCGGTGCGGCAGAGACGGCGAACCTCGATTCCGGTCGCGATGGCTTGGGGCGTTGCGGAAACGGCGAGATTGCTCTTGCGCACGGACGGCACCCTTTTTCGCCGCTGAGCGCAACACCGGGTGCCCATTCTGTCCAATCGTGCTTTGCAATCGGATTTGATAAGATAAACTTATCAAGGGTGAGGCATGGTCGATTTCAAGGCGCTTGAGACCTTTGTGTGGGTCGCGAATCTCAGGAGCTTTCGCGGGGCCGCCGAGAAGCTCAACACCACGCAGCCCGCGGTCTCGATGCGGATCGCGCAGCTTGAAGAGGACCTCGGCGTGCGGCTCTTGGAGCGCGACCGGCGGCTCGTTTCGCCGACCGAAAAGGGACAGCTCCTGCTCGGCTATGCCGACCGCCTGATCCGGCTCCGCGCCGAAACGGTGGAAGCGGTTGGCGACCGCAAGACGATGCGCGGCATTGTGCGGCTTGGCGTGTCGGAGACGATCGTGCACACGTGGCTTCCGACGCTGATCGAGCGGGTGAACGCCGCCTATCCCAATCTCGAACTCGAAATCGAGGTCGACATTTCGCCCAATCTTCGCGACCGGCTGGTGGCCAAGGATCTCAATCTCGGCCTCCTGCTGGGCCCGATCAGCAACCCGAATATCCGCAGCCGTCCGCTCTGCTCGTTCCCGGTCTCGTTCGTCGCGGGCGAGCGGATCAAATTCGGCAAGAAGCCGGTGACGCTCGCCGAGATCGCGAAATGGCCGATCATTACTTTTTCGCGCAACACGCAGCCTTACATCGCGGTGCGCGAGCTCTTCGACCGCTCCGGCCTGCAGCCGACGATCCATGCGAGCGCCTCGCTCGCAACCGTGGTGCGAATGGCGCTCGACGGGATCGGCGTCGCGGTCATTCCGCCGGCGATCCTCGCCAACGTCGTGCCGGAGAAAAGGCTGCGGCCGCTGAAGACGGAAGTTGCGCTGCCGAGCCTCAACTTCGTCGTCAGCTGGCCGGCGACGCCGGACAGCCTGGCGGCGCAAAAGGTCGCGGAGATCGCCGTGCACGTCGCGCGCAACGCGCGACCGGCCAAAGGTCGTGATAAGAAATAATGATCCAAATCAATCCTGAATAACGATTGGACTTGATATGGACCGGGATGCTTTCGTGCGCCCCTCTTTGGCCATCGGCGACGCAAGCGAATGACCACGAGCGGCTCCTGGGATTTCTGGATTGACCGCGGCGGCACTTTCACCGACGTGGTCGCGCGCGCCCCCGACGGCGCGCTGATCGCCCGCAAGCTGCTTTCGGAAAATCCCGGCGCCTATCGCGATGCGGCGGTGCAAGGCATCCGCGAATGCTTGCGGCTCGCGGCAGGCAGCCCAATCCCGAAAGGCGCGATCGGCGCCGTAAAGATGGGGACGACAGTCGCCACCAACGCGCTGTTGGAGCGCAAGGGCGAGCGCACCGCGCTTCTCGTCACCAAAGGCTTTCGTGACGCGCTCAAGATCGGCTACCAGGCGCGCCCGAAGATTTTCGCCAAGCAAATCATCAAGCCGGAAATGCTCTACGAGCGCGTCGTCGAGATCGACGAGCGCGTTCGGTCCGACGGCGCGGTCGAACAAGCCCCCGGCATCGCGCGCGTGCGCGCCGAACTCGAGCAGTTGAAAACCGATGGCATCAAATCCGTCGCGATCGCCTTCATGCATGCCTATCGCTACCCGGCGCACGAAAAGGCGGTTGCTGAAGTAGCGCGCGCGATGGGCTTCGCGCAGGTTTCGGTGAGCCACGAAGTATCGCCCTTGATCAAGCTCGTGGGCCGCGGCGATACCACGGTCGTCGATGCGTATCTGTCGCCGATTCTCCGCCGCTACGTGGCGCAGGTCGCGGACGATCTCGACGCGAAGCATTCGGATGCGCGGTTGATGTTCATGATGTCCTCCGGCGGGCTGACCGCGGCCGACCTCTTCCAGGGCAAGGATGCGATTTTGTCGGGTCCCGCCGGTGGTGTGGTCGGCATGGCGGAGACCGGACGCGAGGCGGGGCTTTCGCGCCTGATCGGCTTCGACATGGGCGGCACGTCGACGGACGTCTCGCATTTCGACGGCGAATACGAGCGCGCTTTCGAAACCGAAGTCGCGGGCGTGCGCATGCGGGCGCCAATGATGCTCATTCACACGGTCGCCGCCGGCGGCGGCTCGATCCTGCATTTCGACGGATCGCGCTTTCGTGTCGGGCCCGATTCCGCCGGCGCCGACCCCGGCCCCAAATGCTACCGCCGCAACGGGCCGCTCACGGTCACCGACGCCAACGTCATGGCCGGAAAGCTTATTCCTGATTTTTTTCCGAAGATTTTCGGACCGAAACAGGACCAGCCGCTCGACGATCAATCAGTGCGGGGGGCTTTTGCTGCACTGGCGAAAGAAATCGGCGGTGGACGGAAGCCCGAGGAGGTCGCGGACGGATTTATCACCATCGCCGTCGAGAACATGGCGAACGCGATCAAGAAGATATCGGTTGCGCGAGGTTACGACGTCACGCGTTATGCGCTGAATTGCTTCGGCGGCGCCGGCGGCCAGCATGCCTGCCTCGTCGCCGACGCGCTCGGCATGAAGACGGTCTTGATCCATCCGTTCTCCGGCCTGCTTTCGGCCTATGGCATGGGGCTTGCCGACATCCGCGCGACCCGCACGCAGGCGATCGAGGAATCGTTCGGCCAGGCAGCACAGGCGGCGATCGCGAGAGCCGGCGGCCCCCTCGTCAAGGAAGCAACGGATGAAGTCGCGGGCCAAGGCGTCGCGCGCGGCGATATCCGCGTGCATGTGCGCGCGCATATTCGCTACGCCGGCACCGACACCGCCCTCGAAGTTCCGGCCTACACGATCGACGGATCCGATGATCGCGGATCGGAAGCAATGACCCTTGCCGCGATGAAAGGGGCCTTCGAGGAGGCGCATCGCGCCCGCTTCGGCTTTATCGACGACAGCAAAGAACTCGTGGTCGAGGCGATTTCCGTGGAAGCGGTCGGCGGCGGCGCCAAATTCACCGAAGCCGAAATATCGGCGACGGAAGAACCGTTGCCCGCGGCCGCCCGCAAGACGCGTTTCTTTTCAAAAGGCATGTGGCACGAGGCGGGCGTGTGGCTGCGCGGGCCGCTTCGCTCCGGCCACCGCGTCGCGGGGCCGGCGCTCATCATCGAGCCAAACCAGACCGTGATCATCGAGGATGGCTGGCGGGCGGAGGTCACGAAGAAAAACCATCTTGTGCTCACGCGCGTGAAGGAGCTTGCGCGCGTCAAAGCGATCGGCACCGAGGCCGATCCGGTGATGCTGGAGGTCTTCAACAACCTCTTCATGTCGATCGCCGAGCAAATGGGCGTCACGCTGCAGAACACGGCGTATTCGGTGAACATCAAGGAGCGGCTCGACTTCTCCTGCGCGGTATTCGACGGCGACGGCAATCTCGTCGCCAACGCGCCGCACATGCCGGTGCATCTCGGCTCCATGGACCGCTCGGTGGAGACGGTGCTCCGCGAAAACCGCGGCAAGCTCAGGCCCGGCGACGTCTACGCGCTGAACGCGCCCTATAATGGCGGCACGCACCTCCCGGACATCACCGTCTGCACGCCCGTCTTCGACGACGCGGGCAAAGAGATCATTTTCTGGGTCGCGAGCCGCGGCCACCACGCCGATGTCGGCGGGATCACGCCGGGCTCGATGTCGCCGCGCGCGACCACGATCGAGGAGGAAGGCGTCTATATCGACAACTTCAAGCTCGTCGACCAAGGCCGCTTTCGCGAGAAGGAGCTGAACGCCCTCCTCCTCGGCGCAAAATATCCGGCGCGCAATCCGGTGCAGAACATCAACGACCTGAAGGCGCAGATCGCCGCCAACGAAAAGGGCGTGCGCGAATTGAAGAAGATCATCGCCGATTTCGGCTTCGACGTGGTGCAGGCCTATATGGGCCATGTGCAGGACAATGCGGCGGAATCGGTACGGCGCGTCTTGGACCGGCTGCACGATTCGGAATTTTCCTACGAGATGGATCAGGGCACCGTGATCAAGGTAAAAATCTCGGTCGACAAGCAAAAGCGCGAGGCGACCGTCGATTTCACCGGCACAAGCCCGCAGCAGCCGACCAACTTCAACGCGCCGGCGCCGGTGACGCGCGCCGCCGTGCTCTACGTCTTCCGCGTCATGGTCGACGACGAGATCCCGATGAACGCGGGCTGTCTCAGGCCAATCCATATCGTGGTGCCGCCGCGCTCACTCTTGTCGCCGGAATATCCGGCGGCCGTTGTCGCCGGCAATGTCGAAACTTCGCAGGCGGTGACGAATTGCCTGTTCGGCGCGCTGGGCGCGCTCGCGGCGGCGCAGGGCACGATGAACAACCTCACCTTCGGGAACGCGCGCTACCAGTATTACGAGACGATCTGCTCGGGTTCGCCGGCGGGGCCGGGCTTCGACGGCACCGACGCCGTGCACACGCACATGACCAATACCCGCCTCACCGACCCGGAAGTGCTCGAATTCCGCTTTCCGGTGTTACTCGAGGACTTCCACATCCGGCCGCATTCGGGCGGACGCGGACAATGGAATGCCGGCAACGGCATCTCGCGCCGCATCCGGTTTCTGGAGCGGATGGACTGCGCGATCCTCTCCGGCCATCGCCGCGTGCGGCCGTTCGGATTGGCGGGCGGCGAGGCGGGAGAAGTGGGCAAGAATTCCGTGCGTCGGCGCGACGGCCATATCGAGCCGCTCGAAGGCTGCGATCAGACGGTGCTGGAAGCCGGCGAAGCGGTGATCATCGTCACGCCCACCGGCGGCGGCTACGGCGATCCGAAGAAGCGAAGTGCGGCCTAATCCTGGTCCGGCGCCGCATCGAGCGCGCCGGATTTCAGAATCGGCGTTTCCCTGAAATAGCGACGCTGGTTGATCGAGCCCGTCACCGTCGAATCCGCGCCGAGCTTCGCCTGCGGCACGTTGGCCGGCGGCACCGGCCGGTTCGGCGACGGCGGCGCATAAGCCGGATGCGGCTGCGCGGGATAGGGCTGAGCGGGATAGGGTTGCCGTTCGATCACGCTCGGTCCGACCGGCGCGTTCGCCGAACGTGGCGCTTGCGGCCCGAGATTCAACGGCTCGTTCACCGGACGCGGATCGCGCTGCGCGGTCATCGGGGCGCGCTGCATTGGCTGGGCGCCCGCCGATAGCGGCAAATCGCCCGGCCGGGTTTGCGGGCGCGCAGCCATCATCGGCGCGGTTTGCGGCGGCGCCTGGCGCGACATCGGAATGGCCTGGCGATCGCGGTACATGGGCGGCGGCAATTCTTCCGCCTCCGGCCGGCAAATGCCGCGGCCCGAGGCGCGGCGCGCAAGATCGAGATGAAAATGATTGTAGTGGAAAACGTCGGCGCCCGGCCCGAGCACGGTCGAGAAGCGCTCGCAGGCGGCGGCATGCACCTGGCGCAGAAAGCCGCGCTCCTCATAGGCGCCCTTCCAGCCGTGCTCGACCGTGACCTCGCGGCCGCTCGCAAGAATGAAGGCGCCGACGTCGAGCGCATTGCCGAAGGCGTGCTCCGAAATGTTGGCGCCGGGCTGGTTGTTCATGGTGCGGCAGGAATAGGCTGAAAGCTGCTTGATCTCGACCACCTGCTCGCCGAACCAGGCGGCGGCCGCGGGCTGCACGGCTTCGGCGAGCCAGCGGTCGACCTCGCCGATCATCGGGCAGGCGAGCGTCGCCTTTGGCTCGACCATGACGTAGCCGTTGCTCATCGCCGCGACCTTGAACGGATGGTTCATGCCGCAGGCGCCGCGGCCGTCGATCGCCGATTCCGGCTCGACATAGGCCGAGGCCTGCACGGTTTTCTCGGCGAGACAGCGCTCCTCGGCTTCCGCGCGCCAGGGATCGCGCGTTTCGAAGCCGAAATCGCGACAGCCGAAGAGCCCCAACGCGACGAGCGGGGCGACGAGATACAAACCAACTCCGCGCGCCATGACGCGAAAATGCGGTTTGTCCCGTTAAGGCGGGATCAATGAAGCTCGTTAATGAAGGATCAACGATGGAAACGGCTGAAAAGCGGGATCTTCCCCCGCGTTCCGATTGTCCGCCGCCCGCGACTCTGCCAAAACGCCCGGAACGTCCGAGAGAAGAACGCGCATCGCATGAGCAAGCTCGCCCGCCTGACCAAAAGCCGCTGGCGGGCAATCCCCATTCTCGGCGTATGCCAGATCCTCGCCTGGGGCGCGATCTATTACACGCCGGTTCTGGTCGTGCCGCTGATCGCAGCGGAACGCGGCTGGTCGCTGACGCTTGCCATGGGCGGATTCTCCGTCGGACTTTTTGCCGCGGGGCTTTCTTCGCCCTTTGTTGGCGTCATGATCGACCGCCACGGCGGGCATCGCGTGATGCCGCTCGGCGCGCTGCTGGGTGCGGCCGGCCTCCTCGCAATCACTTATGCCGCCGATCCGGTCCTTTATTTCGCGGTCTGGATCGCGCTCGGGGCGGCGATGGCGGCGTCGCTCTACGATCCCGCCTTCGCGACGCTCGCGCGTATCTTCGGCGCGGACGCCCGCCGCGCGATTACGCTTCTCACCTTCATCGGCGGCTTCGCCTCGACGGTGAGCTGGCCGGCGACGCATTTTCTGATCGAGGCGATCGGCTGGCGCGGCACTTATGTGGCGTACGCGGTCCTACTCGCGCTCGTCTCGGCGCCGCTCCTTGCCTTTGCGCTCCCGCGCGAGCACGCGGCGGCGGAGATCCCGCCCGAAGGGAGGGTTCGGGCGCGCAGCAAGCATTTGCCCGCAAGGGGCGTTGCTTTCCTGCTCGTCGCTGTCGCGTTCGCGCTTTACGCCTTCATCCCTTCGGCGCTTTCGGCGCATATGCTCGCGATCTTCACGCGCGCGGGTATCGCGTCCGCGGCGGTGGTCGCGATCGGCGCCTTGTTCGGGCCGGCGCAGGTCACTGCGCGGCTCCTCGAATTCACCTTCGCGCGCAAACAGCATCCGCTGGTGATCGCGCGTTTCGCGGTCGGGCTTCTGATCGCCGCCTGCGGCATGCTTCTCTTCCTCGGCGTTTCGGTGCTTGCAGCGGCGAGCTTTGCGATCCTATTCGGCCTCACCAATGGCCTGATGACGATCGCGCGCGGCACCGTGCCGCTCGCCCTCTTTGGCCCCACGGGCTATGGGCGGCTCCTGGGCCGCATCGCGAGGCCCGCGCTCGTCATGCAGTCGGTAGGGCCCTTGGTGCTTGCTTTCGTAGCCGAGCGCTTTTCGGATCCGGCGACCATCGGCCTGATCGCGGCTTTCGCGCTCGCGGCGCTTGCCTGTTTCGCCGCGATCCGGCGGCCCTGATACTTCTGCCGCCATCCGGGGGCGTGACGGCGTAAACCTTCCGTCAACCATAACTTCACGGAGAACGCTTCGCGCGGCGACTTATCGCGGCGAAATCGATTGCATTTACCATTCGGTCGCAACACTCGGTTAGGCATAAGTGTCCGGGTTCGACGATGAGTATTGGGTACGTCGATGCGTAAATTCAGCTTGCTTCCTCTCTTCGTATTGCTTTCGGTCCCGGCCGCGGCCGATCCTTTCGACGCGCCGCGCGACCCAAAGCTCGTGCAGACACCGCGCTACATCGCGCCGCCGAGCCCCGACGAACGCGCGGCTCCGCGCGCGTATTCCGACTTCGCTGACAACCGGCCGGGTGCCGCGCGTCCCGGCTCGCTCGGCGGCGGTTTCATCGAATTCCTGTTCACCGGCCGCAGCCAGGAGCTGCCGCGCACGCAGTACCAGCGCCCGTGGGAAGATATGAGCGAACGGCAGGGTGGCGGCCGCGTGCTCAACGTCCGCCGCGACGATCCCGCCGTCTCCTACGAACAGCCGCGGCCGGCGATGGACCCGCGCTATCAAAAGCAGATCGTCGAATATCCGACGAAAGAGGCGCCCGGCACCGTCGTCATCGATACCAACAACCGTTTCCTCTACTACGTGCAGGGCGGTGGGCGCGCGATCCGCTACGGCGTCGGCGTCGGCCGGCCCGGCTTCGAATGGGCGGGCGTGAAAAGCGTGAGCGAGAAGAAGGAATGGCCGGATTGGCGGCCGCCGGCGGAGATGCTCGCGCGCCGGCCGGAGCTGCCGACCTACATGGCGGGCGGCCCGGACAATCCGCTCGGCGCGCGCGCGATCTACCTCGGCTCCTCGCTCTATCGCATTCACGGCTCGAACGAGCCGCAGACGATCGGCACGGCCGTGTCTTCGGGCTGCATCCGCATGCGCAACGAAGACGTGATCGATCTCTACGAGCGCGTGAAGGTCGGCACCAAGGTAATCGTGATCTGAGAGTTGTGGGGGAGCGGAAGCGCCGCGGGGCCGCCTGAAGAGGCGGCCCCGTAGTTTTTCGCGCAGATCAGGCCTGTTTTTATTCGCGCGATAATTTTCGCGCAGGCAATTTACCTGCGCATGATCTAGGCGATCAGGCGGTACGCCGGGATCGTCAGGAACTCCTCGATCTCGAGCGCCAGCGACATCTCCTTGAAGAGCTCGACCGCATCGTCGAAGCGGCCGGAGTCATAGGTGGTCGGGCCGATCGCCTTACGCACCTTCTCCATTTCGTCGTCGAAGATCGTTTCGAAGAGATCGGCCGTCACTTCGCGGCCGTCCGCAAGCCGCGCGCCGTGATAGATCCACTGCCAGACCTGGGCGCGGCTGATCTCGGCGGTCGCCGCGTCTTCCATCAGGTGATAGAGCGGCACCGCGCCGCGGCCGCGCAGCCACGCTTCGATGTACTGCACGCCGACGCGGATGTTGAGCCGAAGCCCCTCCTCCGTGCGCTCGCCCTGGTGCATTTCCAACAGCTGATCGCGGGCGACGCGGACGTCGTTCCGGAGCTTGTCGAGCTGGTTCGGCGTTTTCATCAGGCGGTGGAAGACTTCCTCGGCGACCGGCACGAGATCGGGATGCGCGACCCAGGTGCCGTCATGGCCGTCGCCCGCCTCGCGCTCCTTGTCGGCGCGCACCTTCTTGAAGGCGGCTTCGTTGGCGCTTGGGTCGCCCTTCACCGGAATCTGCGCCGCCATGCCGCCCATGGCGAAGGCGCCGCGGCGGTGGCAGGTGCGGATCAACAGCAGCGAATAGGCATGCAGGAACGCCTTATCCATGGTCATGGCGGCGCGATCGGGCGTCAGGAACCGCTTGTTCTTCCCGAGCCGCTTGATGAAGGAAAAGATGTAGTCCCAGCGGCCGGCATTGAGGCCGGTGATGTGGTCGCGCATCTCGTAGAGGATCTCGTCCATCTCGAAGGCGGCGGGCAGCGTCTCGATCAAGACGGTCGCCTTGATGGTGCCGAGGGGAAGCCCGAGCTTCGATTGCGCGAAGACGAAGACTTCGTTCCAAAGCCGCGCCTCGAGATGGCTCTCCATCTTCGGGAGATAAAAATAGGGCCCGGTGCCCGCGGCGATCGTGCGCTTGGCGTTGTGGAATAAATAGAGGCCGAAGTCGAAGAGCGCGCCCGCGATCGAAGCGCCGTCGACTGCGACATGATCCTCCAGCAGATGCCAGCCGCGCGGGCGCACGATGAGCACCGCGGGCTTGTCGGAAAGCTTGTAGGCCTTCTTTGTTTGCGGATCGACGAAGTCGAGCTTGCCGCTCCAGCGGTCCTTGAGGTTGATCTGGCCGTCGATGAGATTGTCCCAGCTTGGCGAGCAGGCATCCTCGAAATCGGCCATATAGACTTCGGCGCCGGAATTGAGCGCGTTAATGACCATCTTGCGGTCGACCGGGCCGGTAATTTCGACACGGCGGTCGAGGAGATCCTTCGGGATCGGCGCGACCTTCCAGCCCTGGTCGCGAATATTCTTGGTCTCGGGCAGAAAGTCGGGGAGTTCGCCGGCATCGAAGCGATGCTGGCGGTCGACGCGGCGCGCCAGCAATTGCTTGCGCGTGGCGTCGAACTTGCGGTGGAGCTCGGCGAGAAAATGCAGCGCCGCGGGCGTGAGAATCTCGTCGAAGCGCGGCCCCATCTCGCCGGTGATCTTCACGCCGGCGACTTTCGGTGCGGCCGCGGCGGGCATCGTCCCTTTCGCGGCCGGTGCCGTGGATTTCTTCGCGGCGGACGTTTTCTTCCGCGCTGGTTTTTTGGCCGGTTTATGCGCCCTCGCCTTCTCGGCTTTTTTCCCGCCGTCCTTCTTCTTAGCGCCCTTTTTGGGCTTTGCCTTTTTGGCCATTCTCCAATCCCCGTGGCTTCTTTCCGAACAATAGAACGGCTTCAGCGTGCGCCGAAGCCCGCCGCCTGTAGCCGTTCTGGCAGCGGGCCGCCAGTGGCCCAGTCGAGCAACTCGACGGTATGAACAACCGGAATCGCGATTCCGCTCGAAATTTGCGTGATACAGCCGATGTTTCCGGTCGCCACCACCTCGGGCGCGGTCTTTTCGATATTGGCGGCTTTGCGGGCGAGCAGACGCCCGGCGATCTCCGATTGCAGCATGTTGTAGGTGCCGGCGGAGCCGCAGCAAAGGTGGCCCTCGGGTATGTCGCGGACGATAAACCCGGCTCGCGCCAGCAATTCCTTCGGCTCGTGGTCGATTTTCTGGCCGTGCTGCATCGAGCAGGCGGAGTGATAGGCGACCTTGACGTTGCGGCGCGCGACCGGCGGCAAGGGCGCAAGCGTTGCGAGATATTCGGAAATGTCCTTGGCGAGCGCCGAAACCTTCGCGGCCTTGTCGCGATAGCTTGGATCGGTGCGGAGCATGAAGCCGTAATCCTTGATGGTGGTGCCGCAGCCCGAGGCGGTGATCAGGATCGCATCGAGGCCCGCGCCTTCGATCTCGCGCGTCCAGACGTCGACGTTGTTCTTCACGAAGCCGAAAGCCTCATGCTCGCGGCCCATGTGATGGCTGAGCGAGCCGCAGCAGGCCTCGCCCTCGGCGAGCACCACCTCGATGCCGTTGCGGTTGAGAAGCCGGATCGCGGCGGCGCGGATCGCGGGCTGGGTCACGCGGTCCACACAACCCGACAACAACGCGACGCGCCCCTTCCGCGTTCCCTCGGCGGGGAAAATTCGTTGCTTGTCCGAGAGCGACGCCGCCGGCACGCGCCAGGGCGCGAGGCGAAGCATCGCCGCGATCGGCTTCAATCCGATGGCGGCAAAGAGCGGGGCAAAGGGCTTGGCGAGGAGTGCCGCGTAAAGGGCCGCGCGGAAACGCGCGGGATAGGGCATGAGCTTTGCGAGAAACGCGCGATAGAGCCGGTCGAGCAAGGGCCGCCGATAGGTTTCCTCGATGCGCGCGCGCGCCTGATCGACGAGATGCATGTAATGCACGCCCGACGGGCACGTCGTCATGCAGGCAAGGCACGAGAGGCAACGGTCGATGTGCTTGACCACGTCGGCGGTGGCGGGCTGGTTCCGCTCCAGCATCTCCTTGATGAGGTAAATGCGGCCGCGCGGGCTATCGAGCTCATCGCCCAAAAGCACGTAGGTCGGACAGGTCGCGGTGCAGAAGCCGCAATGCACGCAGGCGCGAAGAATCTTGTCCGCGACCTGAATGTCCGGGTCGGCAAGCTGCGCAAGGGTGAAATTCGTCTGCATCTTCTGAACGAGCCGTTTTTGACCTGGGCCGCTAGTCGGCGCAAAAATTCCGGATGAGGCGCGTGTCCTGATCGCCGGCATCCGCCTCGCCGCTATCATAGTAAGCGGTACCATCCTGAACGAGATAAACAAAAGGCCGCGGGCCGCTTCTCGCCAGGCCCGGCATCGATATTTTTCCGCAAACGACCTCCACCGGAACGCCTTTGACATTCGGGGTAATGAGGCGCTCGAGCGTTTGAAACTCGGCGGCGTCCGGATCCTTGAGACGCTTTTGCACCGCGGACTTGGCCTTGGCGAAGAGCGGCTCGTTCTCGGCGGCGCTGGCGGAGAGGATCGTGTCGCCCTTGCGTCTCGCATATTCCAAAAGCATGGCGTTGGCGGCGACGATCCAGCCCGCAATCAGCCTTCCTCGCCTGTCCTGATCGGCGCCGGCCTCTTTCAGCGCCGCGTTGACGCGGCTCAGCGTTTTCTCGGGCTTGGTGAAATCCGATTGCTTGAACTTCGACTTTTTCGAAAGCCCCTCGTCGAAAGCGCCGGTGCAGTAATCGAGCGCGAAACAAAGGGCGATGGCGTCCTGCGTTTTGCCCGCGGCTTCTTCCTTCCAGCATTCCTTGACGCGCTCGATCAAGGGCTGGACATTCTTGCTGGTATCGGTGCGATAGAATTCCTTCACCCCTTTATTGACGGCGGGATAATTCTCCTGCGCGTTGGCGCGGGCAATCGTCGCGGCCACGGCGAGGGAAAGACAGGCGATCCAAAGCGCGATCCGGGGAAAGCTCATGGCGCGCTCGCGATTTCGCTCGGAATCGTCACGTTGATGCCGAGGATCATTGAATCCCGGAGCGAGAGCCACTGGATGTCCGTGGGCGAGGCTCGCGTGAAGTATTTGATGGCGTCGGCTGAAATTCCGAGTTGATAGAGATAGGCGCCGACCAAGGCGTTGGGCTGCCCCTTCTCCAGCGGCAATCTGCCGGCTTCGATATAGGCCGCGTGAAATCCGATTTTCGACGAGGGCTCCATGTATCGCGTGTCGCCCGCGAGCCACGCAAACGCGCAGGCGGAAGCGCAGATCACGCCGGCTTGCACGGCGGTCGAAAAACCGCGGCGCCTGATTTCCGTTCCGATCGCCAGCGCGCTGTCCAGATCGCCGCCATTGCCGTTCAACAGCACGACGACAAAAAGATCCGGCAACGGCGCCACCGCCTTCTCAAATTTCTCGCCGTCGCCCTTCTGAAACATGCCGGTTACGCGAACCGTGAAAAGTTCGGAGTTCGCGACTTTATCGACCTTGATATCCGCGGCGTTCGCGGCCGCGAAGATGAGGGCGAAAACCAGCTGAACAAGCAGCGTTGCAGCGAGCCGCATCTCGATCCTCTCTTCAGCGGCCGGTTTTATCTTTGGCGAGCGTCAGCATGAGCTGATCGATCTTTTTCCGCGCCGCGAGCTTGTCCTCTCGCCCGCGCGCTTCTTCGCTCGGAAGCGTCTTCGGCTCGGCGCGGATTTCCACGGGCTTTGCATAGCGGCCGTAAAGATATTGCGCGGCAACGACGCTGGCCGCGCCAAGGACGAAAACGCCCAGGAAAAAGACGGCAAAATTGGATTTAACGCGACGCGCCATGCGTCGCATGGAACCGTTTATGCCGGCGCTCGCGGTTTTCATCATACTCCAGCATACATGCGGCCGGGATTGAGCACACCCTTCGGGTCGAAGCTTTCCTTGATCCGGCGGGTGAGCGCCGCAAGATCGGCCTCGAGCGGCTCGAACACCGCGGCACTCGCGCGCACGGCGGCGCTCGCGCGAATGAGGGTCGCATGGCCCTCGCCTTTCAGGGCTTCGCGGATCGCGGCCTCGTGCGGCGCCGCAGCCGGCATCTCGATCCAGATGAGGCCGCCCCCCCAGTCGTAGAAAATCCGCGCGCCCGCCGCCGCGACAATCGCGCTTGCGATCCTCGCCCCCGTTGCCGGCGCGACGGAGAGCCGCCACACGGCCTTGTCGCTGTTGTTCGCGAAGGGTGCGACGTCACGCACCGCGCGCCAGAACGCGCGCGATTCATCGCCCGCGAGCAGTTCGAGCTTGCCGAAGGCGCGCAACAGGGCGTCCAGCTTTTCGCGGCGATAGGCGACCGAAGGCGCGATTCCCTCGAGGCGAAACGCGGTCACGGCGGAATTCAATCCGGGGACCGGCTCCGCCGGGATCGACGCGGCGATGTTCCGCGGCAGGTGCGCCGCCGCCGAAACCTCGCAGGCCGTGCCCATCGCCGCGCTCATGGCTTCGATCGCCTGCTGATCCGAGAGGCCGAGGACGAGAACGGTCGCGACATCCTCCGCCACCGGCAGCACTTTCAACGTGATCTCGGTCATCACCGCGAGCGTGCCCCAGGAGCCGGCGATGAGTTTCGGCAAATCGTAGCCGGTGACGTTCTTCACCACGCGGCCGCCGGCCTTGAAGGCTTCGCCGCGGCCGGAGACGGCTTTGACGCCGAGCGCGTGATCGCGCGCGGCGCCCGCCTTGATGCGGCGCGGCCCGGAGAAATTGACCGCGAGCATGCCCCCGATCGTGCCCTCGCCCGGCTTGCCGCCAAGCAGCGGGCCGAGATCGGCGGGCTCGAAGGCAAGCTCCTGCCGGTGGCGGGCGAGTTCGTTTTCGATTTCCGCGAGCGGGGTGCCGCTCTTCGCGGAAAGCACCAGCTCCTCCGGCTCGTAAAGCGCGATCCCGGTAAGGCCGGAGCAATCGAGTGTTGCGTCCGTCTGCGCGGCACGGCCGACCGCACGCTTGGTGCCGCCGCCGACGACTTCCAGCGTCTTGCCGCCCGCCACCGCCCAAGCCACGGCCTCGGCGACCTCACCCTCGTCGCGCGGCTTCAACGTGTCGGTCATCTCTTTCTCATTGTCATGCCCGGCCTTGTGCCGGGCATCCACGTCTTTGACAAGAAATAAGGCGTGGATGGCCGGGACAAGCCCGGCCATGACGGGAAGCCTGTGACGCGTCCGGTGCCCACTTTTGTGATGTGCTTTAGAATCGCGGCAGGTCGGGAAACGGCAGCTTGCCGCCATGGATGTGCATGCGGCCGAGCTCGGCGCAGCGGTGGAGCTTCGGAAACACCTTGCCGGGGTTCAGCAGGCCCTTGTCGTCGAAGGCGCATTTCAGCCGCTGCTGCTGCGCAAGGTCGACTTCGTTGAACATCGTCGGCATCAGATCGCGCTTCTCGACGCCGACGCCGTGCTCGCCGGTCAAGACGCCGCCGACCTCGACGCAAAGCCTGAGAATGTCGGCGCCGAATTTCTCGGCGCGCTCCAATTCGTCGGCCTGGTTCGCATCGTACAAAATCAGCGGATGCAGGTTGCCGTCGCCGGCATGAAAGACGTTGGCGACGCGGAGCTTGTACTGCGCGGATAGCTCGCGCATGCGCGAAAGCACCAGCGGCAGTTTCGCGCGCGGAATGGTGCCGTCCATGCAGTAATAGTCGGGCGAGATGCGGCCGACGGCCGGGAACGCGGCCTTGCGGCCGGCCCAGAATTTCAGCCGCTCTTCCTCGGAGTTCGAGGCGCGGAGCGTCGTGGCGCCGCAGGATTTCGCGATTTCGCTCACGCGCTCAAGCAGGTGAGTGCATTCGGCCTCGGGCCCGTCGAGCTCGACGATAAGAAGCGCTTCGACATCGAGCGGGTAGCCCGCATGCACGAAATCCTCGGCGGCGTGGATCGCGGGGCGATCCATCATCTCCATGCCGCCGGGGATGATGCCGGCGCCGATGATCCTGGCGACGCAATCGCCGGCGGCCTCGGAGGTGGGAAAGCCCACGAGCACGGCGCGCGCCGTCTCCGGCTTCTTCAGGATACGCACCGTCACTTCGGTGACGACGCCGAGCAAGCCTTCCGAGCCGATGATGGCGGCAAGCATGTCGTAGCCCGCGGCATCGAGATGCTTGCCGCCGATGCGCACGATCTCGCCGGTCATCAGTACCATCTCGACGCCGAGGACGTTGTTGGTGGTCATGCCGTATTTCAGGCAGTGCACGCCGCCGGAATTCTCGGCGACATTGCCGCCGATGGTGCAGGCGATCTGCGAGGAAGGATCGGGCGCATAATAGAAGCCCGCCGCTTCGACCGCCTTGGTGATGCCGAGATTGGTGACGCCCGGCTGCACCACGGCGACGCGGTTGTCGTAGTCGATGTCGAGCACGCGATTGAATTTCGCCATGCCGAGGAGCACACCGTCGGCGAGCGGCAATGCCCCGCCCGAGAGCGAAGTACCGGCGCCGCGCGGCACGACCTTGATGCCCTCTGCGTGGCAATAACGGAGGATTTGCGAGACTTGTTCCGCCGTTTCAGGAAGGACCACGAGCATCGGCGATTGCCGGTAGGCGGTGAGCCCGTCCGACTCATAAGGCCGCATCTCATTGATGGAATCGATCACGCCTTCGCCGGGCACGATCCGGCGCAGCGCGTCCGCGATCCCGGCGCGGCGGTCGAGCACGGCCCGGTCGAGTTCGGGCATGACGAGCGACATGATTCCTCCGTTCGGCGATCCGCACTCTAGCAGATCGCTCCCAATATACGGAGGCGCACGCGATTGTTTAAGCGGGCTGCTTCTCGTTCCGGCCGGCTTTGTCGGCCTCGGATTGATCGTCCGCTTCGTGCTCCGGCTGGGTCGCCGGCGCCGGTTGCGTCACGGAAACGGGATCCGAACTGGGGAACGATCCGGCCAGCGCTTCGTCGAGCGCCTGCTCACGCTTCTCGTGCTCGCGGTCTTTTTTCGGTTTTGCAGTGCGTTTCGATTTCGCGGCAGCTTTTGGCATGGCGCGCTCCTCGATATCTGCACGGATTCAACGGTTTTCCGCGGCCGAGGTTCCCGCCGTCAGCGCGCCTCCGGATCCCGCTCCGGCGGCCCGTTCGGCTCGGTGACGGCAACGGGATCGGAAGCCGGAAACGTCTCCTCGAGCCCTTCCTCGAGCGCGCGCTCGCGCTGTTCGTCGGCGCGCGTCTTTTTCCTCGGCTTTGTCGTCCGTTTCGATTTGACGGCGGCCCGCGGCATGCTCCGCTCCTCTCGCCGCGCGATTAGCGCGCGCCCAAATTTATGTTATCGGAGCACGGGCCGAATTCATCCGCAAGCGGGGCGTCCATGGCAACCATCACCTGCATCGAGGATTTGCGCGCGCTCGCGCGCCGCCGCGTGCCGAAGATGTTCTTCGACTACGCCGAAAGCGGCTCCTACGCCGAGGAAACGCTCGCGGCCAACCGCCGCGACCTCGAGGCAATCCTGCTCCGGCAGAAAATCTTGGTCGACGTTTCCAAGCGCAGCACCGCGACGAAAATTCTCGGCAAGCCCGCGGCGGTGCCGCTCGTGCTCGCGCCGATCGGGCTTTGCGGCATGCAGCGCGGCAACGGCGAAATTCTCGCCGCCAAGGCCGCGGCCAAGGCCGGCGTTCCGTTTTGCCTCAGCACCATGTCGGTATGCTCGATCGAGGACGTGGCGGAAGAAGCGAGCGAGCCGTTCTGGTTCCAGCTCTACGTCATGCGCGACCGCAAGTTCGCGCAGTCGCTGATCGAGCGCGCCAAGGCCGCGAAGTGCAGCGCGCTCGTGCTCACCGTCGATTTGCAGGTGCTCGGCCAGCGCCATCGCGACATCAAGAACGGATTGTCGGTGCCGCCGAAGATGAAGCTCGCGAACCTGATCGACATCGCCACCAAGCCGGCCTGGATCAAGAGCGTGCTTTCGGCGAAGCGACGGACGTTCGGCAACATCGTCGGCCACGTGGAGGGCGTCGCCGACACAAGCTCGCTCGGCGAGTGGGTGCAGAGCCAATTCGATCCGGCGCTGAGCTGGGAAGACGTGAAGTGGATCCGCGGCGCGTGGAAAGGCCCCCTGGTGCTGAAGGGCATCCTTGAGGTCGAGGACGCGAAGCTCGCGGTCGAGCACGGCGCCGATGCGATCGTGGTTTCCAACCATGGCGGGCGGCAGCTCGACGGCGCCCCGTCTTCAATCTCGGCGCTGCCGAACATCGCCGAGGCCGTGGGCAGCAAGGTGGAGCTTTTGTTCGACGGCGGCGTGCGCTCGGGCCAGGACGTGATGCGCGCGCTCGCCCTCGGCGCCAAAGCGTGCATGATCGGCCGCGCGTATATTTACGGCCTCGGCGCCCTGGGCGAGGAAGGCGTTGGCGAAGCGATCGGCTTCATCCGCAAGGAACTCGAGACCACCATGGCGCTCACCGGCATGAACACGATCGGCGAGATCGGGCCGCAGGTGATCGCGAAAAGCGGCTGGCCGCGCAACGATTGAGCCTTATCCCTCCTTGTAGCCGTATTCCGGCACGTTGCCGGTAGCGCCGTAATATTTGTAGGGCAGGAACTTGCCGGACATGGTAATCTTCACGCGATCGCCTTTCGGGTTCGGCAGGCGCTCGATTGCCATGTCGAAGTCGATCGCCGACATGATGCCGTCGCCGAATTCCTCCTCGATCAGCGCCTTCCACGCCGGGCCGTTGACCATCACGAGCTCGTAGAAGCGGTAGATCAGGGGATCGGTCGGCGGCATGGGGACGCCGGCGCCGCGCATCGGCACCTCGTTCAGCATCGCGGTCTCGGCCGTGGAGAGGCCGAAGAGCTCCTGCGCCTTCGCCGCCTGCGGCTTGGTGAGCTTCATCTGGCCGAGGCAGGCGCCGACAATCAGCACCTCGGAATAGCCGCCGATCTTTTCGCAAATGGACTTCCAGCTCCAGCCCTTCTCGCGCTTGAGATCGAGGATCTTTTCGGTGAGCTCGGCTCTTGTCATGGCACTCTCCCTGAACGTTTTTCGACGGACTCGATCGAAGGTGCTGGCCGCACCGACGTCGGCACGGCGACCGGCCCCGGCATGCCGGGAACAACCTCCGGCGGCTTCTTCGGATCGTAGCTGCGGCCGGCGCGGATTTCATCGGCGAAGGTGCGGCTACGCATCACCAGAAAATCGATCAAATGATTGCGGATGGCATAATAGGCGGGATGCTTGTGCACGTCGTCGCGCCGCCGATCCTTTGGCAACGGGTTGACGACGATCTCGGCGATTTTCGCATCGGGCCCGTTGGTCATCAGCACGATGCGGTCGGCGAGATAAATCGCCTCGTCGACATCGTGCGTAATCATGAAGACAGTCTGGCCGGTGCCGAGGCAAATCCGGCGCACCTCGTCCTGCAGCGTCCCGCGCGTCAGCGCGTCGAGGGCCGAAAACGGCTCGTCCATCAGCATGATCTTCGGCTCGATCGAAAGCGCGCGGGCGATTCCAACGCGCTGCTTCATGCCGCCGGAAAGTTCGGCCGGCCGCTTTTGCTCGGCGCCGGCAAGGCCCACGAGCGCGATGAATTTCTGCGCCTGCTCCCGCACCCGCGCCCGGTTCCATTGGCGCCAGCGCGAGGACACCGCATAGGCGACATTGCCCATCACCGTACGCCATGGCAGCAGCGCGTGGCTCTGGAAGATCACGGCGCGGTCGAGCGACGGCCCGACGATCGCCTGATTGTCGACGACGACCACGCCCTCGGAAGGATCATCGAGGCCCGCCAGAATATTCAGCACCGTCGTCTTGCCGCAGCCGGAATGGCCGATAACGCAGACGAACTCGCCGCGCGCCATCGAGAACCACAGATCCTCGAACACGGTCGAGACCTGGCCGCCGGCAAGCGGAAAGCGGCGCGCAATGCCCTCGATCGAGATGAAGCGCTCGCCCATCATCCTCACTCCGGAAAGGTGACGAGGCGCGCGAAGCGGGCGAGAATCTGGTCGAGCACCATGCCGACGACGCCGATTACGAGAATGGCGGTGATCACGTTGGTGATCGACAGGTTGTTCCACTCGTTCCAGACGAAGTAACCGATGCCGGTGCCGCCGACGAGCATTTCGGCGGCGACGATGACGAGCCAGGCAATGCCGATCGAAATCCGCATGCCGGTGAGAATTGTGGGCGCTGCCGCCGGCAAAATGATCGTGAAGGCGCGGCGGATTGGCGAGACCTCGAGCGTGCGCGCGACGTTCAGCCATTCGCGCCGCACCGATGCGACCCCGAAGGCGGTGTTGATCAGCATCGGCCAGACCGAGCAGATGAAAATCACGAAGATCGCCGAGATCGAGGAATCCTTGATGGTGTAGAGCGCGAGCGGCATCCAGGCGAGCGGCGAGATCGGCTTCAAGACCTGAATGAACGGATCGAGCGCGCGACTCATCAACGGCGACATGCCGATCAGGAATCCGATCGGGATCGCGACGAGAACCGCGATCAAATAGCCGATAAGCACGCGCGCCAGCGAATAGGCGAGCTGGATGCCCAGCCCCTTGTCGTTCGGCCCGTTGTCGTAGAAGGGCCGCTTCAAGTGTTCCCAGACCTTCAACGCCACATCGAAGGGGCCGGGCATCGCCGACTTGCCCGTCGTCGCCGTCGCCCCCATGAGCTTGGCGTATTCGGGATCCATCTGCGTGACCGGTCCCAAACTCCCGGTGCCGATCTGCCACAGCGCGATGAAGATCACGAACAGTACGATCGAAACGACCGCGGCACGGAATCCGAGCGAAAAGCTCACGGCTCAGGTCCGTTTGATCGCGAAGCTCGCGATGTAGTCCTCCGGCCTGGCGGGATCGAACTCCTTGCCCATGACCTTGAACTTCTTGCTGCTGGCAGAAGGCGGCGTGAGCCCCGCCTCCTTCATCAGCTTCGCGGTATCGGTGGCAAGGAAAACTTGCTTGGCGACGCCGGTATAATCGACGTCGCCCTTGATCTGACCCCAGCGTTTCATCTGCGTCATGATCCACACCGCGAATGACTGCCAGGGGAAGGGGTCGAAATCGATGCGGTCGGGCACCTCGCGCACATTGCCGAGGCCGTCGGCGAATTTTCCGGTCAGCACCTGTTCCACCACCGTCACCGGCTGGTTGAGGTAATTCGCCGGCGCGATCGCCTCGGCGATTTGCTTGCGGTTCTCGGCCTTGGTCGCGAAGGCCGTCGCTTCGATGATGGCTTTCAACAGCGCCGCATAGGTATTCGGCGAGCCGGTGACGAATTCCTTCGAGGCGGCAAACGCGCAGCAGGGATGCCGGTCCCAGATCTCCTTCGACAGCAAATGAATAAAGCCGACGCCGTCGAACACGGCACGCTGGTTCACGGGGTCGGGCGCGAGAAATCCGTCGATGTTGTCGGCGCGCAGGTTGGCGACCATTTCCGGCGGCGGCACGGCGCGGATTTGAATATCCTTGTCGGGATCGAGCCCGTGCTCGGCGACGTAATAGCGCAAGAGATAATTGTGCATCGAATAGTCGAAGGGCACCGCGAACTTGAAGCCTTTCCAATCCTTCGGGTCGCGCTTGTCCTTGTGCTTGATCGAGAGCGTGATCGCCTGGCCGTTGATGTTCTCGACCGCGGGCATCGTGTAGGGGATCGGATTGGATCCGACGCCGAGCGTGATCGCGAGCGGCATCGGCGATAGCATGTGGGCGGCGTCGTATTCCTTGTTCAGCGTCTTGTCGCGGATCACCGCCCAGCCGGCGGTTTTGATCACCTCGACGTTCAGTTTTTGCTTCGAATAGAAGCCCATGGGCGCCGCCATGATGATCGGCGTCGCGCAGGTGATCGGGATAAAGCCGACCTTGAGGTCGGCCTTCTCCAGCGCGCCGGGGGCGGCGAAAACTTCGGTCGCGGTCTTGAGCGGGAAGAATTGCGATAGTGCCGCGAGCGCCGTGGAGGCGCCGATGGATTTCAGGAAGGCGCGGCGAACGGCGTCTTTCGGAAAGATCGCGCGCATGACCGCCGAGGCGACGACACCCTCATAGCGCTTTTCCTCGCTCTCGACGGGAACGCATTGTAGCATCCGCCGCGCCTCGTATTCGTGCTCCGCCTCGCTGCGATGGCGGCCGCAGGAACAGCCAAGCCGGCGGCTGGGATCAAACGGATTATCGAATATCGACATGAGCAAACTCCCGCCTTCGAAATGCGCCGCACTTAGAGGCTAGCAACCGCTATGCCAGCTAATGGCGCGCCCCGAATAGAGCTTTGCGAGATTCGTCAATGAGTTAGTGGAAACTCGCCGAGCAGAATTCGCGCGCGGAGAAGGGAATAAAATTTACACGGCGAAGAAATTAGCCGCCTCCGCCTATTTGTTATGCAGAGTGCCCTCAGGGCCGGCAGGGAAAATGGTACAGCTGGGTGGGCTCGAACCACCGACCTCCTGTTCCACAGACAGGCGCTCTAACCAACTGAGCTACAGCTGCATGGGTGAGCCGAGGGCAAGCTACGGATTAGGCCCTGCGGATGCAAGCCTCGCGGCCGGGCATAAACAAAGGGCCCGGCTTTCGCCGGGCCCTGCCACCACCACCGGTCAACAGCCGGCGAAATACGCCACGCTTACTGGACCTTCATCTTCGACATGCCGGCCTTGATCGGCTCGGCGGTCTCGGTCGCGACCTTCTGGGCGAGCGCCGAAAGCGACTTCGCCTGCACGGAAAGCGACTCGAACTGCTTGCGGATATGGGTCGCCGAAAGCTCGACCGCCTCCGCCAGCGTCTTCGAGCCCATGAGCTCGCGGCTATAGTCGAACGAGGCGTTCACATTGGCGCGGAGCGCTTCGAGCGCCTTCAGGTTGAACTCGGTCGCGCCCTTGGTCGCGCTCGCATAGGTGTCTTCGAGCATGTCGGTGCTCTCCTCGGCCGCCGACTTGATGCGGGCATAGACGTCCTTTGCCTGCTGCACGCTCTTCTCGGCGAACTCGCGCATCACTTCCGGCACCTCGACCTTCGGCAGGTCGAAAGCGGGCGTCAGCACCTTCTTTGATAAATCGCTGTTGATCATGGCTTTGTCCTCGTTTGATCCACCCATGGGGAGCCGGTGGGCTCTCCCGTTATCCAATGGCAACAGGACTAGCATAGTATTTTGTGCGCCGCAACATAATTGTTGCGACGCACACTTCGAGATATCCACACGTATCCGAGGCCGCGTCAGGCCTTCGGTTTCATCGCCTCGAAGGCGGATTTCCCCGCCTGCGCCGCGCTGTCGCCGAGCGCCTTGGTCTGCTCGGAGAGCGACTTCATCTGGGCCTGGGTGAATTCCGCCTGCAGCCGCATGAACTCCTCAGGATCCTTGGCCTGCACGAGCTTTTCCGCGAAATCGAGCGTCGCCGTAACGTTATCCTCGGCGAAGCCGATGGCCTTGCGGCCGAGTTCGCGGGCGGTCGACTGCATGGTCTGGGCCGATTGTTCGACACTGCCGAGCGCCTTGGTGGCGGCGTCCATGTAGCTTTCGAAGGCTTTGCGCGCCTCGCCCACGCTCTTTTCGGCGAATGCCCGCATCTCAGGCGGAATCTCAAAACCTGTTTTCAACGCCATTGTCCGTCTCCCGGGTTAACCCTTCCACCGGATCGGCCAAATGATGACGCGCGGAGCGTGGATTTTCCAGCCCTTCCGAACTAAACATTTTATTAACCGCGATGGGCGGACCGCCTGCCCGCGCGCCAGGACTTGCCATCATGCCGCAACCGGCCACGCCCGCGGAACTTCTCGCCGATGCCCGCATCGCGGGCCTCGTGGCCGTGACGACGCCCGCGCTCCTGATCGATGCCGAAGGCGGGCTCATCTTCGCCAATGCGGCGGGAATTGCGCTTCTCGGCGCCAGAACCTTGCAGGACGCCGCGACGCGCGGCGCGCTGCTCGCACCGTTTTCGGAAGCCGCGCGCCGGTTCGGGGATAGCCTGCCGGCGGCCGGCGCGCCGCGGCTCGAGCGCCTGCGGCTGAAAGGCTCGCTGCAGCCCGCCGTCTTCGCCTGTTCGCGACTGATGTTGGCCGGCGCGCCGGCCGTGCTCTTCACCGGGATCGAGGCGGGCAGAGGAAAGGCCCCTTCCTTAACCGACGCCGCCCGCGCGCTCATCGGCGATGACGACGCATTCGCGCTCTTCGACCTCGACGGCCACCTCGTTCATGCGAATCCGCCCGCGGGCGCGCTGATCGGCGCGGCGCAAACGCTCGCGGAGATCGACGCAAGCGGAGCCGCCGCCCTCGCCGAGGCGCGCGAAAAGGGGGCATCCGAAACGGCGTCCGGCAATCGGCGCGTGTTCCTTCGCCGCATCGGCACCAAGGCGCAGTCGGCGATCCTCGCCCTCTTCGGCGAAGGGGAAGCGCGCGGCGAAGACCAGAGCCAAATTTCGCAAGCGGCACCGGCCGCGGTCGAGGAAAATCCCGCCGCGGAGCCGCCGAAACAAAAGATGCCCACGCGCTTCGTGTGGCAGACCGATGCGAGCGGCCGCTTCGCCAGCGTTTCCGAGGATCTCGCGGCGGCGGTCGGCGGCGAGCAGGCGAAAATCGAGGGGCTCGACTGGCTGGAAGCCGCCGAGCGTATCGGCATCGAAGGCGCGGCCGCGGCCGCGGCGGCGATCGCGCGGCGCGATACCTGGTCCGGCATCATCGTGCACTGGCCGGTCGCCGCGAGCGGAATGATGCAGGCGATTGATCTTGCGGCGCTTCCGGTTTTCGATCGCGCGCGCAATTTTCAGGGCTATCGCGGCTTCGGCGTGTTCCGCGAAAAAGTGGAGCGATCCGCCGTCGCGGAAAAGACGCCGGAATTGCCGCGCGAGCCGGCGGAGCCCGCCGCCGAACGGCCGCCGCTCGTGCTCATCGAGCGGCCGGAAAACGTCGTGCCGCTGCGGACCGCTCCCGGCTCGGAGCTTTCCGCGAGCGAGCGAACGGCGTTCCGCGAGATTGCCCGCGAGATCGGCGCACGCATCGACGAGGTCAACGCCAAGCCGGATTTTGGAAGGCGGCCGGCGCTGGTCGAGACCGCCGCCCGCGCGCCGGGCGAGGAGCGCGCGCTTCTCGACCGCATGCCGCTCGGCGTCGTGGTGCACCGCGCCGGACGCGTACTGTATGCGAACCGCACGCTGCTCGACTGGATCGGCGTGCAGGGCATCGGCACGCTCGAAGCCGAGGGCGGACTGCATCGTCTGTTCGCGGGAACTCCCGCGCTGGAGCCCGGCGAAACGGCAAGCGCGCTGGCGATCGCCGGTAAGAACGGCGAGCCGATCCCGGTCGAGGCGCGGCTCATCAGCATTCCGTGGGAAGGCGAAACGGCGCTCGCCTATCTCCTGCGCCGCGCGAACGCCGGCTTCGACGAGCGCATGGAGACGAGCGGCCGCAAGCTGCGCGAAGCCGAGGCCGCGAGCCGCGAACTGCGCTCGATCCTCGATACCGCCACCGACGGCATTCTGCTGATCGACCGCGGCGGCCGCATTCAGAGCCTCAACCGCTCCGCCGAGGCGCTCTTCGGTTACGATTCGCACAATCTCGAAGGCGAGCCGTTCACGCGGCTGTTCGCGCCCGAAAGCCACCTTGTCGCGGCCGAATATCTCGAGGGACTTTCCGCCAACGGCGTCGCGAGCCTCCTGAATGACGGCCGCGAGGTGATCGGCCAGGTGCGCGAGGGCGGGCTTATCCCCCTGTTCATGACCATCGGCCGCGTCGACGACAATGGCGAGAAATTCTGCGCGGTTTTCCGCGACATCACCCAGTGGAAGCGGACGGAAGAGGAGTTGCTCGAATCGAAGCGGAAAGCCGAGCAGTCGAATTCGGCGAAATCCGACTTCCTCGCCAAGATCAGCCACGAAATCCGCACGCCCTTGAACGCCATCATCGGATTCGCCGACGTCATGCGCGAGGAGCGCTTCGGCGCGATCGGCAACGAGCGCTATCGCGAATATCTCAAGGACATTCAAACCTCGGGCTCCCATCTCGTCTCGCTCATCAACGATCTTCTGGATCTCTCCAAGATCGAGGCCGGCAAGCTCGACCTCGCCTTCGCGAGCGTCGATCTCAACGACATCGCGCGGCAATGCATGGCGATCATGCAATCGCAGGCGAACCGCGAGCGCATCATCATCCGCACTTCGCTGATGCCGGAACTGCCGTCCGTCGTCGCCGACGTGCGCTCGATCCGCCAGATCGTGCTCAATTTGCTCTCGAACTCGATCAAGTTCACGCCGCCGGGCGGACAGGTGATCGTCTCGACGCAGCTGGCGGAGGGCGGCGAAGTGTTCCTGCGCGTGCGCGATACGGGCATCGGCATGACGGAGGCGGAAATCGCGGCGGCGCTGGAGCCGTTCCGCCAGCTCTCGACCGTGGGCCGCCGCACGGGCACGGGCAGCGGCCTCGGATTGCCGCTCACCAAGGCGCTGACGGAAGCGAACCGCGCGAGCTTCTCGCTCAAAAGCAACGCCAATGGCGGCACCATGGCCGAGATCGCGTTTCCGCCCACGCGCGTGCTCACCGGCTGAGCGCCGCTTTCGCCGCCACCCGCGGCATTTTGTTTTTCGTTGACGGCGAGCGCCGGGACTGCCAGAAAAAAACGAACAACAGAGCCCGTTTGGAAAATTTCTAATCTGGGACGCCGGGAGGCTTGAAGCGGTGATCGTCTGCTCCTGCAATGTGCTGTCCGACGAACAGGTGCGCGGCACGGTCGCCGAAGGCGGCGGCCCGCGCACCACGTTCGAGGTTTACCGTTGCCTTGGCTGCAGCCCGCAATGCGGACGCTGCGCCCGCACCATCCGCGCCATCATGGACGAAGCGCTCGGCCGCCCGTGCGACGCCTGCGCGGTGAGCTGTCCGCTGCCGAACCTCGCCCCCGAGAAATAACCGCCCTTCCCGCTTCGGATCGCCGTCCGCCGGCCTGCGGGCCATGGACTTCGATTTAGAATTTTTCTAATTTTTGCTCCGTACATCGAGGGGGCCATGAAGGGCGATCCGAAAGTCATCGAGTATCTGAACCGCGGGCTCCGGTCCGAACTCACCGCGATCAATCAATACTGGCTGCATTATCGCCTGCTCGACAATTGGGGGCTGAAGTCGCTTGCCAAGATCTGGCGCAAGGAATCGATCGAGGAGATGCAGCACGCCGACAAATTCGTCGATCGCATCATCTTTCTCGACGGATTCCCCAACATGCAGGTACTCGATCCGCTGCGCATCGGGCAGAACGTGCAGGAAATCCTCGCCGCCGATCTTGCCGCCGAGGTCGATGCGCGCGCGCTCTACCAGGAGGCCGCGACCTATTGCCATTCGGTCAAGGATTATCCCTCGCGCGATTTGTTCGAGGAACTGATGAGCGACGAGGAAGGCCACATCGACTTCCTCGAAACGCAGCTTGACCTCGTGAAGAAGCTCGGCGTCGAGCTTTACTCGCAGCACCACATCGGCGAAGCGGAAGAAGAGGAAAAATAAGCCGCGGAAATTCCGCCGTTTTTTCCGTCAGGTGCTGAGTGCCGGCAAATTGCGATAGAGTTCGAGCGCCTCGGGATTGGCGAGCGCCTCGGTGTTTTTCACCGGCCGGCCGTGGACGACGTCGCGCACCGCAAGCTCCGTGATCTTGCCCGAGCGCGTGCGCGGAATGTCGGCGACCTCGACGATTTTCGCCGGCACATGGCGCGGGCTGGCGCCGGCGCGGATCTGCTTCTTGATCCGCTCGATCAGGGCGCTGTCGAGCCGGGCCCCCTCCTTCAGGCGCACGAAAAGGACGATCCGCACGTCGCGGTCCCACTCCTGCCCGATCGCGATCGCCTCGACGATTTCGGGGATCTGCTCGACCTGCGAATAAATTTCGGCGGTGCCGATGCGCACGCCGCCGGGATTGAGGGTGGCATCCGAGCGGCCGTGGATGATCATGCCGCCATGCGGCGTCCATTCGGCGAAGTCGCCGTGACACCAAATGCCGGGAAAGCGCTCGAAATAGGCGGAGCGATATTTCTTGCCGCCGGGATCGTTCCAGAACTTGACCGGCATCGATGGAAACGCCTCGGTGCAAACGAGCTCGCCGCGCTCGCCCTCGATATGCTTGCCGTCCTCGGACCAGACATCGGTCGCCATGCCGAGCCCGGGCGCCTGGATTTCGCCCTTCCACACCGGCGAGGTCGGGTCGCCGAGCACGAAGCAGGCGGCGAGATCGGTGCCGCCCGACATCGAGGCGAGATGCACGTCGGGCTTGATCATTTGGTAGACGAAATCGAAGCTCTCGGGGGCGAGCGGCGAGCCGGTCGAAAGCAGCACGCGCATCGCCGATAGGTCGAATTTCCGCTTCGGCTCGAGCTCGGATTTTTTCATCGCGTCGATGAATTTCGCCGAGGTGCCGAAGACGTTGATCTTTTCTTCCTCGATGTAGCGAAAGAGCACGCCGGCATCGGGGGCAAAGGGCGAGCCGTCGTAGAGGCAGAGTGTCGCCTCGCTCGCGAGCCCGGTAACCAGCCAATTCCACATCATCCAGCCGAGCGTGGTGAAGTAGAAGAGCCGCTCGCCCGGCCGCACGCCACAATTCAGCCTGTGCTCCTTGAGATGCTGGAGGAGAATGCCGCCGGCGCAATGCACGATGCACTTCGGAACGCCGGTGGTGCCGGAAGAGTAGAGAATATAGATCGGATGATCGAAGGGGAGCCGCTCGAAGGCGACCGGCTTCGGCGAAAACGGCGCGAGAAACGTTTCGAAATCGACGGCGCGCGGCACTTTTTTCGCCACCGCCGCGGCTTCGCTGAGATAAGGCACGATCACGACCGGGCTTGCGGTCGGCAAATTCCCGGCGATGGTTTTCAGCTTGTCGGCGATTTCGATGCGCTTGCCCGCATACCAGTAGCCGTCGCAGGCGAAGAAAAGCTTCGGCTCGATCTGGCCGAAGCGGTCGAGAACGCCGCGCTCGCCGAAATCCGGCGAGCAGGAGGAGAAGATCGCGCCGAGCGAAGTGACCGCGAGCATCAGGGCGATCGCTTCCGGCACGTTCGGGAGCATGGCGGCGACGCGGTCGCCTTTCTTCACGCCGTGCGCGGCGAGCGCCTGTTGCAGGCGCGAGACCAGCGCGTCGAGCTCGGCCCAGCTCATGCGATGCGCGACCTTGTCCTCGCCGCGAAAGACGATGGCGACGCCACCGTCCTTCCGGCGCAACAGATTTTCCGCGAAGTTGAGCCGGGCATCGGGAAAGAATCGCGCGCCCGGCATCTTGTCGCCGTCGACGAGCACGCGCGCGCCTTTGTCGCCGATGACCTTGGTGAAATCCCAGATGAGATCCCAGAATTCGGGGCGATGCTTCACCGACCAGGCATGCAACTCACGATAGGTCTTGAGCGAGAGGCCGTGGCGAGCGTTCGCCGCGTCGCGAAAAGCGAACATTTCGCTCGCGGCAACCTGTCGCGGATCGGGGGTCCAAAGCGGTGATGACTGGTCGGTCATGCCGTATAACGGAGCAACAGGCCGGATTCATAACCGCCCCAGCGAACATTGTCAGGTCTTACATCAGACCTTGCGAGCGACAACGCGTGCCCGAGCGTGCTAAAAGGCGGGCCTCCAAAACCACTCTCGATCAGGCGAAGCGTATCCGTGAGCGTCTTCGGTCGCATCAAGCGTTCAGCCCCCGGCGTATTGTTGCTGGCCCTTATTTTGGCCGGCGCGCTGTTCGCGCTGCCGTTGTTCGTGCCGGAAAGCGCCATTCGCGCGGCCCTCGAGCAATCGCTCAACGCGGCGACCGGCGCCCATCCGCGCATCGAGGGGCGCGCGCATTTTTCGCTGCTGCCGCGTCCCGCGATCGGGCTTGAAAGCATCCGCTTCGATGGCGCGGAAGCGCCGGATTTTTCCGCGGGTTCGCTGCGAGCCACGATTCGGCTGTTGCCGCTCGTCTTCGGCCGGGTCGAAATCGATTCGCTCATATTCGAGCGGCCGAAGCTTCTGATCGAAATCGGCGACGACGGCGCAAGACTGATTGGCCTGCCGCTGCAAGCCGGCGGCAGTCCGGTGGAATCGCGGCCCGATATCAAGATCGTCGACGGCAGCGCCGAGGTGCGCAGCGCCGGCGGCCGAAGCGAGACGCTTTCGGCGCTCGAATGGTCGCTGGTCTGGCACGACAGCGGCATCGCCGCCCGCGGTTCGTTCCAGCTGCGCGGGGTGCCGGCGCACGCAAGCCTGCTGATCGCCGACCTGGTCGGCCTCGCCCGCGGCGAGCGCAGCTCCTTCCGCTTCAAGCTCGATTCCGAACCGTTGCGCTTCGGCTTCGAAGGCGGGCTCGCGTTCCGGAAGGGCCTGCAGGCCGAGGGCGCGCTCACGGTCGAATCGAATTCCCTGCGCGCGGCCCTCGCCTGGAGCGGAATCGAACCGCCGACCAAGGGCGGCTTCGGTCCGTTCTTGCTCAAATCCCAGGCCATGCTCACGCCCGCGGGGCTCGTGCTCTCGGCCCTTGCCATCGAGCTCGACGGCAATCGCGCCGAAGGCAGCCTGACCCTGGCCCAGGCAGACAGACCCCTCGTACAAGGAACGCTTGCGAGCGACAGCGTCGACTTTTCCCGTTACGCCAGCGGCTTTTTGCTGAAGGGGCCCGATGGCCGCTGGAACAAGGATCCGCTCGACATCGCGGCGCTGACCGGCTTCGACCTCGATCTCAGGCTCTCGGCGGGAAGAATTCTCTTCAACAAGACCGAGATCGAGCGCGCGGCAATCGCCGCCGCCGTGCGCGCCGGCCGCTTCACGCTGTCGGTCGGGGATGGACAAATTTTCGGCGGCATGCTGCGCGCAAGCGCGGCCATCGGCCCTGCGCCCGCGGGAGCCGAGATCAAGTTGGAGGCGAGCCTCAAGGGTTTCGACGCGGAGCGCGGATTCCGCGAACTCGCCGATATCCGCCGCCTCGAAGGCGCCGGCACGCTCGCGCTTACGCTTTCCGGCAATGGAGCGAGCGTAAATGCGATCGCGCGCGACCTGCAGGGACGCGCGGATCTTGCGATCGATAACGGCGCGTTCATCGGCGTGAACGTCGAGCAGGTATTGCGGCGGCTCGAGCGCAGGCCGCTCGATGGCATGGCCGATTTGCGCGGCGGCCGCACGCACTTCGACCGCTTTACCGCCAAGCTGCAAGTGAACGAGGGCAGCGTCAGCGTGCAGAATGCGGAAATGCAGAATGCGCTCGTGCGCGTGACGCTCACCGGCCTTGCCTCCATTCCCGGCCGCGATCTCGACCTGCACGGCACCGCGAGCCTCGTCCGGCAGACGGCCGACGGGAACGCGGGCGGCCCGACCTTCGAATTGCCGTTCCTTTTGCACGGAAGCTGGGATGAGCCGATGCTCGCGCCGGATCTTTCCGCGCTGACGCGGCGCTCGCATCTGTCGCCGTGGTTGAAGGGCGTTGATCCCACCGCGCGCGTCGCGGCAAGGTCGGCGCCTTAGAATTTCCGATCGCGTCCGATCAAGCGCGCAGCGGGTCGCTGGAGAGCCGCGCATAGAGCAAATGGTCCTGCCATTTGCCGGCAATGCAGAGATACTGCCGCGCATAACCCTCGCGCTGGAAACCCATTTTCTCCAGGAGCCGCACGGAGGCCGCGTTTTCGGGGAGACACGCGGCCTCGACCCGGCGAAGCCGCAACGGGCCGTGCGCATAGGGAATGAGCGCCGCCACCGCCGCGCTCATATAACCTTTGCGCGCATGGCGGCCGCCGATCCAGTAGCCGAGATTAGCGGACTGCGCGACGCCGCGGCGCACGTTGGAAAGGGTGACGCCGCCCAACAGCGTCTGATCGCCGCTGCGGAAAATCAGGAACGAATAGCCGCTGTCCTCCTGGCTCTCGTTGGCGTAGCGGCGGAGCCGGTTGCGAAAGGCGCCGCGCGTGAGGTCGTCGGCCGGCCAGTCCGGCTCCCAATGCGCCAGAAACGCGCGGCTCTCCTCGCGCAAACCCGCCCAGGCGGGAAAGTCCACCATCTGCGGCGCCCGCAAATAGACGCCCTCGCCCTCGACATCGGGCGGAATGTCAGACCAGGAAACTGACCGAAAGAAAGCCATCCCGCTTCGCCGCGCTTCTCGCGGGCTCAGGCGGCCCGCCGGACCAGATTTTCGGCGATGCGCGCCGCCGATTCAATACCGGCGCGCGGCCCGAGCCCGGCAAAAGTCGGGCGCCCTCCCGCGATCAGCGCGCGGCCCGCCGTGCGAACGTCCTCGACAGTGACCGCGTCGATGCGCTGCACCAGCTCATCGAGCGGGATCGGCCGCCCGTAAACGATGATCTGGCGCGCGATCTGGTCGGCGCGGGCGCCGGAGCTTTCGAGCGCGGTCAGCAGGCTTACCTTCATCATGGCCTTGGCGCGATCGATCTCGACGCGCTCCGCGCGGTCGGCGGCATCGGCGAGCTCGGCGATCACCACGTCCAGGAGCTCGCGGCTGTCGGCCGGATCGCTGCCGGCATAGACGCCGAAGGTGCCGGTGTCGGCATAGGCGGCGTGAAAGGCGTAGATCGAGTAACAAAGCCCGCGCTTCTCGCGCACCTCCTGGAAGAGGCGGGAAGAAGACCCGCCGCCGAGGACGTTGCCGAAGATCTGCACGGCGAAGAAATCGGGCGCGTGATAGGAGCGCCCTTCGAGGCCGAGCACGACATGCGCCTGTTCGAGATCTCGCACGCCGATCTCGACGCCACCGGCATAGCGCGCGGGCACGGCGGCCGAATTTCCGCCCGCCGCGATCGGAGCAAGCCGGCGGGTGATGTCTTCGGCGATGCGGTCATGATCGACGGCGCCGGCGGCGGCCACCACCATGCGCGGCGCGCGATAATGTTTGCCCATATAGGCGCGAAGCGTCGCCGGCGATTGCGCCCGCACCGTTTGCGGCGTGCCGAGAATCGAGCGGCCGAGCGGCTGATCGGGGAAGGCGCGCTTCTGAAAGAGCTCGTAAACGAGGTCCTCGGGCGCGTCATTGGCGGCGCCGATTTCCTGCACGATCACGCTCTGCTCGCGCGCGAGTTCATCCGGATCAAAGGCGGGCGCGGTGAGAATGTCCGCGAGGATGTCGAGCGCGAGCGGCACGTCGTTCGCGAGCACGCGGGCGTAATAGCCGGTCGATTCAAAGCCGGTGGAGGCATTGAGATCGCCGCCGACGGCCTCGATCTCCTCGGCGATCGCGCGCGCGCTGCGGCGCGCCGTCCCCTTGAAGGCCATGTGCTCGAGAAGATGCGAGGCGCCGTTCTCGCTCGCCTCCTCGTGGCGCGAGCCGGCGGCGATCCAGATGCCGAGCGAGGCGGTTTCAAGATGCGGCATCGCGTCGGTGACGACGGTGAGGCCGCTTGCGAGCTTCGTGATGTGCGGGCTCAAGCGGCGGCTCCCTCGGCTACGCGGGAATGTTTCATGACAAATTTCGCCACCGCCGCCTGGTCGGCGGGCAATATTTCGAAGCGCTCCTGGCGCCGGCCGAGATCGGCGAGGCGCGCGGGCAGTGCGGGATGCTTGCCGGTCGCCTCCGCGACTGCCTCGGGAAATTTCGCCGGGTGCGCGGTCGCAAGCGAAACGAACGGGCGCTTGAGCGCAAGCTTGCGCGCGACGGCGATGCCGACGGCGCTGTGCGGATCGAGGAGATAGCCGTTTTCGCGATCGACGGCGCGGATGGTTTCGCGGGTCTCCGCCTCGTCGGCGCGGCCGGCATCGAAGACGCCGCGGATCGCCGCGAGGGGCGCGGCCGCGATTTCCAGGGAGCCGGCCGACGCGAGATTACTCATGAGGGCGCGGATCGCCGCGGCGTCGCGGCCGTAGGCATCGAACAGAAGCCGCTCGAAATTCGACGAGACCTGAATGTCCATGGCCGGCGATTCGGTCGCGATCACCTTCTTCACTTCGTAGCAGCCTGACGCGAGCGTGCGCGCGAGGATGTCGTTGACATTGGTCGCGATCACCAGCCGCTCCATGGGAAGGCCCATGCGCCTGGCGGTATAGCCCGCGAAAATGTCGCCGAAATTACCGGTGGGCACGACGAAGGAGATTTTCTCCCGTCCGCCGAGCGCCGCCGCGGCGGTGAAGTAATAGACGATCTGCGCGACGATCCGCCCCCAGTTGATCGAGTTCACGCCCGAGAGCTTCACGCGATCGCGGAAGCGATGATCGGCGAACAGGCCTTTCACGATCGCCTGGCAATCATCGAAGGTGCCGTTGATGGCGACCGCGTGGACGTTGCGGTCGGGGAGCGTGGTCATCATCCGGCGCTGCACGTCGGAGACGCGGCCATTCGGAAACAGGATGATCACATCGGCCCGCTCGCGGCCGCGAAACGCCTCGATCGCGGCGCCGCCGGTGTCGCCGGAGGTCGCGCCGACGATGGTCGCGCGCTCGCCGCGCTCGGCGAGCACGTGATCCATCAGGCGCGCGAGCAATTGCATCGCCACGTCCTTGAAGGCGAGCGTCGGGCCGTGAAAGAGCTCCAGGAGATATTCGCCGGATTTCAACGCATGCAGCGGCGCCACCGCCGGATGATCGAAGGCCGCGTAGGCTTCGCGCGCCATGCGCGAAAGTTCAGCGTTTGAAATCGCGCCGCCGATGAACGGGCTGATGACCTCGACCGCCACATCGGCGTAAGCCTTGCCCTTGAAGCCGGCGATGGTCTGGGCGGAAATTTGCGGCGAGCTTTCCGGCACATAGAGGCCGCCGTCGCGCGCGAGCCCGATCAGGAGCGCGTCGGTGAAAGAGACGGAAGGCGCTTCGCCGCGGGTCGAGATGTAGCGCAAGGAATTTTCCTTTCGCACGCAACCTAGTGCCCCGAACCCGAAGTTCGCACAAGCCGTGCCGCAAGGGTGGTTGCGAACTTCGGGTTCAAAGGGGCACCAGGATCATAGAGTTGCCAGCGTCCCTATGATTCCGAAGTTCGTATGAGAGCATGCCGCCAGGACTTACGAACTTCGGAATCGGGACACTAGCGCGCCGCCTTCCCGCGATTCAAGCGCGCCTGCGGCCCGCGGGTTTGTTTCAGCACAAAGGCGATAAAAACCGCGATTAAAGCCAAAGCGAGACCGAACCAGGTGATCGCATAGCTCAGATGATTGTTCGGAAAGACGAGCCGCGTCTCGCCGCCTTGCGGCAGCCCGCCGGGATTGGGCGCCGCGTCCGCATCGATGAAGAAGGGTGCCGCGCGTAAAAGCCCGTAGGCCTTCGCGATCGCCGCCGGGTCGCGTTCCTGAAAGATGCCGCGCGACGGATCGTCGGCGGGCGTGAACCACGAACGGCCTTCGGGCAGGCGCAAAAGACCGGTGACGGTCACCGTCCCCGCCGCCTGACCTTCTCGCCGCGTTGCCGCGTCCGCCCGTTCGAGCGGCACGAAGCCGCGATCGACGAGCACCGTCGCGCCGCCGGCCAACTGCAGCGGCGTCAGCACCCAATAGCCGGGGCCGGAGAATTTTCCCCTGGCATCGGAGAGCAACGCGTAACAAAGCGCCTCGCGATCATGGCGAAACGTGCCGGTCACCGTCACGCGGCGATATTCATCGCGCTCCGCCGTCACGTGCGGCCAATCGGCCTCGGCCGGCGCGGGAACGGCAGGCGCCTCGGTCCGCGCGGCGACGCGCGCGATCAGCGCTTCCTTCCAGGCGAGCCGGTGCAATTGCCAGACGCCGAGCGCGACGAGCATGGCGACGCCCGCGAGCGTGAATAAAACGGGCACGATCAACGATCGCGAACGCGCGCGCCTCACCGCTTGTCCCGGTCGAGCCGGCCCTCCGCGGCCTTATGATGAAACTGCAAAGCGACGAGAAGGCCCTTCAGCGGCCGCAGCAGCCCGAGCGTGACGAGGAGCGTCAGCGGAATCCACAAGACCGCATGCACCCAATAGGGCGGCCGAAAGAGGAATTCGACGATGACGGCGGCGCCGACGATCAAAAATCCGGCGATCAGGATCACGAACACCGCCGGCCCGTCGCCGGCGTCGGCGAAGCCGTAGTCGAGGCCGCAGTTGCCGCAGGCCGGCGCGAGGTCGAGGAAACCGTTGAACAGCTTGCCGCGCCCGCAGCGCGGACAGCGGCACATCACGCCTGCGAGATAAGGCGAAACCTGCGGGTCGCCGCCGCTCGAAATTTTGCGCGGGCGCGAGACCTTACTCAGCCGCCATGCTCCATCGGCGTCCCCGCCCCCCACACATAGATGAAGGTGAACAGGAACAGCCACACCACGTCGACGAAGTGCCAGTACCAGGCGGCGGCCTCGAAGCCGAAATGCTGCTTCGGCGTGAAGTGGCCGAGATAGGCGCGCAACAGGCACACCGAAAGAAAAATCGTGCCGATGATCACATGCGCGCCGTGAAAGCCCGTCGCCATGAAGAAGGTCGAGCCGTAAATGTGGCCGGCATAGGTGAAGGCGGCGTGCGAATATTCAAAGGCCTGCACGCAGGTGAAGCAGACGCCGAGGAAAATCGTCAGCCACAGGCCCTGGATCAGACCTTTGCGATCGTCCTCGATCAAGGCGTGATGCGCCCAGGTCACCGTGGTGCCGGAGGTGAGCAGGATCAGCGTATTCAGAAGCGGCAGGTGCCAGGGATCGAAGGTCGACTTGAAGCGGTCGTCGGCGGTCGGCACCGGCGGCCAATGGCCGCCGAGCAATTCCGTGCGCATGTATTCTTCGTGCGAAGCGGGAAACAGCGCCACGTCGAAATAGGCCCAGAACCAGGCGACGAAGAACATCACCTCCGAGGCGATGAAGAGGATCATGCCGTAGCGGAGATGCAATTGAACGACCGCGGTATGGTCGCCCTTGTATTGGGCTTCGTTGACGACGTCGCGCCACCAAGCGATCATCACGTAGATGATGCCGAGAATGCCGGCAATCGAGATCAGCGGCGTGCCGCCGCGAAACCAGTAGACGCCGCCCATGGTGATCATGAGCGCGGAGCCGGCGCCGATAATCGGCCAGGGCGACGGATCGACGAGATGATAGTCGTGTTGTTTCGCGTGCGCGTCGGCCATTTCCCCGGTCTCCGTAAAATTCCGTCTCGGTGGTCCTCTCAACAGCACGGCGGACGCCGCGCCGCAAGTCCGCGATTGGTCTACCTCACCCGGGTCGCGTCGCCGGCGGCGGCCAGCGGATCGGGCGCCCGTTTCGAAGGAAAGAAGGTGTAGGACAAGGTAATCGTGCCGAGCGATTTGAACTCCGCGTCCTGGTCGATGGCGGGGTCGATGAAGAAAACGACCGGCATGTCGACCTCTTCGCCCGGCGAGAGCTTCTGATCGGTGAAGCAGAAGCACTGGATCTTGTCGAAGTAGCTCGCGGCTTCCGGCGGCGAGATGTTGTAGGAGGCAATCCCCACGGTTTCGCCGGCGGAAAGCGATTTAGCGGCGTAATGGACGAGCACGGTTTCGCCGATCGCAAGCTCGATCTCGTTCTTCTCCGGCGCGAAGGTCCAGGGCAGACCGCCCGCGACATTGCCGTCGAAGCGCACCGTGATCCGGCGCGCAATCGGCGCGGCCGGCGCTTCCTTGGCGACGAGCGGAGTGCCGCCGAAGCCCGTGGTGCGGCAGAACCAGTTGTAGAGCGGCACCGAGGCGTAGGCGACGCCGACCATCGCTGCGACGAAGACGGCGCAGGCGAGCGCCACGGTGCGGTGACGGCGGGCAAGATCCCATTTGCGGGCGGAGGCCATGGCGTCAAATCGGGCGGTTCAGGATTTGCGGGCCGAGCTTCACGATGGTGACGGCGTAGAAGAGGAGCGCAAAGCCCGCGAGCACAAGCGCCAGCGCAATCGAGCGCGCGCGCCGGCGGCGGCGTTGTTCGGCGGTAAGCACGATGCCTTTTTGCTTGTGCCGCGCGGCCATCATCATCCTCTCATTCCCTCGACGAGAAGAACGGCGAACAGGAGAAAAAGATAGAGCACCGAAAAGGCAAAGAGCCGGCGCGCCGCCGATTGCGCGGCCGCGCCGCGGCGTTTGCGCCAAACCTCGATCGCGAGCGCCACGAACAAAACCCCGAGAAACGCCGAAAGCGCGCCGTAAATCAGCCCGGCGAAACCAAACAAGGCGGGCGTGACGCCGGCGGTCGCGACAACTGCGGAATAGACGAGAATTTGCCGCCGGGTTTCATCCTCGCCCGCGACCACGGGCAGCATCGGAACGCCGGCCCGCGCATATTCCTTCTTGCGCAAAAGCGCGAGCGCCCAGAAATGCGGCGGCGTCCAGAAGAATATGATGAGAAACAACAAGACGCTTTCGAGCCCGATTGAAGCCGTGGCCGCGGCCCAGCCGATCATCGGCGGAAAGGCGCCGGCGGCGCCGCCGATGACGATGTTCTGCGCGGTAAAGCGCTTGAGGCCCATCGTGTAGATGACGGCGTAGAAGAAAATCGTGAAGGCGAGCAAGCCGGCCGCGAGCCAGTTGGCGAAGAGGCCGAGCATCGCGACGGAAGCCACCGAAAGCGCCACGCCGAAGGCAAGCGCTTCGCCCGGCTCGATGCGTCCCGCCGGAATGGGACGGTTGGCGGTGCGCGCCATCTTCGCGTCGATATCGGCGTCCCACCACATGTTGAGGGCGCCCGCGGCGCCGGCGCCGATCGCGATCGCGAGCAGCGCCGCAAAGCCGACCACCGGATGAACGCCGCCATGCGCCCGCACGAGGCCGACAAGCGCCGTGAACACCACGAGCGACATCACCCGCGGCTTGAGCAGCGCTACATAATCTCCGACTTCGGCAAAGCCTGCGAGCGCCTCGGCCGGGCGCGCCGTGCCCGTCGCGCTCATCTCACTTGATCCGCGGCAGCGTCTCGAAGGTGTGGAACGGCGGCGGCGAAGGCAGCGTCCATTCGAGCGTGGTCGCGCCCGCGCCCCACGGATTGTCGGCGGCCTTGCGCTTGCGGGCGAAGGCCTCGGCGATCGTGATGAGGAAGACGACGAGGCCGATCGTCGAGATCAGCGCGCCGAAGGAGGAGACCTTATTCCAGCCCGCGAAGGCTTCCGGGTAGTCGATGTAGCGGCGCGGCATTCCCGACAGGCCGAGAAAGTGCTGTGGGAAGAAAACCAGGTTCACGCCGATAAAGGTGAGCCAGAAGTGCAGCTTCCCGAGGAATTCGGAATAAAGGTAGCCGGTCATTTTCGGGAACCAGTAATACCAGGCGCAGAAAATGCCGAAGGTGGCGCCGAGCGACATGGTGTAGTGGAAGTGCGCGATCACGTAGTAGGTGTCGTGCAGCGAGCGATCGACGCCCGTGTTCGAGAGCACGACGCCGGTGACGCCGCCGAGCGTGAACAGGAAGACAAAACCGATCGCCCACAACATCGGCGTGCGGAACTCGATCGAGCCGCCCCACATGGTGGCGATCCACGAGAACACCTTGATGCCGGTCGGCACCGCGATCACCATGGTCGCGACCATGAAGTAGGCCTGCGCCGTGAAGCTCATGCCGACCGTGTACATGTGATGCGCCCACACCACGAAACCGATGCCGCCGATCGCGACCATGGCGTAGGCCATGCCGAGATAGCCGAACACCGGCTTCTTCGAGAAGGTCGAAATCACCTGGCTGACGACGCCGAAGGCGGGCAGCACCAGGATGTAAACCTCCGGATGGCCGAAGAACCAGAACAGGTGCTGGAAGAGGATCGGGTCGCCGCCGCCCTGCGGGTCGAAGAAGGTGGTGCCGAAGTTGCGGTCGGTGAGCAGCATCGTGATCGCCCCGGCGAGAACCGGCAGCGCCAAGAGCAGCAGGAACGCGGTCACCAGGATCGACCATACGAACAGCGGCATCTTGTGCAGCGTCATGCCGGGCGCCCGCATGTTGAAGATCGTGGTGATGAAATTGATCGCGCCGAGGATCGACGAGGCGCCGGCAAGATGCAGCGCGAAGATCACGAGGTCCATCGCCGGACCCGGCGCGCCCGCCTTCGACGAAAGCGGCGGATAGATCGTCCAGCCGCCGCCGAACCCCGTCCCTTCGGAGGTGTCGGGAACGAACATCGAGGTCAGCAACAGAATGAGCGCCGACGCCAGGAACCAGAACGAAATGTTGTTCAAGCGCGGGAAGGCCATGTCGGGCGCGCCGATCATCAGCGGCACGAACCAATTGCCGAAACCGCCGATCAACGCCGGCATGATCATGAAGAAGATCATGATGACGCCGTGGGCGGTGGCGAAGGCGTTATACTGGTGCGCGTTGTGGAAGATCTGGATGCCGGGCTCGGCGAGCTCGGCGCGAATGACCGCCGAAAGAATGCCGCCGATCACGCCGGCGAGGATTGCTTCCGTGAGATAAAGCGTGCCGATGTCCTTGTGGTTGGTGGAGAACAGCCAGCGCCGGAGGCCGGTCGGATTGTGATGTTCGGCGTGTGCTTCAGCGTGAGCCATGACCTACCTCGCGCGATTTACTGGCGCACCGGCGCGGCGGCCGACGCGGTAAGCGCCGGGCTCACACCCGGCACCGAGGAATATTTCTTCTTGGCGGCATCGAGCCACGCGGCGAAGTCCTGCTCGCTCACCACGCGCACCGCGATCGGCATGTAGGCGTGGTTGCGGCCGCAAAGCTGCGAGCACTGGCCGTAGTAAATGCCTTCACGCTCCGTCTTGAACCAGGTTTCGTTCAGGCGTCCGGGCACCGCGTCGATCTTGATGCCGAAGGACGGCACCGAGAACGAATGGATGATGCCTTCGCCGGTGACCTGCACGCGGATGATCTTGTTCACCGGCACCACGAGCTCGTTGTCGACGGCGAGAAGCCGCGGCTGGCCGGGCTTCAATTCGTTGTCCTGCAACATGTTCGAATCGAAACTGAAGCCGCCATTATCGGGATAGGTGTAGGTCCAGGTCCATTGCGCCGTGCCCGTCGCCTTCACGGTGAGGTCGCCGGCCGGCAGTATAAGCTGGTCATAGAGCAGCCGGAACGAAGGGATCGCGATGCCGACGAGGATAACGACCGGAATCACGGTCCACAGCACCTCGAGCAGCGTATTGTGCGTGACCTTCGAGGGCTTGGGATTGGATTTCGCATTGAAGCGGATCATGACGTAGAGGAGCAGGATCGTCACAAACGCCATGATTGCGGTGATGATGATGAGAAGCCAGAAATGAAACTGCTCGATGAACTCCATGATCGGGGTCGCTGCCGGCTGGAAATTCATTTCCCACGGCGAAGGCTGCCCCGGCGTGCCGCTTTGCGCGGCGCCCGCGCCCAAGATCACCAGTGCGAGCGTTGAAATCGCGAGACGCATCCGTTCAAGCATCGATCGCCTTCCTGCTGTCCTTCGGTTCCGACCCTTCGGGCGCGCCGTCGCGCCGCACGCAACATTACAACGCTCAGGGGCGGCACCCGACAAAAGTGCAAGCGGCGCGTTGCCGCGCGTGCTGCCCAAGTCCTACTCGAAATCGCGGATAGGACCGCCCCAAGGGGCAGTTCACGGCCCATGAACCATAATTCGCTATCTCTCGCAATGCCATAAGGCGCAAAGAAGCGCCGGTCTTTCGTCTGAAGAAGCCCACGTTTTTTGGAAATCTCCGCGCTCTCACGCCGCATTCTTGACAAGGACCGGGGGCGTTGTACCCGGCTAAAGTCTTGGATCACGGCGGCGAAGCGCGATTCGGCCGCCGGGAGAATATGATGGCCTCGCTCCGCCGCTTTGCCGGCTTGCTCCTCACCGCCGCCTTGTCGCTCACCGGATTGCCCATTGCCCAGGCGCAGGGCGTGCTGAAATCGGTGCAGGGCGACTGGCAAGTCCGCTGCGATACGCCGTCCGACTCGAAGACCGAGGTCTGCGCCCTGATCCAGAGCGTCACCGCCGAGGACCGGCCGAATGTCGGCCTCACGGTCATCATCCTCAAGACGGTCGATCAGAAGGGGCTGATGATGCGCGTGCTCGCGCCGTTGGGCGTGCTCCTGACGGAAGGGCTGCGGCTGAAGATCGGCCAGAAGCTCCTCGGCCCCACCGGCTTCGTCTATTGCATTCCCAACGGCTGCGTCGCCGAATTCAGCATGGACGAGAAGCTCGTGAGCCTGTTGAAGTCCGGGCAGGAAGCGAATTTTATTATTTTCTCCAAACCCGAGGAAGGCATCGGCATTCCGGTGAGCCTCGCGGGATTGGGCCAGGGGCTCGATAAGCTGCCCTGAACAAGACGCAAGTTTGCGTGGGGAAACGTCCAAGCGCCGGGCTTGTTGGCAAGCGACGGAGGCGCCGTGACCGCAGACAGGCCCGCAATTCGCTTCGTCATCTTCGACATGGACGGCGTGCTCGACCGCTACGACCTTTCCGCCCGCCTCGAGAAGCTTGCCGCCGCCACCGGCAAGAGCGCCGAATCCATTCACGCGGCGATCTGGAA
>Ga0209060_10000474_pt1 | contig 73982 bp, 53 predicted proteins | sample Coa_R1_8_FD_187155 | JGI IMG/M metagenome (GOLD analysis project Ga0209060, IMG submission 187155) | Surface soil microbial communities from Centralia Pennsylvania, which are recovering from an underground coalmine fire - Coalmine... | ecosystem: Environmental > Terrestrial > Soil >... | reverse complement strand
GGTCCGGGATTTCTCCATATTGCCGTTGATAGTGGTCAGATACTTCTCCTACGGTGTCACCCTCTGACAGACGTTCTAATACATCAACCGCTTCCGGAGGAACAGCCACAAATAGACCAGTCTCAACGCGTCCAATAATGATTTCGTTACCCTCCTGTTGGCGGGTATAGGGCTCGACAACAATATGGGAAGTGCGAGGATATTTAGGCATCGACACAAGATCAAATTGAGAGGAGCCACGTCGTGTTTGGACGCGGCTCCAGGCTTATGAAGCTGTTTGGGGCAACCAGTGTTATGGAAGACCGATTGCCAACATGGCGCGGAGGCCGAATGATGGTTATAAACCAATCCACCTTATATCGTAATAACCGGTGGACAGGGGCAGCAGGGATCGCCGCCGTACATTGCTGTAGTCGTCTTAAGTGTTTCGACTTCACGGACGCTAATCTTCTTCATGGTGTCACCTCCTTTCAATTGGGCATTGCCACAAAGATGGTGCCATTGTGGAATCTTTAAGAGCTGTTTTTAAAATCTATAAGTTGAATACAACACAAATCTTGATTAGGCCATATCGGAGCCCAAGTGGAGAAGTAGTGAATAAATCTGAGCGCGATCAGGAGTGGGGCTAAATTATTATTAGCATTTTTCTCGGCCCACAAGCCTCAACCTGCTATTTCTCAAATCAATTTAGTATGACGCGTAAGTGTGAATCTAACTTGTTTGAGCTGGGAGATATTAGCAGGTCTTTCTGCCTTTGGAGGGAAAAAACTCCTAATTAATCTTTGTACATGAAATGCTTAGGGTACTCCAATATATTAAAATAGTAAGTGTCGTTTATAGAGATAGCTGCTCTAAATTATTAGAGTAAAATAATATATTAAGGGCTATTTATCACGATGCGCTGACCGTCACGTGAGAACGCTCGAGTAACTCGCCTATCCTGCTTATTCGGTTGCTACGCGCTGCGATCAGACTGGAGAAGAAGTTCGTTCTCCCGGGGATCTGGATGTCGAGTGACCAGCGAGAAGAGCGTTGGGAACGCTAACATCAGCGACATGGAGCGTTGTCCGGTAGTCATCAATCAGGGTCTCGCCTTGCGTTCTTTCCCGACGGGTGGGAGCGTCGGACTCGATTGCGATAAGAGTCATTGCTTTCTTTAGATCTCTTACGCCAGAGCACGATTTGATCCGTCAGGCTGTAATTCTTCAAGTGCGGTTGGGGCAAGAGGATACGAGAGCGGGCAGGGATTCCTGATGCGTGTGATGTTTAACACACCGGCAGCGGCGTGAAACGAGGCAGCAACGAAGAGAGAGCGTCGGGTACGCCGGCGGCCTTATTCTGGTCGATTACCGCGACCCTTTGCGCGAACGTCTCATCGACTGAGTGGCCCGGAGCACCCGTGCGGTATGGACGGCGGACACGATCTCGGTGGACCCAAGTGCTGACCCTGCCCCTGAATGGCGGCACAGACGATGCCGAATTCATCAAACAGTCCTTCGAGTCCCGCCGACTGCGTCGAGCCGGATTTCTGGGAAACGCTCGGGCGACTCTGTGGCATCCAGGCGCACACCGACCGGATCGCTGTGTCGCTAAAACGATCAACGCCGGGCGGCCGGAAGAAATATATTCTTTGCACGACAGCGTTTGAGCTGGCGATCCGGCATAAGATGCTTCTGCGATACGGCGCCAGCGGACAAACAGTGCGTGCGATCCAATCTTCGGAGGAGCATGCGAGCTCAATTCCGGGCCATCTCCAGCCGGACGCAGTTCCGTCTTTTCGGGAAAATAGCTCCGGGGGGGTATTGGCTAATTCCCTCCACGAATTAGTTACAAAAGAGACATGGCATCCCATCCCTGATGCGTTTCATCAGACACAAATAGGAGTTGCTTCTTCCTCACAATAATCCCCTGGCCCTTCAGCCCAAAAGGGGCCAGGGAAACTTTGCCCAATCTAGCCCAGCATTTGCTTCTTCTCTTCTGCGGTTGCTGTGCGCAGCATCTCAAGAAAGTGCTGGCCGCATAACCGCACAATACGCACTTCCTTGGGACCATTCTTGATTGTCAATTCCCGATAGGCGATAGCTCCACAATCTCTGCATCCGGGTTGCACAGTTTTCGATTGAAACCAGACCGGTTCACAGCTCACTATCGTTTCATCTTTGGCTAGCTCTTTCATTAGACCTTGCTCTCATGTGGTGCGCAATTGAGTCGGCGCGAGGAAGCCCGTCATCCACTCTAAGCCATTTCCGTAGCGCACAACCATGCACTTGAGAATGCCTTGATAGTTGACGAAACTTTTTGGAATTGGGGCCGTTCTTACCGCGTCGTTCTTCTATCGAGACACGCCGTCAATTTCAGCCTTGGCAAGATTGAGTCCCGCCTCGGTGGCTGCAATGACACTCCGGTAACGGTCATTCACTGTGCGGAATTCGTCCGTGGGTTGTAGTCCTATATGGCGCGAATATCGGAATCGAATCTCCCAATCTGATCCGTCCGCCGAGCTAACAACGTTCAGTTGAATAATGTGTTTTTTGTAGTAACGAACGACCTGAATGGGCCGTTCTTTGAGAGGTGCTCCAGCTTTCATAAAGCCGACCTTTCATGACCTATGCAGCAAGCCCTGAGCATCTATTTCTACCACAACTACGGCCTCCGGTTAATAGATGAGGCACCGTTCAGGCTGCTTCCCTGGCAATAACGAGAAAAGCCGCAGCGAAAATATACGCCAGCGGGCCAGAGACGAAGCGGAAAAGAAAGCGGTAGCTGAGAGAGCAGCTGAACTGGCCCGCGAAAGGCGGGCAGAATTGCGGCACCTGTGCGATCGGAGCGGGATCCCCTCCTCCTTCGACATGACGCAGATCACCTGGTCTGCCGACTATCAAACCGAGTTCTACTCCCATCTTGCCCGGGCGGCTTACCGACTGTACTTCTTCCGCTCGGAGTACATCTTCGAAACGCAACGGGCGGTGGTCGTGGAGACGCCCGAGGCGGGACACGCAACCTACGTCTTTCGCAGGTCCACACAGTTCGAAAGGTTTCTTGCGCTTTATATCTCGGTTACCAAGCAGGACATTCGGAAGAACCGTCAGAACGTCGCGAACCATCTCGGCTTCGTCACGTGCGTTCACCACGGCAAGAACATAGAAAATTGGCTGGCAGAACTGACCAGATATATCGGCGAGCCTCTGTCGAGCATCGAAACGGAATGACGTGCGTTTATCTCCGTGCCTGTTTTGGGTTAGTATGGGTTAAAGCCTTGAGAAAATCGTATATGAAGCAAATTCACGTCCTACGTGGCAGCCTGACGACCATGGACAGGCTTGCGGCTCTCGACAAGGGAACAGACCCCGAGTTCTCGCATCTGATCAGCGACATTCTTGCCAATCACGATCCCCTTCTTGAAGAAGCCGCCACATTTTGAGAACGCGGAAATAGAACTTACCGCCCACAGCATTGCCAAGGGCGAAAAAGTTAACTGAGAAATTCGCAAAAAACCATAGCCTGAATTTGACAGCGACTCTGCTTCAAATATGCAGGCCTTGCTGATTGATCAGCGCTACCCCCTTTCTCCTCTGGCTGCAAGTCAGCGCCTCCTCCGGAGCGAAACTGAAAATGACTTGTTGTAAAAAAGTTGAAATCTCCTCAGTGACGCCACTCCCATTCCCACCAAGCTTCGTTGCAGTCAAAAAAACTGATCCGCATCACGGAGGATCCAGGGAGGCCTCACTTCACTGGATACCACGCGAAGTTAAAAAATGTACTGTCGACCACGGAGAAATAATAGTCAGGAACTAGGTTAATGCCTGGAATCTTGCTGACTCAGGCCCAAGTGTGTGCGATCTTTTCAAAGGTAAGGCCGCGTTTGCGGAGAGCAATAGCCCTGCATTCTCTTTATCGTTTGAAACTGGGCGCCCATGGTTTGCGAGGCATGGCGTCCAATAAGGCAGTCGGACCAAACTCTTTCACGCGGCGCCTAACGTTAGGCTGTTCGCAACCGATCCCATTTATCCGCGCTAGCTATGGCTATACTAGGCCTTACCCCATGTGATGGCCATCCAGAGGTCTCGCATGGAAGTATCGTCCAGAGTCACGGAAAGTGGCGGATGGTTGTTATCCGATATCGCCGCGGGCAGAGGGATATTGGACAGCTTGCCCACGGCCATGTTGCCCATGGATGGGTTGCGCACGAGCGTATCCTTCTTGTTTTTCGGGTCCGTGAGGGTGACGGACGGCTTGGCGGTCTCGGCGAAGAACTGGACAGACTTGATGCCGATGGTCTGGCCCTGCGCCCAGAACGGGTAGAGGTCTGGATTGAAGGCTACGGTCAATTGAGAAGTGCTCTGAAGCTTCGCCCATTCCGAGGGGAAGTCGTGGCGAATGGAGTACAGGACGACGGAGCCGGCCGAGTTCGCTTTGTTGATCTGGTTCTGCAGGTTCTGCACGGCGGCCGCTTTGAGCAAGTCTCCCCCCTGCCTGGCGGTATAGCGGCAGTGAAGAATCACATCTGTGATCGTGTCGAAATCGAACGGGCGCACATCTGCGGGCAGCTCAATTTGCCACTGGCTCCCGGCAACGCCCGCGTTTTCGAAGGGCAGGTAGCGTTCGTCGCGGAGGTTGGTCTCGAACATCCCCGCGTCCGACTGAGCTGAGCTGGTGACGATGGACTGCAGCGTACCGTAATAGTCGTTGAAGCGCGGATCGTCGGAGCCCTGCCGCGCATAGGTCTTTCCGGGATCGGGGCTGACTCGGATGGAACTTTTCTGCAGGCTCAGGGTGCAGCTGATGTTGACGAAAGGCCCCCCGACGCAGGGAATCGTCACCGCACAGGATTTTGCGCGCCGGAAGTAGTGCCCCGGGGTGTCCAGATCGAACACCTCTTCCAGGATGGTAAAGGCGCAGCTTCCGGTGGCGCGCAATTGGAGCAAGGCGACCGGATCCACCTGGCGCAAGCTCACGTGTTTGGTCAGTTCGAACTCGCGCTGGTTCAGGTCGTGATAGGCCATCTCCATGCTCTTCACATCGAAGAGCAGCTTTTCGCCGGCAAGCAGTCCCTCGTTGCCGTCGAGGTAATTGAACTGGATGTAAGTACGCGAAGGATCTCCCAACTCATATTGGAGTGCAAGCTCGGCCTTCTTCGCCAGGTTGAAGGCGAGTTGGAAAGCCTTCGCGTAGAGCGCTTTGGTGTCGCGCTTAAGAAGGGCATAGAAGCCAACGGTAGTCTCCTTGGTGGGAAAGGCCGGGCCGATATCGTTGCCTTCGAGGAAGTCCACCACCTTCTCGGCGTTGGCCATCTGCACCTGGTGGTTGTCGTACTCCTTCTTGGCGATGGCTTCGCGAAGCTGCGCGCCGCGAAGCTGTTTGAAGATCTGGTTGATCTCCGCTTTGGCCGAGTTACTTTGAAACGTCCATTCGGTCTGGCGGCGCGAGTAGGAGCCAAGCTTCGATGCCTTGGTGGCTTCGAACGAGTACTGGTCGGCAACGGCGCGAGCCACAGACGCGAGCTGCGAAGTGTTAAAGCTTAGGTTGTCTCCTCCGAATTTGATGGTGGCACCGCAACCCATCGGTTGCACGTGCGCGCCAAATTGTGGAATCAGGGCCAGGATGGCGCCGAGCGCTTCGATGCCGGAGGCGGTCAACTGGGCCAAGTGAGCGTCGAAAAGGCGGTCGAGCTCTTGTACTTCGTGCTTGCTGAGGGTCTGGATCTCTCCGTCGCTCACCGATGTGGAATCCTGAGAGATGTCCGGGTCGACGCCATCGAGTGCCATGGTGGGCTCGCTGGAGGAATCGGACTGTGTGAAGTTGAGATTCTGGAGGCTACCCAGGTCGAGGGAATCGAGTTGAGGCAGCCCATTGGAGATCTGCGAGTCGGTCCGGCCCAGCAGTTTCTGATAGTAGCTGTAGCGCTGGATGGCGGAGGCTAGCGTCGCCTGCGTCGTCTGGGTGGCCTTCTGTGCCTCCTGCCACTGGGCGTAGCGGACCATGTTGGTAAGGTTCGCGATGGCACTTTCGTGCTGCGCACGCAACAACGAGATGGATTCGTTGTCTCGCTTTTCGATGGCGGCGAGCAGGTTCGCACCCAGCGATTTCACCTCCTGGCAGATCTCCGATGCCTTAGCCACCAGGAACTGGAAGCGTACCAGCGGCAGCGGTTGGTTGAGCCCGCTGACAACGGCATTGACGTCTAGGCCTGCGGCCGTGGCACGCACCAGCAGCGCCGGGTCGATGGGGGGATCATACAGCGGGACTCTCTGGAAGACGCCCTGAAGGTTTAGGCTGTTGTGAATCTTGAAGAGACGATCAGCGACCGTATCCCAGTACCCGAGCAGCATGTCGTTTCGTGGAATACAGAAATAGAGGGTCTTGCCGATGCTAGGCAGAATCTGCGCGCCGTTCGCATCGGTTCCGTTCCCGGCCGGCGGCGTGATGTCGAATGGAAGGTCGGCCTCCATTTCCACCATGGCATTGCCGAACGGGTCCAGCGCAGCCTTGCGCAGATCGTTGTACGTGAGCGACTTTACCGATCCCTTCTTCGGGACTGCCTGGGGCTTGGGCCCCAGAATATTGGCAGCCATGATGTAAATCTGCGTAGCTTCATTGATGGTTTCGATGGTGTACTGCTGAAAAAGCGAGTCGCCCCATGCGATCAGGTTATCCAGGTAGGCCATCACTGTTTTCAGCATGTAGGCGACAGGGCGATACTTCGCCACCAGCCACGGCTGGAAGGGATTCTCCCGCCAGGCGCTGATAGCGTTGACAGTATCCATGTAGAGCTGTGGGTCCTGCGGCTGCGCCAGGTTTACCAGGATCTGCTCGATCGATTCGGTATCGGTATACTGGAGCGGCTCTATCCGCCAGAAACGCTGCGGCGTTGGTCCGGGGCTGTTGTCGATGGGATTGAAGATGTAGTGGAACCAATTCTGCGCGTCCTGAAATTTCTGGTTCTGGCTCAGGTGGATGGCGATCATGAGGGGAGCGTGGAAGAAGAGCTCCCAGTTATAGATCGAGTAGGCTCCGCCGGTAGAGAAATCCAGATCCTTCACCGGATACGGCTCTTGGACGGCGTTGTCGTCCGGCGTGTAGCGCACGCCGAAATCATCGGTGTAAAGGTAGGGCTGCGGAAGGCTGGCGCGGATGGCCACCGCGGTTGCGGCCGGAAGTTGTACTTGCGAGCCATCGCTGGCCAGCACCGCGAATCGGCCTGCGGGAAGAGTGACGGTCACGCCGGTCGAATCGGGAACGATGAAGGCGCCGGGAGCGGCCGTGTTTTGAATCCCGCTTGAGAAGGAAATGGGCAAGAAGCCGGGAAGCTGGAAGACGAGGTCCGCACCCAGCGGCCCCGTGGATCCATCCAGCTTGCCGACGTTGGTGCCGGCTTTCACGGTGATGGAAGTGCCCTGCGGCAGCGTGAGAGGAGTGCCGGCGGTGAGAGATACAGCGGGGCCTCCGTTCGGACGCGCGGCCGTGATGTTCGCCAGAAGCGTAGCTCGCGTGCCGTCGGGAATCGGCTGAAGCGGCTGCAAGGCCTGGCCGCTGGGCGGATTCGGCTGCGGAAGATACAGCGTGTCGGTCTCCTGCAACTGAGAGAAGCCGCCTTCGTTCAGCGTGCGAATCAGCGCGCCCACGTAGGGATGGAAGTGCGTGGAAAACTGGTATGCCAGGCTGATCTCGCGGAGGGTGAAATAGCGCGGCCTGTGCTGCCATCCTGCAGGACTGTGGGTCTGGTAGGCCCGCGCGCCATCGATCGAATTGTGAAAGCTTGTATTCGACGCCATGAGTTTTCTCCTTACGCACCCGCGATGGTATTGAGCCGGCTGTTTGCCGGATTGGCTTGCTTGAGTGCCTGCAGGCGGCTCGCGTTTATGCCGTGGCTGCCGATGAGGACGAACCCGGCGTTGCCGATTGCGGTATTGGCCGGCGCAACCGCCACTCCTTTGGTTCCTGCCACGTTTCCGATCGCGTTCACGGCCGTGTTGCCAGCCGTCTGGATGCCGCCGTTCTTGCCGATCGCGACCCCGCCGTACGATACCGCCACCGCAGGATTCGTCAGCCAGTCCGTCAGGTTCTGCATCGGATAGATCGAATAAATCGGATCGCCTGTATCGATAGGAAAGGGCGACGAGGGCACCTGCGCGATGATGTTGATCTGTTTAAGTATCCCGGGATCGATCGAAACCTGCGGCTGGACAGGCCCGATCGCCCAGCCAGCCCACTCCCTGACCACTGTTTCCGTCAGCGACGGCTGCACAAAGAAGGTGCGCTCGTCGAGGAACGATGTCCCGCTTGCCGCTCCGGGATTGCTGCTGTCTTTGAAAAAGAATGGGCTCACGAGGGATCCGGCCTCGGAATAGGCGGGATCGCCTTGGGCAATGAACGGCGGCGAAACGGCGTTGGCGCACGTCAGCAGATCGAAGTTCTGCACGGTATCGAGAATCTTCTCGGTTTCGGGCACGCCGCTGCCGCCCAACAGAATGTCGGTCTGGAACGTCGCGGTGAGAGCCGAAGAACCGACGTAGAACGTGGCATCCACGCCCGGGGCATCGTAGGGCATGGGCGGAGGCGCCTCGTAGTATTTGGCGCTGAAATCGGGATCGCAGTTCTTGCTAGTGATGCGAAATGTGTGATTCGCGCGCTGCAACGAATTCGGATCGCCGCCGAGAAGGGCAATGAAGATTTCGCCGATTGCCCAGCCGACGTCGTAGCCCTCGGGGAAATCGACGTGAATCCTCAGGGCGCCTTCGTTCCCGCCGGCATCAAGCTCTTTGGAAACATGGATGTGCACCTGGCTGGGATCGAACCCGTCGGCTACATTGATAGCTTCAGCGTTCTTAACGTCCGTGGAGATCCGACTCGTCCATTTGCCCTCCACAGACTCACTCCAGTGCAACTGGATCTGGACCTGCTGCTGCGGCTTGGAGTTTGAGATGTCGGAGAACAGCGAGTCGAACGGCAGCGTGCCCACGCCGCCGGACCCCGCGCTGGACCCACTGTCCTGGGCCTTGGCCTTCGTGATGAAGGTGAGCCACAGCATGTTGAGCCGTCCTCGCCACTTTGCCAGCACGATATGATCGCTTTCGATATCCACGCTGACAGCTTCCCACGCGGACCACACCCCGTTGGTATACGTGCGGGTGAAGTACTTGTGGGGATGGCCGTAGGTTCTGCCCAGCACGTAGAGGACGCTTTCGCCGGGGTTAGGATTCTGGTCGAAATAGCTGGCGACAATATCCAGGCGCGCGCGAAGGTCGAGACCCTTCAGGTAATCGAGAAAGGCGTCTTCGACAAGGTTCGAGGTCACATCGCCCTGCAAGAGGGCGCTCTCGAGAGCCTGGAAGAGATCGGTCTTGTCCATGCGCAGTTCAGGCTGCATCCAGTTTTCGGGGAAAAGGAAGATCTCGCGATTGGCCTCCCAGACCCGGTAACGCTTCATCCAGGGCCACCAATCGGCGGGAATGGCGCTGGCGGCGACGTCCAGAGTTGCATCGTCGTTGCCGCTTTCCAGATTGAGGAAACAGCGCTGGATAAATGTCTGCACCGAAGAGAGAGCGAGGCGCAGCCGCGAGGTCTGCACCACAGGCTCCATGCCGGTATCGACCAAGAAATATTCGAAAAGTTGATTGGCGTTATCGAACGCCAGTTCATTCACAAGATACGACACCAGTGCGTCGCGCTTCTTGCGGCGCTGGGGATCGAAAACCGACTGTGCGATGGGCCGCCACTGATCCGGCGTGTACTGCGCCTTGACCGCGTTCTCGAAGTTCGCGGCAATCTGGTCGGGCGAGGCCGGCGCCGCGGTCACAATCTTCGTGGAGGCGGCCACGGACTGCACCGGAAGTCCAAGGGTCTGGACGAGCTGAAGGGCATCCCACATGCGGCGAATGCCAGCGTTATTTGAGAAGTGGCTGTCGGGACCGAGTGCAGTGCCCACATCCTGAACCACCTGCGGATCGCGCCGCGTGAGATTTGCCAGGACGGTAGCGGGCGGCAATAACGGCGTGGACAGCGACGCCGCCTGGAAGACATCGATGAGGCCGTCGGTCCCGCCGGCCGGTCCTTTGCGCAGATCGGCGTAATCGGCCAGGGTGAGGAACTGCGAGAAAAGGACGGCGGCCTTCGCGGGACTGTCGTCGGAGGCCTGCGTGGGCAGCGCGCTCAGCTTCAGATTATTGAACTTGCCGGCATTGGCGGTGAGATAGCTGATCTCCCGCAGGTCCAGTCCGGTGACTCCGCAGATCTGGAGCACTTTCGCAAGCAGCACCTGCGCGCGGCCGAACGCGTCCACCGATTGTTGCGCGTAGAGGAATACCTGGCTCAATGGCCCTTTAGGGAGGTTTTCGCCCTGGATGAGCAGGCTCGCGCCTTTGTCGCCGAGCTTCTGGAATTGCAAGACGAAATGGTAAGCCACACCGCCCTTCAGGTTGACGAACTGGCTCGCCTCGTCGTTATCTTTGGTGGCGGCTGCCTGCAGCACTGGATTTGGGAAGAGCGCGCTCGGATCGGGCGAATCGATTTGGAGATTAGCTTGTGCGTTGCTATTTCCGAGTTCCGCGAAGAGTCGATAGGGCCCGTCAGTAGGAACCTGGAGGTAGCCCTCAAAGCGGCAACTGGCTGTGCCCGGCACGCTGTTGGTGGCGTCGGCCGTATCGGCGGTTGTTGCCAGTCCGGTTGACTGCGGATTTCCGCTGAGGTTGGCGGAAGCGTAATACGAGGCGCTCACCCCCTGCTGCCCCACAGCGAGGAAGGCCTGCAGGAGCGAATGGCCGGGGTCGCTGGGGTCGTTGAGCAAACCCGCGTCGGTCACCAGCGGTTCGGTGAACGTGGCATCCGATCCCAGAGCCGCAGAGAGAGTCTGCAACACCAGTTGGCGTGAGAGTTTGCGCGCCAGCAGTGGCAGGAACACCTTTACCAGTTCGGCTTTGCCGTATCGCGGCTGCCTGGCCGGGTCCACGCCAGCGGCGGAGAGGTACAGGTCGGGATTGTTCACGGCGGCCGGCAGCAATCCCGTGCCCAGGAACTGGAATTCGGAAGCCGCCTGATTTCGAACCGCTTGCAGCAGCCCGCTGAGAACCGGTGATGGGATCAGCGCTGAGAGTTGGACGCGCAGCGCATCGTTGAGAACGCCGGCGCATGTCAGGGTTTGCACTTGCGCGGCCGGATCGTAGGCGATCTGGATGGCGGGGATGGGCGCGGTAATGGTGCCGGCCTGCTGCGCATTTGCCAGCGCGGCGGAGAAACCGTCTGTATCGATCTGGTTTACCGCAGCGACCGCGCCTTGCGTGGCCTGGTACCTCTGAAGATTGCACCAAGTGGCTGCGAGGGTGGCCGCAAGCTCCGTATAAGCGGGCTGAACCTGCTGTTGAATGTTCGACAGCAAGGAAACGAGAAGCGGCGAGGCGTTGATACCTGTAAGCGCGGCTATCTTTGCATCCGTGATAACGCCCCGGTAGCCAAGCCATTGGATGCCGCTGGCGGCATCGTAGCTGAAGCTGAGCGAGGGATCGGCCGTGGTCAGTTTGCCCGCAGGATCGACGATGGCCTGCGCGGGCGCGATTCCCTTTCCCACGGCTTCGTATTGGGCCAGGCTCGCCCAGACGCCGAGCACGTTGGCGATAGAATCGTCGAACGACGACCGCGCCAGCTTTTGTACGGCATCGAGCAACCCCGACAGGAGCGCGGCCAGTGCGGCATTGGAGTTCATCTGCTGGATCTGCGCTTTTCGCCAATCCATCAGGAGCCCCTTGCAGCTTAACGACTGCGTGTTAGTTACGTTGTCGTAGGCGAGCGTCAATTCGGGCGTCCCGGCAAAGTCGGACGCGGTCAGGGCGGTGGCGCTGGCAGTCGAGACGGTGTAGGTCTGTGAGTTCGATAGCTGGGCGAACAGGCTCTTCAGGATCGGCGCCGGGATGAGTCCGGAGAGGCTTTGATCGATGAGCGTCTCGGGCTGCGTCATCAGGCTCGCAGGAACCGCGTACTGCTTCTGGATCTCCGTCAATCCCTCGGCGACGGATTGCACCAGGGCGATCCGGGCATTCGGGTCGCCCTGGTACTTCCCGACCGGGTCGAACTGATGGCGCAAAAGATACTTCAGATCCTCGATCGAGAATCCGCTGTTCTGAATGACTGCCCACTGCTTGACGAACGCCAGTGTCTGATTCAGGAGGATGTCGTCCGAGAGCTTCTGGAGCGGTGCGGCGGCGATGGGCTGGAACGGATTCAGTCCGGACATGCCCTTCAGGGCAATCAGGTCCGGCAAAGGCATCTGGAGACATTGAGCCAGCATGCTATAGCGGTAGCAGAGCGAGAGATTGTCCAGAGAGAACGTTGCCGGGGATGCGATACCCGCATCGGCCAGGATCGCCGTCAGGTCCGTAGCGCTGAGGCCCAGCACGCCCTGTATGGCGGCGGAGTGCGCCGCCAGATTCCGCTGATCGGCCGTGAGATCTCCCGACGGGGCGGGAAAGACCCCATTGGGATCGTCGAAGACGAAGTCCTTGTTGAGCACGCCCGCTGTGAGGAAGAGCTGCGCGTATAGAGGCTCTTCGCCCTGCGCAGGGAGGCCTTGCCAAAACGGCAGCAGCGCGGAGCGGCCGAGCGCCGGGTTCAGCCGCGTGTTCAGATCGTCCAGGTGCGCCAGGTAGACGAGCGCGGTCTTCCAGGCGTTGCCGAATGCCGCAGCGAAGCCGGGGTCGGTGAAGGCGGGTAGGTTTCCGGGCAGGAAGGCCTGCAGTCCCCGGTCGATTTCATCCAGCGTCCAGGAGGACGAGCCCGCTTCGGCCGGGGCGGGCTGCTCGCCGGCGTCCTGGTCGAGAGAACATCCGAGCTGGGTGCACAGGCGGACGAGCAGATTGAGCTTGAGGAAATCCAGAGGTTTGGCGGCGGAGCCGTCTGCGTATTGCAGAGTAGTGCCACTGAAATTGCAGCCCGTGTTCGGGTCGGCCAGCACCAGCACAGTCTGCGAATATTTCGCCGGCAGCAGCTTCTTGAGCCACGCCGTAGCGTCAAAGGTGGAATTCGGATTCTGTTGCTTATACTGCGCGGTGATGGCGTTGAGCTCGGCCTGGAAATCGGCGGTGTGCTGCGCATCGAGCACCGGATAGCCCGCCTGATTGGTGAAGCTGAAGGCCGTTCCCATATCGATGCCGAAGCGCTGGAACTGAAATATCAACGGAAAGAGACCGGGGTTCAGAAAGCCGGTCTCCGCCAGGTCGGCCAATGCCTGGTAGCTCACTCCCAGCTTCTGCGAAAGCGTTTTGGCATTTGGCAGAGCCCCAAGGGCGGCCGCTTCGGTGGTGTAGCCATAGAGCGTGAACCATTTCGTCGTGTCGGCCGCGGTATAAACTGCATATTCGGCGGGTGAGATTCCAAGCGCCTCGGCGAGGATCTGTGCGCGGTAGTAGGAAACGGCCGGATTGCTTGTGAACAGTTCCAGCGTATCGGCGGGGCGAAGCGTATCGAGAACTTGCGGGAGCGGAGTCTTGAAATAACCCAGGAATCCGCGCACCGTTTCAATCCACAGGTCGAACGGCAGGTCGAGCGGATACAACGCCTGCTTGAGGGTGGTGTTGTAAACATCGGGGATCACGTGCTGCGGCTCGGCGGTAAGATCGGCAGTGTTGGCCGTGCCCGTATCGTAGGCCGCGCCCGCATCGAGGTTGTTGTGAGCGATGTAATACTCGAGAATTTCGTTCACCAGGTCGATATAAGGCTGCGCCGTGTTGGTGTTCGAGCAAGTGAGCGGCAGCGCGCCGAGGTCGGGGCGGCGTCCCTTGATACCGCCGCTCTTGCCAATGAGCACGTCCAGAGGTGTGTTGCCGGCGGCATTGGGAACCGAACTCTGGCCCAGCAGGTCGAGCAGGTCCACGAAGTATGCAGCTGGGCTGAGGACGGACCGGCAATCATCGCACTGGCAGAAGTCCAGATTGCCAAACAGAGTGCTCAGCGACGGGAATTGCTTTACCAGCGCGTCCTTCGCGTTCTGCCGGTCGGCGGATGGAGACGATAGCGTGTAAACGGGCGGTGCCGTGTCGAGAGCCTTCGCCGCGGAGAATATGTTGAAGGTAATGGAACTGATGGTCTGCGCCTGGCCATATACCATAATCGCTTCGCCGGCGGGAAATACGTTTTCGTACTTGGCGAGGAAATCCATCTTGGAGTAAGACGCGATCTGATTAGCCGACATGAGCCCGTGGGTGAGGGCGGCCTGTAGCGATTCGGTGCTTGGAGTAACCTGGAAAATTCGGTGCAGCGCTTTGACGGCGGCCTTGGATGAATCGTCAAGCGCGGGCAGGCCCTTCGCGGAATTCGTCATGAATGCGTTTAATGGCGTGCGCCCCAGACTGTAGCCCAGCGTGTCCGCGGCGCGCAGGAAGTTTGCGACAGGGGCTGTGGTTTTGGGATCAATGGTGAGCTGCTGCTTTTCAGCCATCCGCGCCACCACGCGAGTTGGGAAGCTGATCCTGATTTTGCGCGCAAGGTCACCGGCATAGGCGGAGAGGCGATCGGCTGTATTCTGCCCGGTGTAAATGGCAGGGATCAGAGCATCGAGCACTCTATTGCCGCCTTGTCCCGCGATGGAAGTGAGAGTGGCTTGCCAGGTATCAGGCTGGTGATAGTCCTGGTCTGCAATCTTGGGGAGATCGGCCAGAGATCCGACCTGCTGCTGAAGCCTTTGTGCCAGCGCCGCATTGTTGAACGTGAGGTAGAGGAATTTCCCCTGGAGCCGCAACGATTCGATGGTCCGGGGCGGGATCTGCGCTTTGGCCGCCAGCGTCCAGAGCTCGGAGCCAGCCGAAGGATCGCTGAAATAGAGCCTCGCGAATGTGTCCTGCTGCGCGGCATTGCCGGCGAATTGGGTGGCCATTAGCTCGTTGAACGTGGACGGCGCGCCGGTTGCCGCTGTTGCCAGCAGCGTCTTCGTGGAGAATGCCTGGAACGCCTTGCTGGCGGACGCCATCTGGTCCGCGTTCATGCTGACGATTCCCGCTTTGGATGCCGCAGCGAGTGCCTGCTGCACGGTTCCCGAAGGCACCGTGGCAAGCGATGCTGAATCGGTCGGAAGACCGACGCGGTAAAGCGCGTAAAGAACGTCCTGACCCAGTCCGGTTGTGGCGTTCTGCTGCGCGGCGGTGGCGGCCAGGGCCACCAAGCGCGCATCCCAGTTTGTCGCCTGCCTCAGCAAGGTGAGGTCCTGCCTCTCCGAGCTTTCCTGGGCCTGTCCTAGTTGTTCCTTGCCCACATTCTTGGCGAGGTCGGCCGAGAGTCTCTCGTATTCGGGAGCCAGGGGTTGCGCGCTCGCCGGCACGATGAGGTTGAGCGTGAGCAACTGCGGCGCACCGAATCTCGTCGCGGAGATGGTCACCTCCTTCCCTGCCGGCTCCATGATTCGCATCTGAAGGTTGACGACCGCTGCTGGAGGGTTGTAGCCAATTGCGTATTTCCCTTGGCCGTCTGTCTTGGCCTCGCCGAGGGCTGTGCTCTGGCCGGCGAAGCCGATGTGGTAGGCGCGCACGGTGATTCCCGCAGCGGGCAGGCTATTGTCGAACACCAGCGTTCCTTCCACTTTTGCCGTGGGCAGAATGATGGCGGTTGGCCTGAGGCTGGCGGCACCGATGGTCACGCCGGTGCTGGCGAAACCGCTGGCAGGAACATCGACGTGCACCGTCGCCTGCTTGCCGGGCCCCGCCGTTACTGTGACCTGATACGCTCCGCCGGGACCACGTTGCAATCCGCCGATATCGATGTCCCGCGAGGCGTCCTCTGCTTTCAGCGTCAGTGTCTGGCCGACGCCCAGTGGCTTCACTTGAATATCTACCTGCCCGCCTAGATGTTGTCCCTGCGGGTCCAGGACCGATAGGCGGATGGAAATATCGGGGCTCGCCTGCATGTTTTGTTCTCCTAGTACGTATAGCTCAGGGTAGCTGTCCCTTTGTACGCGGCTGGAATCTCCGGCTGCGCTCCGTGAATGATGTCGTACGTCTGGTTGAAGTCCAGGCTGAGCGGCGTCGGTGAGGTGAGTTCTTTAGCCGACAGCGCTCCTTCCACGCTCAGCTTGAGATGTCCCGGTCCCACCTTGGTGCTGACACTGGAACGGAGGAATCCGTAGGTGGGAAACGCCTGCAGGCCGCCTTCGCCCTTCGTGATTGCCTCGATGGAAGGCACCACCAGCGCGCCTCCGAGGAATTCGAAACTCTTGTCGTCTTTCGAGTACGTCTTATAGAGCCCGACCAGCGGGGTAGTGACTGGAAACAGCGCACCCGCCGGAGCAGGCACAATGCCGTAAGCCGTAACTCCGGTGTCTGCACCCACATGGCCGTTGATCCAGGTGATCGGGACGGTATTCAGCAGTTTCAGTTTGGCACTGAAGCTTAATTCCACGCCAACCGAGCGCGTTGCGAACTTGGTGAGCTTGTCGCCGATGGATTTGCCGCTGCTGAAGCTGTCGATAAGGCCCGTGGCAAGCCGGCTGTAGTCGTCGACCGTTTTCGGCAGCGGCCCGGTGTGCAAGTTGCCGCTGAATTCCACGCCGTACAGAGTCTCTTTGGCCGAACCGCTGAACCGAAGCAGCTCATAGCCGCTCTTTGAATCTCGAAATACGGGGAAGAAGGTCGCCTGCAGGCGGTAGTCGGCGGGCATCGAGCCGAGTCCCGTGAAATGCCGGTCCAGGGACACATCCGCTCCCACGCTGAGGCTGCCCAGTCGGGTGTCGAGCGAGAGATACCCGCTGTTCAAGTATGCGCCGGAGCCTATCGACGTAATGGGGCCGCCGTTGATAGGGTCCTTTTTGGTGATCAGCTTGTTGTTGGCGAATTGCGTCCTTCCCACGAACGCTAGCGTCACCCGGGAGGAATTCGCGTTCAATCGGAAATGAAGATTGGCCAGCGGATGGAACATGAACTCGGTCTTCGGCGATACCAGCTCCGGCTGCGGCGTGGTGGAATCCGAGCCGTTCGAGTCGATGAGTTTCACCGGGTTCGAACGAACATACTGATAGAGATTGGGGCCGTCGCCGGTCCCGGCCGGATCGCAACTTATCCAGCGCGCGATCCACGGCATGAAATAGCGCACTCCGTGATAGTTGAAACCCGTTTCTTCGTCGCGCTCCTTGCCGGTGTAGCGGTAGCGCTTCAGGCTAACTTCCGCCGCCGACCGGCCTGCCTGATACGAGGTGCTACCGAACGGGTAATACTCCTCGTAGGTGATGACTGCGCCCGTGTTGTCCAGTTCGAGGCACGCCGTTCCTAGATGGTTGTCGAACTGATAGCGGATTACACCCTTGGCCCCCTTGAGCGTCTCCACCAGTGCAATGCGGCGCTTGTTGTCCATCACGTTGAGCGTCCCCCGCTCCAGCGTCGCATTGCCCGCGCCGTTGAATTCGCGATAGATTTCTGCTACACCGACATAGAGCCGCTCTTTGATCTTCACGCCGGCCGCCGACTCCGTGACCTTGCGGACGCGCTCGCCGCCGGCTCCGTAAACGTAATAGGTCCGCCTGCCCTGCTGGAGCGCGCCATCCGCGTCGTCCGCATTGACCGCCTGGCGGCGCGTCATCTGCAGGCGGTCCTTGAAATCCCACGTGAGCGCCTGCAACTGCGGCATGGCGGTCATATTGCCGTTGGTGTCGTGCTGGTAATTTTCGACCCAAGGTACGCTACCGCTGACATTGGTGGAAGTCAGGCGGTTGCTCACCTTGCCCGGTTCCAGAAGGCTGGCTTCCTGGTACGTATACGCGCGGGCCCAGCCGGGATCGGCGGCGTTGTTGCCCGTATGTATGAGCTTAAGGAAATTGCCCGCATCGTCATACTGGTACTGTTCCGTGTAAGTTCCCAGCGCGTTGCCGTCCCCTGGATGCGCCAGCTGGATACGTGGAACATCGTTGTAATTCGAGGGCCAGGGCCGGGACGGCGCACCGCCGTTGAGCCCGAGATGCTCGCGCCCGTTCGCCTGAACCAGGCGGTAAATAGCATCGTAGGTGTAGTCGGTGGATGGCTCTACCTTGCGATTGGCGAAGTACACGGTCTGTTGAGCCGCATCCTCAATGTGCGTGATGTTTCCCGCCGGATCATAGGTATACGAGAGATCCTGCGCCGGCTGTTGGCCCGCCGGAAAGCCGGGGCGCGTCGTGTTCAAGGCGGCGAGACGCAGGGTGAGCGGATCGTAGCTGTATGCGGTGTTCGCCACTGGCGCGCTGTGGCTCCCGTAGGAGATCGAAACGCGCTGCCCTTTGGCGTCGTAATCGACATTGTCAACAAACGTTGTGGAGACCGCCGCACCCTGCAGGTTGACATCGACCGATTGCAGAAGGCTCGCGGGGTTGTATGTGGGACGCACGACACTTCCGTCCGGCACCGTCGCTGCCGTCGCTCGGTTGAGGGCGTCGTACTCGGTTCGGTTGATCAGGAGGTCTGCGAGGAAAGGCGGATCGGGTAGCGACCAATCCGGCAGTTGCTTGTAGTCCTGCGTGAATTGGCGGCTGCTCGCCAGCAGATTTCCCTTGAAGTCGTATGCCGATGTGAGCGCGGTTTCTGGGTCAGTTACAGCGTTGAGCACAATTCCGGCATTGTCGCGGTGCCGAAAGACGCGGGTCCGCAGATTGAGCGCCTGGTCCGACGGCTGGCTTTCGCCATATTCAATCTTCTCGAACATGACCTCGCCGGTCGTAGTGCGGGGATCGGAATTCGCGGCATTGGTGCCCAGCACAAAAAGGTGGACGGTTCGGCGGAGCGCATCGTATTCGGTGCGAAGGTTGTGTCCGCGCGTGTCCCAGGCACGGATGGGTTTGTCTGTCGCATCGTTCAGTATCCAGCGCCCGCCCGCTTCCATGCTCGCCTGGTGAATCTTCTGGCCGGGAAGGGTGTAGTCGGAACTCGCGATCGTGCGCCCGAGGGGGTCCACGATGGCGCGCTGAAAGCTCTGAATATCGAGTTGAACGCGCACCGGGTAGCGGCCGAGGGCACCGTTATCGGCCAGGGTCAGGAAGGTGCGGCCAAGCGTATCGAAGTAAGCGACTGTTGGCGTATCGGCGTGGGCGGCTGCCTTGATTGCGGCGGCCTGTTCCAGTGGACCGAGTCCGCCTGCGGCTCTTTGCACTCTCCATGTCGGAGCGTAATCAGCCGAAGGAAGGCGCTGGAAGTAGTCGCCGACATCCGGATCAGTAGTGGGATCGTCCTGCGCGACCGTATCGTTCACATCCCATGTTGCCTGTCCCCATGGATCGAAAACAGCCTTCTCGTACGTATGGTTCGGGTGAAGGGTAGCGACGATGCGCTCAGCAGGATCGTAGCAGATGATGGGGCTCACTCCGGCGGTCACGCCGAATTCAAATTTGTGGCCGGCGGCGAGCCTGCTGAAAAACGGCTCGTACTTGCGGACAGGCTTCCCCTTGTTGTTGTTGATGACCCAGCTGCTGGCTGCCCACCGCGGATTCACCACGGGCCCGCTGTCCGTCACCGGGCCCGCTTCGGCTTGGATCTTCTTCTGAATCTCCCGCCCGAATCCATCCGAATAGCTGAATGTGATCTGGAGATTGCTCTTCTGCCCATCTTGAAGGTCGAAGTGGTGAATCTCCCGGGCGATCGTGGCAGAGAACGACGGCATCCACTGCGAGGGATCGGCGGGCGCCTTCGCGCGGCTGTTATAGAAGGCGTTGAGATCATAGACCACGCGGGTCGTCGCATTGCCGATCAGGGGAGCAGCCAGCGTGTGGGGATCGGCCGCTTCGTAGAAATTGTCGGTATCTCCCTGGGCGAGATCGGCGGAGTAGCCGGTCAGCAGGTCGCCTTTTTTTTCTCCGGGCTTTCCCATGATGGCGGTCGCGGTCACCAGGCCGAGCGCGTCGAACTCCACTGCGGATTGATTGCCGTTTGGATCGGTAATCAGAGAAGCGGCAATCACGCGATAGTCGCTTTGCGCTACAGCTTGATTATTCGCCGCATCCGTGGTCCGGGTGATCAACAGGCCGTAGGGATCGTAATCCACCTGCGTGGCGTTGCCGAATGGGTCTTCGAAGCGGCGAGGTAGAAAAAAAGTCTGCAGAGCCTGGTTCAATTCGGCGGGCGAGGCAGGAGGTCCGGAGATATAGAACTCGCGCCCGAATGGCGCCCAGAAATTACCATCTCTGTCGAGATCGACATAGCCGCCGCCATCGCCTGCCTTGGACGTGAGGACCGTCGCCGGGTCCGGCAATAGCGCATTCCCGTCGCGCTGGTAGACCTGCGCGATCAGGCCGGGGGTGAAAACGAGCTTGTAGCTTTCTCCGGTCAGAGCGCGAGATTCCATGTGGCGCACGGGCAGCAGTGCTCTTGGATCGCCGGCCGCCGCGCCCAGGTCATCGGGCCTGTACAGCGTGCGAGAATGGCCCGTGATCCGCCGGTACGGTTCGCCCGCATTCAGTCTTGCCGGATTGAGATCTTCAAATGCAAGGTCATGGACGCCGTCGCCGGCAGCCTGCGTGAGCGTTTGCAGCACATCAAACTGGAAAAGATTGGTGACATCTGCCAGGTTCGCTGCGGGAGGCAATTGCAGCAGTTCGTACGCCTTCGTCTCGGCTGGCAGGGGCGTGCGCCAGGCATCGTCGCCCTGCACCGGAAGGGTGTAGGCGTTTTCAGTGAATGTGATCAGCGACGTGGCTTGCTTCTGCTGGTCCCTGGCGGTCAGGTCCGGATCTACGTACCTGCGGCCGTAGGCGATGGACACAGACTGTAGCGCATTCCCAAACGGGTCCGCCGAAAGCGTGACGGCGTGCGCCACCCGCGGGTCGGCTGCCGGTTTCGCTGGCGGCGCGGCTGCATCCGCCAGCGAGTTGCCGAGGACTTTGTAAAGCTTCCGTTCATAGCGGAAATCGAGCGTCTCTCGGGGGTGAGCGGCAAAGACGCCGTAGCGGTTCGGCCCCTGCGGCTGCAGCGCCTCAAGAGTGTAATTGCGTTCCGAGGCGCTGTAGGGCCGGTCGGCCTCGGCGGTGTCATCAAGAGCGTAAATCTCCTGTCGTAACAGGGAGCCTCGCAGCGCTCTGCAGGCCTCGCGGAGTTCTTCTCCGGAGAAGTCGTGCGCTACACGGCTTCCATCTGTCAGCAGGATGTCCGTGGGCAGTACGGTGTCGTCCAGCAGCATCGCCTTAGTCTGCGCATCCGAAAGTCCCGCGAAATGCTGCGCCGCGTCTCCTTCGGAGTAGTACTCGTGCGCTAGGTGCCGGGAGATCTCGGCCTCTTCGAAAAATGCCCCCGTGTGATACCAGGTCTTGGTGCAGACCGGCGGAACGTGGGAGGAAGCATCGAGGTTTACGGGCCGAGGGAAATCTGCCGTCCCAGCAAGCGTGGCAAACTGCTCGGTGTCCCATTGGTCCACGCGCCCGAAGCCGCGGAACTCGCGCTCCACTCCATCGAAGTAACCGTGATGATAGGCGTACCGCGAGGCGAAGAGGCTTCGGCTTACATAATCGTAGGTGATGACCTGCTCCACCACATGAACCGGGAACGGAAGCTTTGTGACCCACGGCGTATCGGCCAGCTTGTCGGCCACGTAGAACTTGGTGGATGGGGCGTATTGAATTGTGGTCTCGGTTCCGAGATTGTTCTTCACACGCGTCAACAGATGCGGCTTTTGCCCGCTCATCAAATCGATGTAACGCATGGGCCGCCGGGTGTTGCCCGGGAGAGGCGAGGACCACAGCAGGCAGGCGGTTCCGTTTCCGAGCAGGTCGAGTACGGTTGCGGTAGAAAGGCTCTCGACCGGCGGGTAGTCGTCCAGAACCCGCCTGCTCCCCCAGCCATTCCCCGACTGGTTGAAATACAGGTGGATCTCGGTTTCCGCGAAGTAGATGATATCGGTGGTTCCAGAGCCGTCGATGTCTGCAAGTCGGATACGCCGGGCATCGAAGCATTCGGGCCGGTCGAATCGCGGCGACTGGTCCATGGCGATCTTTATCCCGAAGCGGCCGTAGCCGAGATTCGGCCAGTAGCAGACCTCTCCGTTGCGGATACGGACCAGGTCCGTCAGGCCGTCTCCCGACAGGTCGGCAAGGAAGATGGTTTCCGTGCCATCGGCGAACACCAGCTTCGGGCCAAGTTCCTCGTCCGCGGATTGCGGGACGCGGTGTTCCACATCGAAGCCTTGCGAGCCCAGCGACTCGTGCCAGCAGATCGCATTGTCCTGGGTGATCAGAAGGTCCGCCAGGCCATCTCCGGTAAGGTCGATGAATTTTAGATTTGGATCCTTCCAATCGAGCACCGGCAAAATCTCGAAGCTGCGAAAGGGCCGCCAAGCCGCATCGTCGGACCGTTCGAAGTAGCCGGGAGCAGGCGTGTCGAAATCAACTAAATCCAGCTTGCCGTCGCCGGAGAGGTCCATCAGTTGCTGGCCGCGCACAAGTCCGGCGAGAGACGGAAGGCTTCCGACCACCTGGACCGCGGAAAATTGTGGCAGAGTGAGCGTGCTGCCGTTCTCGGTCTTCAGATTCGCGGCACTCAGGTTGGCTTTGTAGAACCATGCGCCCGCCTGCTCGGTGAGAATGCCCTTCAGGCCTTCGCCGTCAAGGTCGGTCCAGCGGTAATGCGAGCCATCGAGGCCGTAGGGCAGATTCTCCAGGCTCAAGCTGTCGATATCGCGGACACCCTCGTCGATTTCCGCATCCGTGTACTCGAATTCGAGCGGGGGCATGGACGCATGGATGTACCCGCCCTTGCCGTCGCGGCGGTAGCCGGTTTGCGCCACGGAAAGCAGGAACGAGTAGAACGGCCGAATGGGATCGCCCGCGGGTTGTGCATGAACGAAATCGGTCGAGCGCACTAGGCAATTCACCCCGACGCCAGCTTCCTTTTCGAAGTGGTGAAACATCAACACGCGGCGGCACAGACGATACGTACGGACTTCAAAGGTTGCGCGGTACGTCGAGAAAGAGTCAGCGCGCCTGGACCACTGACCGGCATCCTGCGGAGTCGGGTTCGCGAGGTCGTGCTCGCCGTAATCGAAGACCACCTGGAAGCACCAGTCGGTATCCGGGGGCAGAACAGGTGCGGCTTGTGAGATGGAAGGAAAATACGGCGTTCGGTTGCCGTAGAAGATTGATTTCAGGTATTGCTTGACCGTGCGGCTGGACCCCGTCCGGTTGCGCTCACTCGCCAGTTGCAGATCGACGCCAGTGGAATCCTCGGTCTTGTAGCGGTACGAGACCGCATTTCCCTTGTCGTCATAACTCTCGCAGATCAGCCAGTTGAAGATCCGGCTCGCATCCAACGGGTCGGCGATGCGGCTCGCTGCGGTCTTTCCATACCAGGCCGTGACGTTGTCTTTGGAAATCGTCCGCCAGAAAGTATCTTCGGGATCAGTGGTGTTGACCCAGCGCTCGATTCTCGAAAACAACCCCTCTGTGCGCGGCCGGTACCGGTGGATATCGTAGTTGTGTTGTTTGCCGTCAGGCCCGAACGCGATCCGCCCCGGCACAATCTCCCGGTCCCAACCCGTCTGCGAAGGCGTAAGTGCGGGTACCAGATCTTCGGCGCCGGAAAGAATAAAGGTGTCGGATTCGTGGGCGTCATCGTACTGAGGAAGCCCTTTGTCCGTCTTGCGCGTGATGGATGGCAGTGTCAGCGACCATCCAAAGCCGAATGGACCGTTACCGCTTCCGGAATCGTAGGCAAGCGAGAGCTGAGGACCGAATGAGGAGCGCCCCGCCGTAGAGTAGATCGGCACGCTGAGCGATCCGGTGCCGGTGACCGGATTGGCGGCGAACTTCTCGCCAATGCCGCCGATCGCGCCTCCACCTTTCGGCATACTCACTTGCGGTGCTTCAATGCGGAATCGCGACCCTGCCTCTCGGCCTCCGTCGGACCTGCCCTGTGGATCGAGGGTCATTTGCTCCTCCGAATACGTGCGGACGGCTCTTGCAGCTCCACACATCTGACGGTCGATATCAACTTCCTGTTCGGCACGAGTCTTACTAAATTACTTCATTACTTCGTAGATAGTGTCACTATACCCAGTCGCATTTCAATAAATTTTGTTGAAAACAACGAACTGCGGTCGGATAAGGTAGTGTAACCCACGGAGATCCGTTGCATTTTGTCGAAATGCTAGTTTTGGATTTGAGCGAAAGCCTTTAATTCTTATGAAGCCGCCTCAAACATTGTCAAATCGCTTCGAGATGGAGCAAAGTCACCAAAATTATTAGATATATCTAATAGGTATGGCCTGGTGACATGTATTAACACCCCAAGAGTCTATAAAATCGGATAGCGCGGCTAAATGCACTGTACCGTAAGTTATAGCTTTGGAACTTTCGGGTGGATGCGAGCAAACGACTACTGAAAAGTGACGGCAAGCCGGCAAGCTTTACTTCCAAGATCTTTGATACTCTCTTGCTGCCGGTTCAGAATCCAGGGCCATGTATGTATTATCGCCGCTGATAGCGCCGTTTGTTGACTCATTGATCGCACGTATCCAACGCTTCGTGGTGATTGGAATTCTCTCATTAAACCTGCTAACGATGGCCTACGGATGTCTGGGATCTGGTCGGCATCCGCAGAAGACTCTAATTCCATCCGCCACCACTCACTCGAACAATTAGATTTTATGTCGGATAAAAATTCCCACTCCCTTTCGCGGGAGGGTCGGGTGAAGAAAGGAGAACCTCTTGTTTATTCTTTGACGATCAAGTTTGAGGGATATCCAAGAATTAGAGACGAAAACAATAGATTAGGCCGGCATGTCGTACCTTATCGTTTGCCCTTCATCTTGCTCCAACACTTAACTGCAATACAATTAAGATAAGGATCTGTGTAAATATGCGACGGCAGACATGGACCGGTATGCCGGGAACGCATAGATATATCTATATATCTAACTATATTATTGAAAATAATAAGTTAGCTTGTACCACGGACATTCGCCCATATACCCAAACTTGGCGAGGAGTTAGAAGGCAATCTTTTGGTGTCGTTCTAAAAACCGGAATTTTTAAGCGCTGTATTTGACGCGATCCCCGACTTCCTTTAGGATGCGCGGCATAGCAGAAATACCGGTTATATCAGTCAAGTCGGTGACGAATCGTGAGAGGGGGTTAATGCTGTTATCGCGTGATCCTAACCCTAGTCGGTTACTCCATGAATGACACCATGTGGATTATGTGCCGCTCAGGCGGAAAGGCCGGAGAAAAGAGAAGCCGGCGAAAGAATTTTTTTTAACGTACACGTAAATTTGCTGAAGATCATGTACTTATTTAAGCAGTACACGAAAGGAGGAAATTACCCGAAATGCGAAAGGCAATTGAGACTTTGCCGGTTAATATTTCGGTGGTAATAGACCATCGGATGGTATGGGCCATCGGTGTAACGATGGCCCTATTCCGCCTGGTTCACTAAAAACGGTTACTTCTAACCCCGGTGTATCGAGCACCGGGGCTTTTTCTGTTGACAAGTGTAACAAAATAACTTGTTTGCAAAAGCGAGTTTTCCGGGCGTCCGGCAAGTGTTAAGCGGGTTATTTCAACCCTCTTTTTGCGCCCCTTCTTTGGTCCTTTTAGTACCTCGGGCGGTTCTCGATTGGTCCTTCCTTTCAATTCGACTTCTTGACTGGTGGCCCACCCTGTTCCATTTTTTTCGAGTTCCTCGAAATAGCCTCTGATCCTCGCTCTGGCCTTCGTCTTGGTGCTCAACCACCGGGGCGGCGGGGGCAAAGCGAGACTCAAAGGCGGACAAATTGCTCGGGATTGTCCAGAATTTGCGCGATCGACAAGAGCGCCTAGCCCAGCTCCTCCGTGCTCGCGAAATTGATCGTGAGTCGGGCTGGCGTCGAGGGTGGCGGGGATCTGGTCCACCTGGATAGGCGGGCGGAGGCTTCGGCGCGGGATCGCTGCGGTCGATCCGGCAGAGAGTAGGGAAGCGAGGTCGGCCTTGGCTGCCGGGCGAAATGGCTTGTATGAGCTCCTGGGCGTGGCGGCGCTGAATCTGAAAGAGCCGCTCAAGGTCGGCGCGCTCGTTGTGCGATCGCACCGAATTTTCCACACTGCGGTGGATCGCGGGAAATCAGGAACATGAAGCGCCGGAAGTACTAGCTGGATCGGCCAAAGAGAACATGGGGTGGAATCGGCGGTTCGACACCAGGGACGGTTTTGTAGAGCATTACACGCCTTTCGGGATTCCCGCGGCAGGCATTCTCTTGGACCCAAAAGAGAGCCTAAGTGCAATGGCTGCTAGGAGTTGATGGTCGAGGATGCCTTATGAACAGTTCAATTGGATAAGACTCCAATACAGAATCAACCGCCAAGCAGTAAGAGCGGCAATTTTTTTGCACCCGTCGGCGCGTGAAGCGGAGACGTGTGCGGCGTTAGAGAAACGGAGCACGTTCGGCACGTACCCGAGAATATGCGTTCAATTAGCTGACAAATAACCTGCCGTTATCGTTGAAGGCATCGCGCAGGATTCCCGGCTTTGCCTCAAGAGGTTTTGCAGCTTCAGATACTTTGAGTCTCGGCGACTTTCCAGGATCATGCAACTCCCGCTGTCTCTGCTTGGGCAATACGGTGACCTCTCCGATTCAGCCAGCCTCTAGTAGAATTGGCTTGGCGGGTATAGATGGTACTTAGGGTTGGTGACCGGGCCAGAGGTGCTGGCCGTAGCCATTTTTTCTGCACTCTACCGTGGTATGTTTGATACGTCTTGAGAGCGACCCGTCACTACCAGTTGACCACCGCTCTCACGTTTCACGCAAGGAGAGACCACCACACTCATGAGTACGACTGAAGCCTCCCTTCTTGTTATTGCCATTCTTGCCTTGGTCGCCATCTATGCCTTTATTCGCTACCGCGGCACCGCCAAACTCAGAATCCAGGGTCCGGGCAAGATCGGCATGGATCTCGAGGCATCGAATCATCGCGCGCCTGCAGTGGTAATAGAAGACGCCAAATCACATAAAGGTGGTATGCGGGTCGAGGAGAGAACCGGTACCGGAATACGAATTCGGGACGTGGAAACCGAAAAGGATATTCAAGTGACCTCCGATTCCAACGTCCAAGACTCAAAAACCCCTTCTCAGGCAAGAACCGGGGAAGCTTCAATCTTGAACACTCTTACCCACGTTACAGCAGGACGGGACGTCTTTGTGCTGGCTGGTGTGACCCTCAATGTCACCGGCATCGACCCGCAAGCTTTCGAAAGTATTCGTCAGTTATTGAAGCAAGCCCCTAGTACGGAGACCCGGCTTCATTCACTCCTAGATCAGAAGAACAAGGAACTCGCGGCCCGTATCCAGGAGGCGCACGAATGGGCTAAGAAATACCAAGATCTGAGCCAACGCGTTCAAGCACATGCCGGTAACGACACGCCGAGCATGCGAGCGGCAGGCATGCTTATTGATGGCGACCTAGATGGCGCGGAGAAGGTGTTGAAAGAACTAACCGAGCGCGACGACCAACATGGCGACCACGATATGGGGCGAGCTGCGGAGGACCACTACAATCTGGCAGAAACCTATGCGCTTACGTTCCAGCCGCTGTCGGCCCTGGCTCACTACAAAAAGTCGTTCCAGCTTTCTCCTGAGAATCTTTCCTATGCGCTTTCTTATGCCACCTTCTTGCATAAGCAGACTGCTTATTCTGATGCAGCGCCCATCTATGAGCACGCATTAAAACTCGCGCGATCGGCAAGCTATCAACCTGACCTGGCTGCGACGCTGAACAATGTTGGGATCGCATACCACGACATCCAGCGTTTTAGGGACGCCGAGAACGCCCATCGCGAGGCGCTCGATTTATACCGGAAGTTAGCCCGCGAGACCCCAGACGCCTACCAGTTTAACGTGGCCACGACGCTCAACAATCTGGCAAACCACTACAGCCAAACCCAACGTTGGGCGGAAGCGAAGGACGCCTACCGCGAAGCCCTGGACCTATTCCGGCAGCTGGCCCACAAGAGCCCGAATGCCTACCAGCGATATGTCGGGGGGACGCTGAAGAACCTGGCAAGTCTCTATAGCGAAACGCAGCGTTTGACGGAAGCGAAGGACGCCTACCGTGAGGCCCTCGACCTATTTCGGGAGCTGGCTCACAAGAACCCGGACTCCTACCTGCCTGATCTGGCGAATACGCTGAACGGTGTGGCGATCCTCTATAGTAATACCCACCGTTTGAAGGAGGCCGAAGACGCCTTTAGCGAGGCGCTCGATTTGCGACGACACCTAGCCCGCGAGAACCCAGACGCCTACCAGCAGCACGTGGCCACGACGCTGAGCAATCTGGCAATCATCTATAAGGATACCCACCGCCTGAAGGAAGCCGCCAACGCTTATCGCGAGGCGCTTGATCTATGCCGGAAGTTGGCCAGCAAGAACCCGGATGCCTACCTGCCTAATCTGGCAAGGACACTGAACAATCTAGCCACTCTCTATAGCGACACCCACCATTTGAAGGAGGCCGAGGACGCTTATGGCGAGGCGGTCGATCTCCGCCGACAGATGGCGCACAAGAACCCGAATGCCTACCAGCCTGATCTGGCCTTAACGCTGCACAATCGGGCATCCTTCTACCGCCAAAACCGACGTTTTAAGGAAGCTGAGGACGGCTATTCCGAGGCCCTCGATCTCCGCCGACAGATGGCGCACAAGAACCCAGATGCCTACCAGCCTGACCTAGCCATAACGCTGTACGGTTTGGCGATCGTCTACAGTGATACGCGACGCTTCAAGGAAGCCGAGAACGCCTGCCGAGAGGCCCTCGATCTACATCGGCAGATGGTCCACAAGAACCCGGATGCCTATCAGCCTGACTTGGCTGCGTCGTTGAATAATCTGGGGAACATATACCGCTATACGCATCGCTTCAAAGAAGCCGAAGATATCTATCGCGAGGCGCTCGAATTATACCAACGACTGGCCGGCGGGAACCCCGAGAGATACCAGTCTAATGTGGCAACGATCCTGGGTTGCTTGGGAATAGTCTACCTATCCACGGAACGGGTGCAAGAGGCCAAGACCGCTTTCCTTGAAGTGATCAGTCAATACCAAAATTTAGCCCAGCTAAATCCGCTTATCTATCAGGGAAAAGCGAAGGAAATGGAAGACATGCTTGCTCCCATGCTTGCTTCCCTCAAAGAACAGATCGGTCAAAATGCGAGATCGAAGCATGTAACCTAGATGGATGCGCTGCAGGCCTGCGCCACCATGCGATGTAGATCAGGCGTAGACCAATCTAAACAGTCTAGAAGTGTCGCCGTAAAGAATCGCTACGTTGTTCAACGTTCCCGCCACATAGGGCTGGGTAGGCGATCGGATTGACCGTGGCTAAGCCCGATAAATCTCGATCATGGACCGGATTTTACCTCGGCAGGGCGTACCTCTACAGGGCGAATCTCAACAGGGAGAACCTCAGCGGGACCGGGAAGTACTTCAGATAGCCGAACGATGACAACCCCGTTCCGAAATCATCCAGCGCAAACTTGCACCCCAGCTTCTCCTGGCTTAGGCGCGGATTTAGAAAAATATTGTTCCCACTGCTCCGGCTCCAATCTTTTGCACTCTATTGCCAGTTGTGTATCGCCGAGCTCATACAATTCCTTGGGAATCGCAAACGGTGCGTAAGAATAGCCATCGGAGTCAAATAATCCAAAGTTCCCACGTCTGGCCGTCGGTGCTCAGCCGGATCTCCCAGCGTCCGTCCATCGCTTGGATGATCACCTCGCCGACATATGCTACGAGTGCGGAAAACAACTCTGCCGCCAGCGCTCGCGACCTCCCAATTTTTCGAATTGCTTTAATGTTGCGCAACTCGTACGTAAATGCCCAGGGCGTCCCTAAATCCCTTGAGAGCGCAACTCGCTGTGCCGCGGCAATTGCCAGCGATTTTGCAGGCGACCCAAGCGCTCTTAAGTCATACGATAGTTGGGTGCAGGAAACCTACGACGCTTACCTGTCGGTGCGCGGCCACTTTTATGGCGCCGTTCAGCACTGGCCCAATTCGCAATTCTGGAAGCGACGACAATCACCTGATTCGCGCTTGACCTGATGCGACATGCTCAGCTTGGTTTACCAACTTTGTGAGTACAGGCGGATGACCCCGTGCCTCGTCCTTATGTGCAGGCGCCACCGGAATGGTGTTGAAAATATGACCCAAAACGCTAGTCCGATGTTAGCCTTTGAGTCATGAACCAAAAGCAAATCGCGAGGCTGCTGGTCCTCTCCGCCAGCCTGCTGTGTCCACTAGCGGGAAGAACGCAAAACGCACAGATGCATGCAGACGAGCTACAGAAGAAGCTGCAGGCACGTTTGCAAGAACTGCAAGAAGCTGGAGGCTACCCCGGCCTTACTGCCGCCATCGTCATGCCCGACGGACAGGTTGTGTCAGCTGCCGCGGGGTGGGCGGACGCCGAACGCAAAATCCTCATGCAGCCGTCGGACCGAATGCCGGCAGGTAGTGTGGGCAAGACCTTTGTAGCTGCAGTAATCCTTCAGGCGGTCGACGACGGCCAACTTGATTTGGACTCTAAGATTGAGCGCTGGCTGGGGCACGAAGCCTGGTTTGGCCGTCTTCCCAACGCCCATGACCTTACCCTGCGCCTGCTCTTAAGCCACCGTTCCGGAATCCCCGACAATGTGACCGAAAAGGAATTCCCGCATGCAGCTATCTCCAATCTGGAGAAAGACTGGACTCCGCAAGAGCTGATCGGCTGGGTGCTGGACAAGAAGCCCCTCTTCCCTGCGGGCAAAAAGTATTACTACACTGACATCAATTACACCGTCGCTGGAATGGTCTTTGAAACCGCCACTGGACGCAAGCTCTTCGGTGAAGTCGAACGCCGGATCGTGAAACCATTTGGCCTGGACCAGACACTTCCTTCGGAAAGCCGTTCCATGAAGGATGTCGTGCCGGGAGAATTGGATCCCAGCTACCTCAAACTCAAAGGTCAAACCATTCGCGACGGTCATTTCGTTTACAACATCCAGATAGAATATGCAGGCGGCGGCATGATCTCCACGTCGCGGGATTTGGCGCGTTGGGCCAAGCTGTTGTGGGAAGGGAAAGTGTTCAGTCCAGCAATGCTGCAACAAATGCTCGACGCAAAGCCGGACGAGAAGGGATTCAAGTACGGATTGGGAGTGGCGGTCGCGCAAAGCGAAGCGGGCACGGCCTATGAACACGACGGGCAGATCCCAGGCTATCAGACAGCTATAATCTACTTCCCCGACTATAAGATCGCTGCGGCCGTGCAGATGAACGCTGACCAGCTTAAGAGATTCAAAGTGCCGTTTGAAAAGTGCATCGGAAGGGTTGCCGGCGTTGCGCTAAAGGATCGGTTGCCGAAGAAACCGTTGCCCTCCAATTAAAGCACCCAGGCAGACTAGGTCATTTCGAGTTCGTCTTCAAAGGCTCCGCAGAACTCCATTAAGGTCGGGTCGTCTCAAACGAGAAGTGACTGGATTGATGACGTTCAGGTCGAAATATTTGGAGGAATCGGAGAGTTTCTTCAAGAATGCCGTCTCTGGACCTATTCTGCCGCTGCGATCTCATCATCAAAATCGAAAACGAAAAGCAGACGGTCAAGACCAAGTGCTGGCCATGCTACCGGCCCGTTAACGTCAGGCATACTGATTTAGCCCTTCTGAATCCCTTTGCTCATCCAATCGAGGAACTCCTTCTTAGTGCCCGTAATCAGCACAGGACGAAGACCGAATCCCTGCAACGGCGCAATGGCGAGGTTGTCTTCGAGCTTCGAATAAAATCAACTCCCACTCTGGGACGCATGGAAGACCGAAGGTCTGCGCCATCGAAGCCCAGATGAAACTTGCCTCCGAGTCGGCTAGCAGAGTCCTACCTTTCGATTCCGAGATGGCAGTTGGGCCAAACTCCTCCAACACCGCCACCAAATGACGGAGGGGCCTCTTCCTGCTCGAAAGCTGAATAGAAGGCCGATAGCACCGGGCATCTTTGCCCATGCTGACGTTCATAACTGGAACTCCAGGACCTTCCATAGAAAATGAATGGGGTTCCCGAGAGGATGGCACCGGCGGCCGCGATCTGTGCATCTCGGCCAATCACTGACAGGAAATGAACCTTTGCCCCTCCGTCGACTTCCCGCTCTGCAATCAATCTGTCGGCACGGAGGCTGAAGCTGCTCTGAGAGTTGCCCACAGTCTTATGGAAGCGCATCGAACCGAATCGCAAATGTGCATTTTCACCGGGCTCCTCCTTCACTTCATACGGCCTGGCATGATGATTGCTTTTGAACTGCTAGACGACGGCTCAGGCGCACCGGTTTGCAGGGGCAACGCCGATTCATCGACGGGAATATCTTCTTGCCGAGGCTCATGACTCAGAATTTGCGCGTGCCCATCCGCCCAGAGGAGCGTGCATTCGTGGGTGAAATGCTCACGCGTGTGGTTCACGATATTTCCGTCTTCGATTTCACTCCACGTTTTGTGAACTTTCGCCACTGCCAGTTGGCGACGTGGCGCAGATCACCCTTACCAAAGACCCCGTTAGAAGGCCTGCTGTGCAAAGGAGTCCCAGATGTCCACCGTGCAGCGGAGTGAGCGGACGGGCATGAATGGTTTCGGTTTCCCTGAGAAGCACCCGCCTGAATGCCGGTACGCCGCCGAATCCTTTAGCTTGTCCTCAATCTCATCAAGGGGAAGGTCATTGTGAACCAGTGTTATCGGCCCGGAAGGCGGCGGGCAGTACCCGCTTCTGCGACAACCGGAAGAGGAGTCAGGTCCGCTCTTCGTGAAAACCGCTCTATCTGTTCCATCTGCAGAGCCAGCGCATCGTCCTTCAAGCGCCGGTTTCTGCCCCTGCGTATTGCCAGAATAGCTACCTGGTTGTACCTGACTGATTCAGGGGCAGTAAGCCGATAGACGCGGATCATTTTGAAATGTTCCGCAAGAGTCCTGGAGCAAGGCGAAACTTGCTGCTGCGGTATGACCATAAAAAGAACACCACCGGGCCTCAGCCAGCGTCCAGTGTGGCGAAGGAAGACGCTCTCCATTCTCTGGTTGGCGGTTTGACCGACTTCAAAGTCGTAGGGTGGGTTCAGGTAGAGAAATGAGACCGTGTCGACCTTGCATTCAGTATCGAGAGTATTGCCGTGCAATACTTCAATTCCAAGCTTACAGGCCTGCTCGACCCGGTAGGCATCGAGTTCAATGCCATAGCGTAAAGCCGGCGTCGAATAGAGAATTGTGTGAAAGGCAGCACCGTCGCCCACGCAAGGATCAAGCGCGGAAAATGATTGATCCGGGAAGGTGAGGTGCTTTCTTACGCGCTCAGCCTCGCTTGGCGGAAGGGGAAAGAACCCTAGCTTAAGGCGGCCATAGTTTCTCATGGATCTCCCCTAACAGTAACTTGGGATATGAATTATGGTGCAAAGCATAGTTTGGCCGGGAATAATGCATATCGTAACCGCAGCTTTGTATCTGAGCCATGAGATGGCCAGTGAAGGAAGCGCATTTTGGGCAGCCTTCTTATCGGCGTGAACAGCTTAGAGCAACACCATAGCACTAAACGCGACAAAAATCTTAATCAAGCCGCGATTCTGGAAAGTAGATGACGTGATTCAGCCTGACACCGTTCTGCTTCAGCCGAATTCCAAGGAGGGAAACGGTAAAAACCTCCTCCATCACCCGCCAATTCATTTGGATGCTGACTGCCTGCAAAGCAGATGGCACATCATGTGCTCTCAACGATGGCAAAGAGGAGTTGCACAGATGCCAGAAAAAATCGGAAAGCCAAGCTGGAAGCGGAGCTGGATTCGGCGCATCTTGACGCACAGCACGCGACTGAGCTTTGACCATCCCTCAGGTGAACAAGAACGGGCCTGCGTGGCAGGAGGGCGTTGCGGCAACCATGATGGGATTCATGTTTGCTTGTGCTCTCCCGCACAATCTCGTCACCTGAGCACCGCGATGGGACAGATCGATCGCCAACGTTAGCCCGACTGGGCCCCCCACCAACGATCAAAATTTGAGTCTCGATTCGATTCATGACTTGAGAGCACTGTGCGCGTGGTCATAAAAGGGACCTTCGATACCAAGTGCGTCAAGCATGGTACGGAGTTTGGCGGTTGTCTCCGCCAGTTCTACCTCAGGACGCGAACCATTGACGATGCCCGCGCCGGCGAAGAGTCGCACTCGTTGCTTTCCAATTTCTGCGCAACGAAGAGCAACTGCCCATTCACCATCGCCCTTGGCATCCATCCACCCAACCAGACCGGCATAGAGCCGGCGGTCAAACTCCTCAATCTCCATAATTGCCCGAAGGGCTGAATCCTTTGGATCTCCGCACACAGCTGGAGTCGGATGCAATGCCAACGCAAGTTCGAGCGACGAAATTTCCGGGGTCAGCAATTCACCAACGATGTTTGTCCCAAGGTGCCACACGGTGGGCGTTTTGATCAGCGACGGTTCATCCGAAACCGTGAGTCTTGTGCAAAACGGTCCTAGAGCTCTCATGACAGCGGCGACAACAATGGAGTGTTCGTATCTATCTTTCGCAGAGGCAAGAAGCCTTTCCGAATTAGCGAGATCTTCTTCGGGTGTTGCTCCACGCCTTATTGAACCGGCAAGGGGGTTAGTGATGATTCTTCGCCCCATCTTTTGCACCAACAGTTCAGGACTTACTCCTACAAAGGAATAGAAATCCTCCTCAGTCCAAACTGGAACAGAAAACGTAAAACTGGATGGGTTCCCTCGTGCGAGCTTCGATATAAGGTGCGAAATATTTACTGCGGATTTAATAGAGATTTCCAGGGTCCGCGCCAAGACTATCTTTTTGATATTGCCATTATTGAGAATCGCGAGTGCGCGCTCAACAGAGGCCATATACGCTTCCGGCCGAGGGACGTCCAGGATCTTGATTGGATCCAGCTTCTCCAACTCCCGGCAGCTTCTGCTACGCTCATCGGAACTCGGCAAGAAAACCTCGGCACTTTGAGAAGCAAACAGACATGCCGCTGAGTCCGACGAGAATGGAATGGCTCCAACGACAATGGGGGACGGGCCGGATTCTCCCATTTCTGAGAATGCCTTGGAGGTAGCCAAGAGAATGGACGCCGAATCAGCCTGCTGCCCTACTTGAATTGGCTTCAGGCCACGCCCATGAAGTGTTCTAAATTTTGAGGAAAAGAAGAATTCATTTTCCTGTACCTGCAAGTTTCCCCAGGACCGCTGCCGTGATCCTGAACTCCATCCGGGTGATCGCAGTTCCCGCCAGTAATGGACTTGCTGTGCAATGAACCAATGGATGATTTGGGCGAAAAGAGGACCAACGAAATCGGCATTGAGAGCGGCGTCTTCCGCCCAGATCCTTCGCTCGGCAATCATGGCGCCCACTCTCTCGGGCGCGGCTATGCTTTCTTCGGTTGGCTTGAAGGCAGCGGCGGCTTTTACATAAGCAAGCCGTCTTCCCAGGGCGGCTATGATCTCCCGGTCAATCGTATCGATTTCAAAACGGACGTCGTTCAGACTGGCGCAAGCTTCGGGCAACTTCTTAATGGTCTTCATTGGCAGGACAGGTTCTTGTTGCATTCATGAGGTGGCTACGTTGCTTTGGCCCATATTTCGACCAAAGCGTAGAGAAAGACATAACTGTTTCGGGCGGCCACTTCCGCGCGCAGGCGACTGGCCAAGGTATCGACATCCAATTCTTCGGCCGTGGCAATTCCAAACTGGGCCAGCAACGGCGAAGCGCTTCGGGCCAAACCGGCCAAATGTTCAAACTGAAAGCTGTCTTGTCCCATGGACGCGACGGCCGAGATTTGCATCCGGGGGGAAGAAAAGCGCGTCTCTGAAAAAGCCTTCACCAAATCGGCGCCAATGCGGACATGGTTCCCATTCTGCTCGAAGCAGCGCCTCATCCAATTGAAGTACTTGCACGCGAGTGGAAGACACTCACCGACCTTCGCGAGCCCTTCGGTCAAAGCAAGATCGGGCTCCTGCAAGGCCACCATGCCGCCAGGTTTCAAATGGTCATGGATCGCAGTGAGGAATTCCGATAGGTCGGGGATATAGATCGAAATGGCGCGTCCGGCAATCGCGTCGAAACGTTCCGCCAGGGCGAGTTCATTTAGATCCGCTTGCCTGAACTCAATCTGATTGTGGCCGAATTCTCTTGCCCCTTGGGCCGCCAGGCACAGATTCTTCGCGTTGCGGTCGATCCCGACTACGCGCCCCCGCGGTCCGACCATCCCGGCCAGAAGGAACGATACTTCCCCTGTTCCGCACCCCAAATCCAGAACGGTCATGCCTTGCGTGATGCCTGCATCTTCGAAGAGATGGCGAGAAAACTTGTTCCACAGGATGCCCTGAATATGTAGCCGACGCGCTTCCGCGTCGGAATACCCCAAGGTATAAACGGACGGTTGATCTTTCAAAGTTGCCTCTTCTTGAATTCCTTGCATCAACAACCGCTCCTTTGTGATTTCCTTAGCCAACACCGTAACGTGGCGCCACGAACGCAATCGACCAGGCCGAGAGGGTCGTGCGGCGGCCTGTCATCGCGCCACGCGACATGCTGGTCCGGACGGGAGAGGACGAGCTTCCGTGCATAGACCGATGCGCCTTGGTCCACCTCGACGTCGACCAGAGTCAATGGCATGTGCCTCTGGGCCGCAGCGCCGAGCAGGCCACTCACGTCGATGGTTGGGTCTAAACGCAGAAGGGTGTACTCGGGGCCAAGCGTGTCATAGAGAGACCTTCCGTCGCGCAACCAGAGATGAGGCGTACGGCATCCTGGGACGGTGGATTGGACAAAGTTATCCAGGGTGTACTTCGGCGCCTTTTCGCCATCGAAAATGGTGATGGGAGAAGCGTCGTAAAAGTAGCCGAAGTTCAATCCGCCGCAGCAAAACTGTCCCACGTTGAGCTCGTATGCCTGGCGGCCAATGCGCGCCCGCGCGATGTCTCCGTCGGGGCCTGGTTTCTCCAGATCTTCGGGAAGCTCCTTGCCCTGGGCCTCTCGCGCCAATGAGCTATCCATGGCATAGCGCGATACCTGCTCGGTGACTGGCTTCCGTTCCATTTCATAGCTTTCCAGAATCGCCGACCCGGCCCAACCGTTCAGTACACCAGCCAGCTTCCAGGAGAGGTTCATGGCATCGGCGATGCCGGCGTTCATTCCGTAGCCGCCAAAAGGCACCCATATGTGGGCCGCGTCACCGCACAAGAAAGCACGGCCCACACGGAACCTGTCGGCGATCAGGCGACGTCCTGTCCAATCCTCCTGGCCAAGAATCTGGTACGGGAAGGCCTGACCTACGCCGAGAATTTCCCGGATGCAGCGGTCCCTGTCGAGAGCTGCCAGATTTTCCGTCGCAGGCCGCCAATTATGAATCAGCCAGCGTTCTCGGCCGTCAATGGCAAAAAGATAACCACTGCATCGCGGATTCAAGGAAACATTCAGCCACGCCGGTTTCTGGATTATGCCCAGCAGTTGGGGCGCCCGGATATAGGTTGACTGCGTTTGCATCACGGCGGCGTCCCCGGTGAACTTGGCTCCTAGGATGTGGCGGACATCGGAGTGAGCGCCATCGCATCCCACGAGATAGTGGGCCGTAATTTCGCCCGTTTCGCCATCATCAAGACTTTCCGTAACGGCCAATACTCTATCGCCGTTCTGCGAAAAGCTAACCACGCGCGTCCGGTTCAGCAGCGAAAGTCTCCTCGTCGATGCGGCCTGGGCAAACAACACTGGTTCCAGATAGAGCTGGTTGATCCGATGCGGAGGCTCGGGCGTTGGCCACCAGGTATCAGGGCCTCCTCGCGCCGCATAGCGATCGGCGCGGCAAGGAATAGGAATGCGCGAGAGCTCGATCCCCGTTGCCGTGGTGCGGAATGCCACGTCATTCGGAAAGTCGACAGGAAGACCGGCGTTGCGCACAGCTTGAGCGAAACCAAGGCGCCGGAAGATCTCCATGGTGCGTGCCGCAACGTGATTGCACCTTACGCTCGGCGACTCGTAGGGAGCGCGTATCTCGGCAACCGTCACTTGAATACCACGACGGGCAAGGTCGATCGCCAATGTGAGTCCAACCGGGCCGCCGCCGACAATCAAAACTTGCGTCTCAATTCGATTCTTCACGGGAGAACAACTTCCGTTGGCTCAACCCTTGGGAGGGAAATCAATGCGGGGCTTTCTACTCCTTTTCGCCGGTTACTTGGGCTTTTGGCCGCTGACAAGCGCATAGCCCGCATACACGCGCGTTGTCGTAACGTCCCGGAAGCCGCATTCCTGCAGCAACTCTTGCAACTCGACGGAGGTAAACTGCTTCCCTTCTGTCACATAAATCATGTTGACGGAAAACAGCCCCGCGGTGAGAGAGCCATCGCGGGCGTCCGACATGAGCAATTCAAAAATGAAGATCTTGCCTCCAGGAGGAAGGGCGTCAAAGGTCCGCTTCACCAGGAAGGCCCGGCGTTCCTTTCCCCAATCGTGCAAGATGTTCATAAAGGAGATGGCATCGTACTGTGTGGGCCACGGATCGCGAAACATGTCCAGGGAGCGGACGTCGATTTGCCGCGGCAAATCGTATTGCAATATATACTCCCGGGCCACGTCGCAGACCGGAGGCAAGTCCGCCACGGTGAAGTGAACGTTGGGGTGGCGTTTCGCCATTGCGATGCAGAGACTTCCAGCGCCCCCAGCGATATCAAGAAAATTTTTGGTGGAGGAGAGATCGATCTTTTCCGCCAAGCCCATGGCCGGCGCAAACGAATGGCTATGCATGGCGCGGGTTACAGTGGCCGCCTGTTCGGCCGACATCTGGGCGGATTCCCATTCCTGGGTGAGAACATTGCCGTTATTGGCGACCGCTGGTTCACCTTTGCATAATGCCGTGATCATCCGCTGATGTGTGACTGGAATATCGCGAAAGAAACGGAACCAGGGTCCCCAATAGAACGGTTTGCCCGGGACCAGATAGGTCTTTGCCGTCTCCGTCAATTCGAACTTGCCGCGGGAATGCCGCAAAAGACCTAGACCACTCATAGTCGCAACCAGCGCTTCGGAGGCCGGATGGCTCAGAGAGAGCTTTTCCGCGAGCATCTCAATTGTCATCGGCGATTGCTCAAGCGCCCCGAACAACCCAATCTCGTCGGCGGCGGAAACCGCCGGAAAAATATAGAGCGACAACCAGAGGTCCCTGATTGGACCATCATCAGTTGGCGGAAGGCCAAGGACACTCTTCGTCGCGGTTCCACCTTCCAGCATGTCTCCTCCGATCATTCAAGTTAAATTTCTGTTAGCACGGCAAGCAGACAAATCACATTGTGCCACTAGCGGCACCATTCATCAGTACGAGAAATTCCGTCGTCGGAATAACGACAGAATAGCTCCCGAGTAATCAAAGCATCCTCCTGAGCGAGTGAGATTTACCCGATCTTTCATGAATTTTCTTAAACACTTTTGGAAGGTAACCTAAGAGGAACGTGAATAAAAGCGGTCGAGATTTCGACCGATCAAATGCGCCCAGGATAGCCTCCTCAACATACATCGCAATCAGGGCGTAGATCACGAACTACATCTTTAACGAGGAGCGGAGCAGATGTGTTTTGGAGAGCGGGCGTTGGTATTGACCAGTAATCTGAGTATTCCACGTGCCCAACACACGGCGACGCTATTGAAGAATTCCACTATCTTCGTTGCCGACGGAACGGATGACACTACGACCTGGCAGATTTTTCAGTGAGAGTGGAAAGGTGGCGGCAGGATCAGGTGTGGCCCCGGTCGGAACGTGTAAGCTATGTCTTCGGGACGGAGTGGAATTGCCAGCGGACTCATCTGCTCTCCGCGGCGATCTACCGGATTCTGCAGCGGGACGGGGTCGCTCCGACGCCCGTCCTCGTTACACAGGAAGGCAGGGTGTAATCGAACCAAGAACAATGGGCATTGCCTCCACCACCGCTGAGTTCTACAGGAAGCGGTCCCGCGACTTCGATTAGTGATTTTGCAGAACCGCGAATGCAGCCATTGCATGATCACTCATGGTACGTAAAAGGAAGCGATAATCGTTTGATATGGCCTTTGTATCCAACACGGCGCGCGATGCTGGGCCTACCATTGCCGGCTTCTTTCTTCAGGTAAACCTCTCGATTCTGCGTTGGCTTGATATCGATGCTTCTCAGCATCTTGAGCTGGAGTGCGGCGAGGATATCGATACCGTCGAGCGGAACGAGGAAAATGGCGCAGAAAAGAGGCTTCTTGAACAGCTAAAGCTGAGGAGCGGCCGATCCTTAACGCTCCGCAGTTTTGAAGCGCTGGATGCACTGGTCAATTACTGTGACCATATCCAGCGCAATCCCGACATCCAGCTGTTGTTTCGCTATCTGACTACAGCTTCGGCTACCGTCGAGGATGGTTGGACCAGTGGGCTCTCCGGGATCGCTACGTGGCAAGCTCTCCGTCACGGCGAGTACAACGACCTTCAACGTTCTCAAGCGATTCAATCGCTTCGAACATTCCTAGAGCAGTTGGCCCGTCCGGCGAAGATTTCAGAGTCTAGATGGACTCTGCTTCAGGCGGTTGTTGCAGATGAGAGCGCATTCCTCCAACTTGTCATGGCCTTTGAGTGGGCCCTCGAACAGCCTGGGCTAGAGCAGACAGAAGCGACCATTCGCACCATCCTCCAACAACGTGGCTATGCAAATGATGAGGCTCAGGCCGAAATCATTTATGAGCATCTTGTTTCATTCGTCTTCAGGCGACTAAGTACACGAGGGCGAGTTCCCTGCGGGGTGTATCAGTACAGATGCATCGGTTTACGGACAATGATTGAGGAGGACGAGTCCTGGCCCCATGACAACAAATGCCAGACGCAGGATTTATCCAATGTTACGGAGTATTGTCAGGGGTCAGGGATAGCTGAGCCCAAGATACTCCATTAGGTAGATGGGTGGCGAGTCCATCTTGTGTCCGACATGTATTGATAAAACATTTCTAATGATTCAGCGCTCGTTTTGTTGCTTGTGCTGAGCTATGAGTTGGAAATGGGAACCCCAACCTCACGATTAAGGTAATTCTCGTTGACAGGCCAATATTGCGTATTCTATCGTCGGCTGCGACGAGATTGAGCGGGCGCTGTGTTGGTTCCCCCATAATAATTTGCACATTCTGATTAGGTAATTCCGGCTTGGTGGAAAATATTTCTTAGTCGTGGTTCGTGGGCCCACTCCAGCTGGTAGCCCACAGACTCGCCTGCGCAAGGATGGTGGGATGGACTTACGGAAGGATCGGGGAGGCCGATTCGGACGGACGTGCGCAAAGTCGCCCATCGTGTCTGATCACTGGTCTGTGCGCAGGCGAGAAGACTTTTTAGGTGACAACGACGATGCGGCGGAGTTGATTGAGACAGCAGTTCAGAGCGTCTCCCGTTGCTGGAACGCAAAATGGTCGCCCCGAAAATCAAGCTGTCGTTGGTTTCGGTGGACCATAAGGCGGGCCTGTTTAATGTAGATACCGGGAGAGCCGAAATACTTCGCTTTAGGGTTTCTAACCACAAGCCACAGTCTGAGAGAATGAGATCGGTCATCCCCTATGTCAATAAAGATCTCAATGGCGTGAGTGATTCCAGCTTCGCAATAGGAATCGCCAGTTTGTTCCCGCACAAAACAATTAGGCAATGCGCGTTGCTGACCTTAGAGCGCTTTCGCTTGCTGGAGCGGAGAGCAATCGTGGAGCCAGTGTATTAAATCCTTCAGGCCCAAAATGGAACGCAACGACATAATCTAGCAAAATCGATACTGAACTACACCTACAGTTACTTTCGTTTTCAACGCAAAGCGAACGTTCCACGGAACCCGAGCTAATATAGCTATCCATGGAAAGAAAGCCACAATATGCGACAATTACGTTAATACGCTCATATCGTGTGCCGCCGAGCCAGGTCTTCGCAGAATTTGCCAACCCCATAGCGCGAGCGTGCTGGAGCACTCCATCTGAGGACGTATTGATTTATAACGAAGCGGATTTCCGTACCGATGGAAGGGATATATTCCGTTGCTGCTCGAAAGACCGTCCGAAGTTCAGCGGTGAAACTCGTTATCTCGTGATTGTGCCTGACCGCCGCGTAGTAGCAAGCGAAACTCTCGATGCGGATGGCCAGCGAATCTCTGTTTGCCTCAATACACAAGAGTTCGACGCAGCCGAAGACGGCACAATACTTACCATGACGCTGCAGATCGTTTCATTTGCAGGCTTGGAAGTGATTCATAAATATGAGTCAGAGAATAAAATCGGACTCGAGAACCTTTCAAAGCATTTGAAGAGTTTGTGCGCCGCGTAACAACTCATGCCTATGTGGCGAGGCAACTCCTTGAGTAGGGCGGACTTACAAAAGGGGCTTTATACTTCTTTCTTGATATGTGATGTCCCAAGAGCAAGGTGCCTTATTTCTCGCGAGAGAAAAAGGATGCCCAAGATCCTGCGAAGGTATGCGGCGGCGTAGCCCTCCCCCGTCTCAGAAAAGGCAGCGCCATCGTACAGAAATAATGAAAAGACCTTCCCGATTAGTCATTCAATATGTGCCGGAATGCGATTCTGGAAACGGAGCAAATTATCTGCTTATTGGCTATGGAGGTTATTTGGGCAGCGAAAGCGCCTATGCGAAGTATGGTTTATTGACAACTTTAATGGCGGCTATTTCTGCATCGGGGGCACCAATCCGTTTGGCTGATCTTCACGTCCATGATCCAACCATGACACAGATTCTATTCGCGGGAACCTGCGACCTTGATGATTTTCAACTCGTTCGATTAGGTCTTAAGAATCGAAGTGCGGACAAATGATCTGCTGCACGCAATTTGAGCAGTCTTTGTCTATCTGGCGTGATCGATGATTCCAACCGATGGATATTCGCCAATCAATCGGATCTGTATGGGATTCTACAATGCCGTTTCAGCTCCCTATGTGGAGGAAGGAAAATGAATCATCGGTGCGGTGTGTTAGCAGTCAATCCCCGGCAGGCATAGTACCACCGGCTCTACGGTAGCCTTTCTCCGATGATATGTTTTCTTTCGACAGCGGAGGATTCTTCAATGAGCGGTCGGAAATATCGCAGGTCCCAGACAAAATATGTGCTATGGATAGCCTGTTTGATGTGTGTTGGATCAGTGGCTGCCGCTTGCCAGAGCGTACCCCTTACCTTTAGCTCAAACGTGAGCTGCATCACATCGAACTTTAATGGAACGCCAATCCCAGCGGGTGATTTCATTTGGTTCAACAGCGTCTTTAAAATTCAGGGCGCAAATAATCAGGAGTCTGTGCGCTTGGCGTTTTCAAATGCCAGCGTCTCCTTTACAAGCGATCAAGGCACATTCGACCTTTCTGTTCCAGATTCTGTGATTGTCATGAATTCAGATCTAAGTCTGGCAAATGTGTTTTTCGATGGCGCGAGATGGATTGAGAATACGCCGAGTGCTGGGAAACTGGCAGGAAGCATTTTTCTCGATGGAATCGCAGTTCAGACCTCGCAGGAAATCACGAACGTCCGGAGTGCGCGATGGTGCGGTGTTTTCTCCAGCAGTGCGGCCGGAATCACCGTAAACTGGCAATGGGCCGCGGCAGTCTACCGCAGCTTTAGCTTGGACAATAACGTGCTTGCTGTAAAACCAGTTGACGATAACCGAGCCAGTGCCGATCAAAACTCTGACCATGCGGGAACGCCAGAGAGCTTCAAAGATTTTGTTGTAGGAGGAGCGCGCGGCGGTGGTGGATCGAATTTCACTGGTTCGTACAGCGGGACGGCATCGTCAGGGGCAATGCAGAATCGCGGTACCGGCGGGGGAGGACCTTCGTGAGAGGTTCACCGGGAAATCAAAGAATCTTTGTGGTTGTCGTTTCCGTAGACCGGCTGCATTTGCCACCAGCAGAGCCGGGAAAAGCAGGAGCGTAGAAGATTGGGAATCAACGTAAGACCGCGGGAAGGCTGGTTGCTTGGTCGCGGTAGGGATACAGATTTCTCCGTACCCCCCGCACAGATCCGGACGGGCGGATTTCCCGCATCCGGCTCTTACCTTAGGTTCTAACGCGTAATCGGTCGGTGGGATAAGGATGACAGATGCGGGCCGGAGGTAGCCATCTGCGGATGAGTCTCATCGTGCGCGTCCAGGTTAGCGTGCCGTTTTGGCTGCGTTGCGATAGCGCATGCCGCCAAAGTCGGCCTACCTGAAGCCAGAACAAGCCCAAGGCTGGTTTGTTCGTAGGTACACCGTAATATTGGAAATGCCCACGGACTACAGCCCTCAACCACAGTCCTACTTCCGGTACGGGATCATGCATGCGTCGTTTGAGTTCGAGTTTGATCTCCTTCAACTTCGCTTGCAATCGCTTGCGGATGGTCTGCCGGTGTATGAGGAAACGGCCTCTCCTGGCTTTCCCACAAACATGCGTGAAACCCAGAAAATTGAAGACCTCTGGCTTCCCCTCGCCACGCTGTCGCCGGTCTATGGCTGCATTGCGACCAAATTCCAGCAATCGTGTCTTTTCCGGATGTAGTTCCAGATTGAACTTACGCATTCTTTCTGCGAGTTCTTGCCAGAACTGCTCTGCATCCGCTTTCTCTTGGAATCCAACCACGATGTCATCAGCAAACCGCACTACGATCACATCGCCGTGCGCTCGCTTCTCACGCCATGTCTGGACCCATAGATCAAAGACATAGTGTAGATACACATTTGCCAGGAGCGGCGATGCACTGCCTCCCTGTGGCGTGCCTTCCACTGTATCTATGAGCTTTCCCTGTTCCAGCACGCCCGCCTTCAACCATTTCTGGATGAGGTGTATGACGCGCTGGTCTGCAATTCGATGTTCGAGGAACTTGATGAGCCATTCGTGCGAGATTCCGTCGAAGAAGCCCTTTACGTCCACATCGAGAATCCAGTTCACCTGCCTCTTATTGATCCCAACGTACAACGCATCCAATGCTCGATGCTGGCTGCGTCCCGGTCGGAACCCATAGGAGAAGGGCCGAAAGTCAGTCTCGTAGATCGCATTGAGCACCTCCACCGTCGCTCGTTGGACAAGCTTATCTTCCAACGCCGTGACGCCGAGCGGTCGTTGCCGACCGTCTGCCTTGGGGATGTACGTTCTCCGAACCGGCCTGGCTCGATACGTTCCTCGCCTCAGTCTATGGGAAAGGTCCTGGAGATTTTCCTCATGGGCCTCGCCGTAGTGCTGCCACGTTTCTCCATCCGTTCCTGGGGCTGCACTTTTCTTCAGATTGAAGTAAGCGAACTCCAAGGCATTACGGTCGTAGATGTGGTGTAGGAGTGCGGTGAACCGTGCCTGCTTATCTTTTCTAGCGACTGTACGTACCCGTTCCAACGCACTGTTCACGTGTTCCCGGCTCTGTGTCCGGCGCGTGTTTTGCTGGATCGAGTTTCCTTTGGTCGGATTCCTTCCCTTCATCCCCTCCGCCCCCATTGCTTTAGCAGCTTCGGTTTTGTTCGGGGACTTCTTCGGTACTATGAATCCGTCCGACTTCCCATGCTCGTTCATCATCGGTTTTGCGTCCTTAGACTTCCCGATGCGTCCCGGTCTTTTACTATGCTCCGGGAGAACAGGGGACATCCCGGTTCCCGTCTGAGTTGTGTCCATGCGTGCCAGGATCTTCGACCGCGCGGGATTCTCGCACCCCTTGCAATAGCGGTGTACGAGATGTTGCCTTCCGCCCCCTACCAAGGGAGTCGGCATCCCGGAGTTATGGGTTTTTCGCGATTCAGTAACCTGGCCCGCACTTTCCCCTGTCAACGCTTCGGCATCACCCTTGCGAGTGATTCCGCATGACTCGGGGCCAGTGTGGCTTGCTAGGCTTTTCACTGTGTGACTCTTTCATTCACTACAACTCATCGGTTTCACCGGCGCACGGTAGGGACCCAGAAGGCCTAAGCCCGGGGTGAGATGTGGAAAAAAGCAAGATCTCGTGCTGAGAATGGGAAAGAACTGTTGGCAACGGTAAGGCATGGAATCAATTTTGCCCTTGCTCATTGGATGTGATGTAAGCGAACAATAGGCAATTTCATGGACGGCCGATCGGTGGAGCAGATCGCACACGAGTGGGAACTGGAGGAGTGGGTTGTGGAGGATGTGTTGCGGTCGTGGATTGTGCATCCAGGGATAGAGAAGGCGGTCAAGCAGTAGGCGAATTGCATTAAAAGGTTGCTGGCGATGCCGTGGAAATGAAGTGGAAGTTTGGCGTTGGATAATCCCCCGGCCCTCTTTCCCCAGATGGCCGGGGTCAATGAAGCGAAGGTTTCCTATTTGTCTTAGTTGAGAGTACCCAGGTGCATGCCGCTACGCAATTGTCGGGTCGAAAACGGCGCAACTTGGCGTAAAGGCCGCATTGAAAACATCAAGGGCGGCACTCAGGGATGCGGCCTTGCTTTACTGGGCGATGTAAAGTCTATTTCCATATCGCCTTATATCAATAAGGCAATTCTGCTTTTCTGTTTTGATCTAATTATTGGCGGGATCAGGAATGTGTTGTTCCCCTTCGTTCCTGAGCATGCTCGGCGTTGGCCGATAAAAACCGGGCTCTCTTTCCCTGGAGGGCCGGGGGATTCATGAAACACGAGTTACGCCTATTTGTGATTGTCGATAGTATCCGGGCGTATGCCGCCGCGCAATGGCCAGGAACAAACGACGGAAGTTGGCGCAAAAGGCCAGTAAGCCCGTTAACCCAATCCAGAACGTTTTGCGTGATGGGCGTCCCTATGTTGAGACGGAATGGCGTAAATTACCTCGTCGTTTTTCCACGCGATCTACTCACAAATTGCATCTAAACGAGAGAAGGATCTGAGCAAACTCGTACTTGCGCTGATCCCCCATTGGGTCACCCCATGTAAAGGAAATGGCCATTGTCAGGAACCGGTTAGCCTTCGTCCAGCTTCTGGCGATGGCCTTTCCTTGCTATCACGGTTAGCTAGAAACAACCCCACGTTTGATTTCGGTCTAAATCTTAAATATTGCTACATTGGTTTAATCAGATGACAGCAACTGAACATTGCTATGAATGTGTGCGGCTAGAGTCCGATGTTGAGAACATTCTTTTTCGAATTACCCAACTGGTAACTGCACGGACTGTTGCCTTACGAGGAAAGGACGATGCCGCCGTTGGTTCCATCAGTCGAGAATTGGGAATGGCGCTTGGGGATAAATACAGGGTAATAAGCTACCAACGCGAACATACACAAACACACCGGATAGAATCTGGATATGAGTTGGTCGCATTGGCCGCTTGACGTTAGCTTTGCTGGAGTGAGATTGGCGAGAGGGACTGAGTGGGTTCACAAACCGAGCGATGTATTCAAGATCGGCGAATCCATCAGCATGGATAAGACGCTACTCACCCACGCTGTGAATGTGGTGTCTGAACAACATCGTCGGGCTGATAGCCACAAGCTCTGGTAGGTCCTCTGCTGAAAGAAATCCGTGAATTTCTTGCTTTTCTGTGGAAATCAGGAAAGGCTTTTCATTTCCGCTGGTTGCCGGTCGGTGGAAAAGCTTACGTTATTGACAAATAAGTGGGTTACAAGCCTGAGACGGTCCACAACTGGCGTTTTGAGCGGAAGCGGCAATGGGTTTGAGAATTTCTGGCGCTAGGGGAGTGGGGCGCTGGCGCGTCACCCGCAACCGCAGTGGGCTATGGAAGTACCCTCTCTATCTTTACGTGTACTATCTGGAACATGGAGCTCCATCTTTAGGAGCGAGGCCAAGGAATGTCGTGCGTACATCCCTTGGCCTGGAGATCACGTTGGGCGCACCTGACGACAGGTTCTTCCAACTTCGCCACCGACAAAGTCCCAAAATCGTTGGCTTGGATATTTGGTGATGGGGTGATTAATTTGTCTTTATTAGCACGTTAGCGTCACCATGCATTAAGACCGCCCTGGCAAAGGAACACGTCGTTGTCGGTAATTTTGGTCTTGGAATCATTCTCAATAAAGCAATATTCAATGTCGCGTTGGTCCCCTTTCCATATCCAGGCGCGGATTGGTGTAACTCTACCATCTGAGCCGGCGATAACATGAGCCCCCGAGGTTCCTGGATTTGGGATCGTGCGAGTCGCCGTGACCGTGCAATCGCTGTTGACCGTGTAGCGTCCTGTGTATGCGGTGTTGGCGAATGACCCGTCGTCTGATTTTCTTTCCGTCCCCGAAAAAGTCCCCGCTGCACCGAAATCCATGCTGATGATGGCCGAGACCTTGTCTCCGTTGGGTGATGTACCGCGTTCGGTACCACTGGTTCTTATACCACCGAGATTGAAGGTGCTCCCGCACCCCGATGGATCTACAGTGCGGCTCAACTCAAATGCTTCATCTCGGCCCGCATCGTCATCGAGTGCTTGAGCGCCGTGGGCCAAGCCTGGATTAGGATCGGCTGATCCCTCCACGCGATCCAGATCAATGTTGTAGTTGAAAGTCGTTGACCCGAAGGTTAGCGAGAACGTGCCGTTGTCACAATCGGTGATGCTGTAGGTCCCTGGGTCTGTGGTTAAGTCGGTATCGCTCACTCCTGCGTTGGTAGCCTGGAACAAACGGGCTGAGGTGATGTTGCCGCTCCCGTCAGCGACGATGTAGCCGACAGTTGAGACTGTGGTGTCGGTCTGGCCGACTTGAACTAGAATACCAAACAGATTTAGTTCTAAGATCGGAGTAAATATATCTCCCTGTCCCGAGATTACATATTTTCCGTTTAGGCTGGCGTTGTTACAGGTCTGGGCCTCCAAATGGAATGTAGAGGCGGCAATGAACGCCATCGCAACAGACAATCCGAGAATGCGTTTCATGTTGATCTCCTTATAGGGTGAAACGTACTCCCAAATCGAAATACTCGCCTAGATATTTTGCCTTGGTTGGAATTCCGACGTACAAGGGCAAATCGCAATGGTAGATCGTTATCCGTCCGTGCTCGTAATACGGTTTCACTGATTTTGGCCCTCTTGCTATTGAGTAGCCCACAATGGGAATGCCTGTAAAGACTATTGAGCGAGCTTTCGTTTACCCCTACTGTGCCAGTGCGACCTCAACGCCATAGGAATCGATTTGTCGCAAGTCCGACCGAGCCAAATATTTTTCATCGCTCTTACTGTTGCATGCAATCATCGCGGCAATTCGACCTGCGAAAGGATCGCAATATGCTAAAGACTCCAAGAGTACTTCCACCATTGCTTCTGATTTTCTGTTTGGCCCTGGGAAAACATACCGCAGCCCAAGCAGGCCCGATTTCATTCACATCGGAGGCTAACGCCATAAACGGTACAGTGACTTGCGCTGATGGCAGCGTCGTATCGATTTTGCCGGTTGACGCGACCTTCACAATCACAACCGGAAGCTCAAATAAATCGTTGGACTTTGCCTCAGCTTCAGCCTGTGGAATGAATGTTTATTTAGTCACATCGATGGATGATAAGACTGACGATAGCGACACAATGACGGAGGATGATGGAGATAGTTTTGCAAGCACTGGATCAGGAAGCCTGCTGGGTGGATTGGTCACATGGAGTTCAGGGCAGGATGCCGACTCGTGCACGGAATCCACTCCAAATACAGCCAATTTCACTGCATCGGCATCTGCAACAAATATGGTCATCAATGGCCAACCGCTGCCTCCTGGCGATTATCCATCAGGAACACAGATTCCTATCGTTCAGGCGTCAATTACTGTTCCATCCTCTACATGTACTGGAGTTGCCCTGTTCTCAGGAACATTAACTTTGATGCCGATGAGCATTACTGGGCAAAACACCAACTCCGTGAGGCTTGCGTTGGCTTTCTTAACATTGTCCGGGGATTTGACGTGCATCGGAATACCTCTCGGAAGAATTCACTATGCATTGACAGTAGGAGATCCAGACATAGTAGCTAACGGAACAGGAAACATCGAATTAATCCAAGCTCCCTCTACGCCAAAGCCAGTATTCCAAGCGTTCTAGGGTCAAGTGGTCCCAGAGGCCATGCTGTTCAAGCGTGGCCTTATCCTAATGTCTTCCTTTACGCCTCATCGTGCATGGTTCGCAGTGTGCTAGGCCCCTATGTGCCGCCGTCCAGTAATCGGCCTGCTGCTTTCTTGCCAACCCTAGCAACGCAAACCGATCCATCTTCCATTCGACCTGTCAGGTTGTCTCCGTTTTCTGCAAGACAATTGTTTCCATCAGGACTGATCCACAGATATCTCGAGGCTCTAAATGGCTCACCAGTAATTGGAAACTACTCGCCCCACTGCTTGAAGAAAAAGTGAATAATTGTCGTTGCATTTGATCACAAATAGACCGCCCCCAATCAGGGTTCATTGGAAGCCCAAAACGCACGGGAGGGCGTGATTTCCACGCCCTCGTGTATGTTAATCGGAATCACATACCCGTTACTGAGTGTTGCATTGCCTTCATTGTGTCTGTCTGGAGAAGGTGTAGACGTCTGCACCGGCAATGAAGCCCCCAAAGTCAATCAATGATCCTTTGACGTTCCACTGAGCCAAGACGCCACGAACCTGCATTGATGAGCCGGTACCAATCCTCAAAGTGCCTTCGATCGAGCAATCACTCGAAAGAGTGAGCGCTCCAGAATAAGTTCTGCTTCCACCAGTCGCATCGCCAGTGAAGGCTCCTGTGGTGCTGTTGACGGTCAGCTCCACGGTTAGCTGAACGTTCTGCCCGTTTTCAAATCCTTTGGAATTGCCATCCAACTCGCCGCCGAGGTTCGCCTGAACGCATCCAGTCGCGCCACGATTGTCCCTGATGGCATCTATTGAGATATCGTTGGTGTTAGTACTGGTGTTGTCCTGAATTGTAAGGACCGTGGCGACGCTGGAGGAATTGATGCTGAAAGCCTTCACATTGAGGGTTCGGTTGGATGGGTTACTGAAAGTGACCGTGTAGCTGCAGTCGCTATTCTGAGAGTATGTTCCTCCCGTATAGGTAAGGTCGGTATCTGTTCCGGCAATATTCTGATTGATGTCAAGCGTACTGGGATCCGTCGCGCCGCCGGACCCGTCAAAAGTTATGTTGCCGGAAACGACTATCTGCCGAGTTGTTCCCAGCAGACCACCGTGGTCGATGCCTCTACCATCGAAACCGTAGGTTCCGCTCAATGTTGCAAGAGTGTCGCCATCGCCACAGGGTAGCGCATGGCTCCCCAGCGGAGCCAGACAAACGACTAACGCTGCAAGCAACCAGCTCTGACGCTTGAGACCCCTCGCCTTAAGTGGATTATTCATGTTCTTTTCGCTCCTTGCTTTCATGTGATGTGCTCCTAGCTGGCCGGTAAAAAGGCCCACCGGAGCGTTCCCTTGGATACATGCATGAAACCGTATACTCAAATCGGAGTGCGGGGATAAGTCTGTTTTGTCAGCAAGAATTCCGACGAAGCCACGATTGGCCCGATAGTCGAGCGACTCAATCCAAAGGAACACAACCATCTGACAAACAATGGCTTACGGCCTTCAATGAATATTAGGCAAAATGTTAAGGGCCTTTCATGTGGATCAATAGCGATCAGATTCAGACGGAATTCCGTGGAAATATTCCGGGATGCGGCCCCAATCCTTTTCCCTCCGTGCTCGTAGTGAGATTTCATGGGGTTGGGCCTCAAGCATGCAGTAGCCCAAAACGGGTACTCCCGTAAACAGCGTGGTGCGCTTGGCGAATAAATTGGATAGGAACTGCTACGCTATTTTCTGATGTTGAAGATCACATCAGGGAGAAAGCCGATGAACGTTGTTGAAACTCTCAGCATTTTGGCCCTATTGTCGTTTGCGACCCTTGCTTTCGGTCAAGAGAAGCAGCCGCAACCGCCCACTAACGCCGTAACCAGCCAAATACAGCAGATCGATCAAGCCTTCCGATTCATAAACAAATTAGAGAACAACGGGTTGATAGATCAGTCATTGAGAAACAGCTTGCGCACGACACTTGTAGTCAATCCCACCACAACAGCGAGCAGGCCTTGCATACCAGTTGCAAATTGCGAACTCCTCGGTTTGGTGTGCTGCAATTGCGCCGGTTCTGTGTGCATGTCCGCATCACAATGTGCAACATTCTGTGGACCGTAGAAAACCTGGTGTCTTTTTAAGATTGATCTTGGGCCGCTCTTTAGCGGCCTTTTTCTTTTACGCCGTATCGTGCGTGGTGGAAGGGTGCTGGGCCCTACCCGCAATCAGCGTGCTCTGTGGATTGCATTTTCATCATGCATTAACGTCGCCTGTCGACTTGGCCGTTACAATCGTCGTTGTGGTTAAGATAGAAGACGCCTCCTCTGTCGCGATAGAGCACCCTCTCTCCATGCAGTACCGCGACCTCGCACGTACTGTTGAATCAGAATCATTTACTTTCAACGCACAAGCCGTCGACTTCGAGAAGAACGGCGATTGGGGCTTGGCCGAAAACTGCCGCAAATTTGTCAGGGACGCTCGACGCCGTGCTAAGGACTACCGCAGATTCGCAGAGCTTATTAACGTCATGTTTGATTTCTCCTGAAATATTCATTTGCACCTACCTGCTCTCCAGAATTATTGGGCTGTCGCCATTGCGGCTTCGCTGCTTTGGTTCAGGGCATAGCGGACGATGTCCAGTTTCGGGTGCTGGTACCTCATTGCAGTCCGTGCATCCTTGTGCCCCATGGTCTTCATGACAACTGCCAAGTTGCCAGTCTCCCTGAGAACACGGGTGCCGTAATCATGACAGCCACAGTAGAGCACCAGAGAGTCGGGCAGACCGGCCTTTGCAGGTGCTTCGCGAAACCGTTTGGCTACTGTTGTTAGGTGGCCCGAACGTGCGCGCTTCGCCGGGAAAACCCATCCTAGCCGCCTGTTCCCGGAGCGATCACGTAGGATCTTCTCTACCCTGTTGCTCATAGGAACGCAACGACGTCCATCTGGTGTCTTACTGTCAGGGACAACAATCACTTTATTCACCCCAATCAATATGTTCACTCCGGAGTCGATATAACTCACGCTCGTTGCGCATGCCGGTACTACGACCAATACGCCATACTGCAACATCTAACCCGTATTATCATGAATGCTAGGAAGTGGAAGCCTTCTCTGCTACAGACATCGTGTCAAATCATGTTTCGAGCAGCAAGAAAGGTTTCCACGCCGTTTCCTGAGATCGTTTGCAGCCGCTGATGGTGTGTTTCCATCAGCACCGAAGCAGTTCGATGGAGGTTCTTTTCTGTAGAGCGCGGTCGAGCGGCGATGTGAACTGAACGATGGATTGGCTGTGATGTCTGTGCGACTAACGACAAGCGGCAAGGTGGATCACAGCTTGTCTGATTGGGCAAAGTATCTTCGCGATTGCGACCATCCTACTCGGGCCCAAGATCAGCGCTTCCGGGAGGGTGATGCCCGTTCATTCGATCCGTCCTTCATAACTCGCGCCCCTAAAAGATCCGAAGGTGTGGAAATCCCCTCGCTCCCTCATTTACTCATAATTCTTATTTAGGAATCAGCGAGCCTCGACATCGGCTCAGAAAAAAGCTGTATCGTAAGGCAATGGCAATCGTTTGCTGGAAGCTGTCGAAGAGTCTGGCGTGGCATTCCATATTCCTTCCGGCAAGAACAGTGTGGACTTGTAGGAGGAGGGCAGTCGAAGGTGCGATGCAAATGGACACAGAGCGAGGGTTTGATCCGAGCGTTCGGGAACGCAGTTTTGTCTTGCTTGTGTCGGACATCCCGAGGGACTGGTATCGCTTGATGCCAAAGCTCCGCATCTAGGGGGCTCGGCTATCGGGCCCTCGGGATTAGATTGATCAACGATGTAACGATCTCAGTGAGCTTCAAAGCCTCTACTGTGGCGATCAGCCACAGAAAGCTTGGCTGGTCCGAAGACAGGACAATAGCCGGCCTAGACGACGTTACTTCCTGGCGCTTGAGAGGAGGTCAGCGTCGTCCGAGGTGCGCAAACCAGAGCTTCTATCTGGGAAAACAGGTCCCGTCTTCGCCGCAATCCCATTTTTGAAAAAATATTAGAGATATGGAACTTAACTGTGCCTGCTTGAACATTGAGCAGATTGGCGATCTCTTTGTTGGAGAAGCGTAGGCACATTAGTTCAAAGATCTCTATTTGCCGCGCGGAAAACTGCACATTTTGCAATTTGTTGAAATTTCCTTCGGCAGGCGCGTGATAGATAATCTCCTCCTTTGCAGAGAGTGTTTGAATAGCACGCCCCACCACGAAGGCAAGTTGTTGCAAGTCATGATATTCGACAACCGCCATGACCCAACGTTGAAACATTCGGTGAACCCGATCCCCGAATTCACGATCAGCGATAACAATTAGGTTGGAGTTGGGGAAGCTTGCTCTCAGTTTAATGCCCCACGACATTAATGCGGATGCAATCGTGGAGCGGTCTAAAACTAGAAGGCATTGATTGGAGTCAATTGACCGCCCGCCCCTTAACGAATTGGTGTCAATCGTTTTGACGGTTACAGTTGGCCCGTTGTTGAAAAGTCCACGAATATATTGGGCGGCTAAATAGTTACTCTCAACAATATAGACGCTGCAGTTATTGGTGTTCATTCTCGAATAACTCCCTAAGCAAATGGACCGGTCCGACGCACCAGTCGATGGGATTTGGGAATAGAACGGAGCAAGAACAACACAGATTGAACAAACGATGCTTTTTCGCCTTCTTGAGTGGGCTTTTAATAAGCACCCATTTTGGCTTCAACAGGGAAACAACATTTCCAAGCTGAATGACCCAATCGTAACAACCTTTTCTCTTTGTTATTCCTAAACTAAACATGAACATATTCTTAAGATATTGCAATCTTAGCCGGAAAAAGTAGCAGTTTATAAATTTATTTTAACCTGAAATCCTCTTCCGGCCTCGAAGATTTCAGACCAGTCCTTGCGCGAGGAGACTCTGCGCCGTATCCACAATTGCTTCGTCGTTCGCGCGGGGCAACCAGCCGAGCAAATCCTTGGCTTTTGCGGCAGAAACAGGCCGCTCTTTGCCAAGCTCGAAAAGCCGCTCTCTTACCACCGGATCGAACATTGACAAGGGACGCAGTAGCCAGTCGGGAAGGGATCGAGTGGGTACGCGTTGGGCCAGATGGGGAAGTCGTGTCTGAATTGTTCGGGCAATGTCGCTCATCCAATAGAATGATCCCGCACCAATGAAACGCTCCCCGGCTGCTTTCGAGCTCAGCATCGCGCGATAGTGAAGATCGGCAACATCGCGCACATCCACCAACGCCCACCCGAAGCGTGGCAGGCCCGGAAGCGATCCATCGATCAGCTTCTTGACGATCTCGATCGAGGTTGAGAAATCCTTTCCCAAGACGGGGCCCAGCACAGCACCAGGGTTGATGGTTGTGAATTCGAGGTGTTTACCGTGATCTTTCACCCACGCCCAGGCGGTGCGCTCGGCGATTGTTTTGGAGCGCTCATAGGCCGAGGTGTCAGCGCGGTTCGTTTCATCCGACCAGTCGTTTTCGGTGAATGGAGTTGAGCGCCCGCCGCGGCCATACGCTATTGCCGCGGTCGAGGCCGTCATAACCACCCGCCGTACGCCGGCGTCCCGCGCTGCAGCGAGCACACGCAACGCCCCATCCCGCGCAGGCCGAAGCAATTCATCGTCAGTCTTCGGACTACTTGAAGGCAAAGGAGAAGCGACATGCATAACATAGTTGCAACCACCAAGCGCTTCAGACCAACCCTTATCGCTCTTGAGGTCGGCTGCCGCGAATGTCAGCCTATCGCCTCGTACCGGGAGTTTCGATAGACTGGCACGCACCTCATTGGCTCGTGATAGGGACCGAACGGTTGTACGTACATGCCAACCTTCCTGTAACAATCGAGCGATGCAAAAACTTGCAATGTAACCTGATCCACCAGTAACCAGCACAAGGCCGCGCCCTTCCATATTTCGATTTTCCCTTATATCCTCGAATTCTGGTCGGTGTAATCTTACATAATATACATAAAATGTCCAATGTGTCTGATAAAGTCCGGCGACGCATCCTAGATGCAGCTAAGACATTGTTTGCGCAATACAGCTTCCAACGGACTGGGATGGCAGATATCGCCCGGGCCGCTGGTGTTTCTCGTCAGTCTCTATATCTGCGCTTCAGCAACAAGACGGAGCTATTCGCCGCGCTCGCTAGGGCAATCAAAGACGGTGCCTTAAACGCTGCCGCCGATGCCTGGATTGAAAAGCAGAGTCTGAAAAAAAATCTCGCCGCGATCATTCTCTCCAAGGATCTGCCGCTGTACCAGCTGCTTCATGCCTCGCCGCATGGCGCCGAGCTGCTCGCCGTTAACGCTGAGCTCACAGCCTCGTTTGCTCTTGAACTTGATCGTGGCTTTGCGGCCATACTGGCTGGCCGGTTGGTGACTTTACAAAAAACTGGCCGCATTGACGTTTCTGAATTTGGCGGGCCGGCGGTTTTTAGCCAAACAGTGGCGATGGCTGCAGCTGGGATTAAACACGAGATGCGAACGGAGGCTGAATACGTTGACGCCGTCCATCGGCTTTGTCATATCGTGGCAAAAGCGGTTACGATCAACGAAAATCTGAAATTGTGAAAGCAAAAGGGCCGACGTCGATGGCCAACCGCCCAGCCAGCCGATCATGAATCAGTCGTTGCTGGCCGAAGCATGCATTCGGGAGTTTGACGCCGGCTGAGTTGCTGCATGTGCGTTCGTCGATAGCATCACATTTACTGCATCCTTGTCTCGCCGGGAATTCGTGGCATACGTGGAGATTCTGATCACTTCGAGCTGGCGATCGGAAGCGCTGCTGCAATGTCGCTGGAGATGTGAAGCTGTTTGGGGCGGACCTAAGCCAACATGGAGCGGTCTCCCTGGACTCGAGAGTGTACGAAGTGATTTGTGATTTTCTGGCCCGATAACTCGCCTTGCCCATGGCTCCGGACGATTCAATGACAAGGTGTGATACCAAAATGACAGCGACCCTCTACGACCAGATGGATATTTTCCACCTCCCTCTCGCTTAAGAAGGAAACGGCTCGTCTCGGGCGACATCCATCGAGCAAAAGTCACTTTCTTCACGGAGTGAGAGCCTATTTCTGCTACTGGTCGACGCATGCCTGACACTTGAAAGGTGTTTGTTCAGTCCCCTACGGCGGTATCAGTCCTCTATCAGAGTCCAATCGAGTGGTTCGAACTTTTGATGTTCGTGAACAGCCTTTGCTTTATCTCTCACTCGTTGACTTCCTGCAAATCGATCCTTCAATCGACCTTGAACAGCGCGCTCCCGCGGGCGTACAGGCGGACGACTCTCTCCGGGGCTCGACCTTCGAACAAACTCTTATCATGGTCAACGGGCGTCGGCTCAACGACGCGCAGACAGGCCATCATAATCTGGACGTTCCTTTACCGGAAGAATCCGTCGACCGCATTGAGGTTCTTCATGGCGCGGGATCGACAATGTACGGAGCCGATGCAGTACTCAGACGCTCCAGGTCGCCGCTTGCGATGATCAGCACGATCCTTGGCCGACTCGTTAATTATGGCGAGGCGGTTGGCGTTATCGTGGATGGCCAGTGATTGTGGGAGTCCGCGCAAAAACCTTAGACATGTCTCAATCATGGGCCATGGAGTTTCGAGCTATCTCTACTGCTCGCTTGTCTCTGCCAAAGGTTAATTAACCCTGCGATACGGAGATGCGGCATTTGCCCAGGAGCAGTTCGGGCTGAGCGAACGCAAGGTCTGCAGACTCGTAGCGTTAGACCGGCGCAGTTAACGTATAGAATGAGTCTTCCATTTATTTAACCTATGTCATGGCTCTGGAACTCATGGGAAGAATATTTGAACGCGGTCTATCCCATCGCAGTAAACAATAGGGGCAGACTGGCGCAGGCGAAAAAGGATACTTGCTTCGAGAACGGCCGTCGGCTTTGGCATGCTGTTCGCAAGCTCGAAGATTGCACGAACTCGCTTCGGGATCTTGGCTTTACCGGCAAAGACCACATCCCCTTTCCTGATGACCCAGTAATCAGCCAACAAGCTAGCAGACTGGTGATGGAAGCCGTCTATGCTGGCGAGGAACTACTGTTTTTTGACAGGCGCCTCTGTATGGCAGCGAACGACTCGGCCTACGGTTTTCGGCATCAAAAAGATATCTTGGAGCACTGGGATCGATATTCAGCAACGCACCGGATCGCCTCTGAAATTCACCAACTCGTCAAGGACATCGATGAGATGCTGTCAGGCTACGATGCACTAATACGAGCTGACCAAACCCTTATTGTTGACACTCTCGATTTGCCCGATTTCCTTGCTGCCGATTTTCGTCAGGCCAGAGACTTATTTTCGGTTGGATTTGATGAGACAGCATTATTGATCGCTGGACGCGGGCTGGAGCGGGTTCTTCGCAAAATAGCTGATAGTCGAAAAATATCCCTGCAAATGAAGAAACTGATTCCAGCATCCGAGGCCGATACCTACGACTTAATCGAGGCCATGTATCGCGTCAAGTGGAAGGCAACCGGTGTGCGCGTAATTTCGCAAGATACCAAAATGTTGCTGCACTATCTACGCACGCTGCGAAATGGCGGTGCACACCCTAGCCAAGACACAAAGTCGAATTCGACCGCTCGAGAAGCGGCCCTGCTTGTTTCCAACACTGCAAACCGCCTTTGGAATCAAGTGAGTAAAAACAGAGCACGACTTGAGCCTAAGACTGTCCAGAAGGATTGGTGACAGTGTGGATTTAAATCGTATTCTGGTTATTGGAGGGACCGGCACCGTCGGCGGCCGGGTTCTCTCTCAATTGGTGGCAAGGAACGCGCAAGTCCGCGCGATGGTGCGCAATCCGGGCGCAGCTCGTATGCCTCCACAGCTCGAAGTAGTTCGCGGCGATCTCACTCTCCCTGAAACACTTGATCCATGCCTTGATGGTATCGATACTGTGTTCCTTGTGTGGACCGCCCCGGCGGCCGCCGTTGCTTCTGCTTTGGAGCGGATTGTGAAACATGCACGGCGCATCGTGTTTCTCTCGGCTCCCGTAAAAACTGCACATCCTCTTTTTCAACAACCGAATGGGCTTCGAGTGTTGTTCGGGGAGATCGAGCGGTTGATTGAGACCTCTGGTGTCCAATGGACGTTTCTTCGGCCGGGAATGTTCTCGGCCAACGCTTTGCGTTGGTGGGGCCTGCAGATTCGCATGGGCAATGTCGTACGATGGCCATATCTGGCCGCTCCTACCGCACCGATTGATGAGCGTGATATTGCAGCAGTTGCGGTTCGCACCTTGTGCGAGGACGGACACAAGGGAGCAGAATATGTCCTGACCGGACCGCAATCGTTGAGCCAATTTGAGCAGATATCTACCATTGGCGGCGTGATTGGCCACTCGCTGCGCATCGAAGAGATCTCGCCAGAGGAGGCGCGGCATGAGTTGCTCAAGATCGGACCTCTACCCGCAGTAAATATGCTGCTGCAGGCCTGGGCTGCCGCCCTGGGCCAGCCTGCACACGTCACCTCTACAGTCGCAGAAATTACAGGAGTACCCGCAAAGACTTTTTTAGAGTGGGCAACCGATAACTCCTCAGAGTTTAGGCCGTGATTGCCAGTACCCGTCTTCTGCGTTACAAGTTATGAATCATCCACGCAACAACCACAGATCAGGATGACGAACATAACTGTGGCATGAATGCCACTTTATGGCTGTAATCTCAATGACTCTTTCAGCAGTCAAACATGACTCTGAGATGCTCGCCAAACCGACGGTAGCCCTTAGCGCGCCGTCTAGCTTCTCTCGCCAATTCACGGAAAACATGGGCGAGTTCACCTTCGCCGCGCTTTTCGTGGTCAACGGCTTGCGCGTAGAGACGAAACGACTCCGCTTCCACATCGCGTGCGAGGTTTGAGAAGCGCACGGAGAGATGTGGCCACTTTAAAGGAAGAGTTGCCATATTGTTATTGTTGAGATAACACGAAAATCATATAACCTAGGTCACTCCGCGCGGGGACGCTGATGATACCTCACCAAGGCTATTTCTCAGTCCGACACGGGGCGACCGCTGTATTCTATCGCTACTTCGTCCAATTTCCTTCTGCCAGATTTCACGCTAAACTGTTCTCTGTGAGTACGTTAACCGGATATATAGGCCCCATCACCGATTTCCTGGGCACCATCTATACGCGACAGGCCATCCCTTCAAAGTATGGCTGGATTGGAGAGATCACCGTAGTACCAAAGCACGGCCAGACCTACTTCCTTAAGGTCTGGAAGAATTCCGCAACCCGCGAACCTTTTCAGACTCAGGAGGCTGCCCGCCTAGCAGCTGAGCAAAAATTGAACAAGCTGATGGCGGCTTTACCTCAAGAAATACGCTAACACCATTGGCAGGCCATGTTTCCCGCCTTTCATGTATGCAGCGGATCCCCCGCGGCGTCCGACTCTTCTCTTCGGCGCGCCAATCCCTCGCAGATAAGCCATGATGGAACTATGTAATGTGTTCATCACGCAGGGGTTGCGGTGGAACTTCCTCGCTTAGGATGTTAAGCAAAGGCATGTTATCGATGAGTCTCAAACATAGAGACCAGTAATATATAATTGCCGCCTTTTTAGGACGTCATCATGCGACGAGTTTGTGCGCAGTTATCCTTAATTGTGTGCCTTCTATCCGTTGGTTTGGAAGCTCAACACCGCTCGGGAGAGCTGCATATTCAGGTTGTTGATCCGACAGGCGCATCACTTGCGGCAGCAGGCGAACTTGTCTCGCGAAGCAATGATTTTTTCGAGCGCTTCAGTACCGGTAAAGATGGACGCTATATCGCGAAAGCGTTGCCATTCGGGCTGTATGAACTTCGTTTGAGCCACAGCGGCTTCAGCCCTTTCAGCCATACGATCGAGATCCGCTCGGAGATCCCTGTGGAGGTGCGCGCCCCACTGGACCTCGCAATGGTGGAGACTCAGGTGTTGGTGACACCGGACACGCTGCTCGATCCGCGGAGCACTGGAAGCACAGTCCGCATTGGTGAGGAAACACTGCGTGACCACGTGGTAACTCAGCCAGCTCGAGATATCTTCAACGTGGTGCAGGAACAACCAGGTTGGGTGCTGAACGGAAACAGCGTGCTGTATCCGCGGGAGACGGAGTTTGCCACGCAATTCATTGTCGATGGGATCCCCTTGCGCGACAACCGTGCTCCAATTTTTGCGCCGGCACTGGACCTTGATGATGTGCAATCGGTCAGTGTGTTCACGGCGAACTTCCCGGCAGAATTCGGCCGCCGACTTGGTGGTGTGGTTGAGGTAACGTCCGCCCGAGATGCTCGCGAGGGCTTTCACGGTAAGGCGATTCTTGGCGGCGGGAGCTTTGACACCGAAACGGGCTATTTTAGTGGCCAGTACTTGCGGGGCCGCACCACGGCTGGGTTGAGCCTAAGCGGAAGTCACACCGACCGTTATCTGGATCCAGCAGTGCTCGAAAACTTCACAAATGCTGCAACCAACTCGGAGGTGCGTGGGCGTCTAGAAGAGGATTTCAGCGAGAACGACCGAGTGACGTTTACCCTGCAGAGAGGGCTTAGCCGTTTCCAAGTGCCCAACGAACTGCTGCAGGAGTTGGCAGGCCAGCGACAGGATCGTGAGAACGAAGAGATACGTGGACAGTTCTCATGGCAACACATCTTCTCGCCACACACCGTAGGGCAGATCAACGCAATGGGACGGGATGTTGCTGCCCAATTAACTTCGAATACTCTATCGACTCCTATTGCGCCGTCGCAGCAACGAGGCCTGCGGGAGAGCTATTCTAATGCGAGCATAGCCGGCGATTGGGGCCGCCACAAATGGAAAGCGGGCGCGGATGCTGCCTTTGTATCGGTGAGCGAAAAGTTCGCCTATCAAGTGACCGATCCGTCTCGCTTTGACGCGGACATCCTGCCAAGTTTCAGCTTCTTCGACCGGCGACAGTTGCGTGAACAAGGGCTGTTCATCCAGGATGAGATTCACTTGGGGCGATTCACTGCCAATGCCGGCTTACGATGGGATCATTACCAAATGCTGGTCGATCAGATGGCATGGAGCCCGCGATTGGGAGTCGCCTGGAACTGGCCGTCACTCGGAATTGTGCTTCATGCGTCCTATGACCGGACTTTTGAACCTCCACAAATTGAAAACCTGCTGCTGACCAGTTCTCCAATCGTGGACGGGCTACGCAGAAATCTGGTCAGGCTGCCGGTACCGTCAGCCCATGGAAACTACTATCAGGTCGGGTTGGCAAAGAGTATCGGTGGATGGATGCGTCTCGAGGGAAACTGGTTCCGTCGCGATTTTCGAAACTATGCGGACGATGATTTGCTGTTGAACACCGGATTGGTATTCCCCATAGCATTCTCCAGTGCCACGATCCAGGGATTTGAGGCAAAAATAGAAACGCCACGGGTAGGACCTTTTTCCGGATTCGTCACCTATTCCAACACGGTTGGAGTGGAGAGACTTCCGATCACCGGTGGCTTGTTTCTTGATCCAGACGCCGCTACGTTGTTGCAATCAACGGATCGCTTTACGCCCAGCCAGGATCAACGGAATACAGTCCACGGTCGAATCCGCTTTCAGCCGGTCTCCCGCTTATGGTTTGCCGGAGGAAGCTCCTATGGCAGCGGGCTCCCTGTGGAACTGGCTGACGGCCCTACGGATCCGAGTATCGACCCGAGAATTCTTCAGCGCGTGAATTTTTCACGAGGAAGGGTGCGGCCGCGGTTTTCAGTGGACGGTTCGGCTGGTGTTACCGTCTGGAAGCGTGAGGCTCGCTCCTTGCGCATGCAGGCCGATGTCACTAACCTAACCAACCGACTGAATGTGATTAATTTTGCCGGTTTATTTTCCGGTGATGCCTTGGGCCAACCGCGATCCTTCGCCATACGATCCGAATTTGAATTTTAAACCGAAAACCCATGGGGTACTCATTTGAGCGTGTGATCTCCCTTGATCCAGCACCTTTGTTAGTAAACGCTTTATCTTCATCTCCTTCCCGCTAATGTTGTTATCGATGGGCGCCGCGCCGTCGGAGCGAAACATCTTCAGCGAGCACCACTGGTTCAGGGGAATAGCTGAACGCCTCTGCCATGGAACGCTTGGAGCGCCGAGTTTGCTTCCCGGCCAGGAACTCCCAGAAAGAGCACCGACCGCGGCTTGCTGGAGAAGTTAGTAGACATCAAGCCACAAAGACATTGTTGGTCTGTTGTCCACTATCCAGCGAGGTAAGCCACCGGTCCTTTGAGATCCGGTCCCGCCTCTTTCGCCAACCCGTCGATCTCGCCTTTCGCGCAAATCAGTCCCGATATCATGGCAGCCTCGGAGCTTCGGAACCGCTCGCTCATCACCCGCAGGCCGTCCATCGGTACCGGAACGATGTACCGCGTGAACGTGTAGCGTGCACTCCACTCCGAACTCTCGGGCACACTCATAAGCTCCAGATAAATGGTGTGTCCCTTGTAGTACCGAACAACTTGAACCGTTTGATCTTCAAGGGGAATCGGGATTTTCATAGAGACAGCCTCTCTTGACTCCATGATATGAGTTTAAACGATATTTCGACATCAAACCATTCCTTATTGGCTATAACCTCTATAGGAAGTTCCTCTAATCACTCACTTTTTTTAAGATGAACAGCTAGGAAAGCTCCTTCAGGATTTCGCTGAGCTGGAGATCTTGAGGGGCTAGTCTGGCTGACTGGACCCGGCCTATGAGAACTTGGCGTTGCGTTGGCTTTGGCGGCGCTTATTCTCGAAGCTTTTCAGGAGAACTATTACAGTCCGGCAATAGAGATATCGTTCATGTCGTGGAACACTATCGACGCAAATAGATTTCAGACTCCTGCGCTATCGCTGATGGTTGATCGGGCGCTGTCACCGCATCTCGCCTACAACAATTGAATACTTGATATAACCGCACACGATAGACCGAACAGTTCGCCAATAAAGCATTACGCTCTCTTACTCTCTTACTCCATTCAGCTCACGCCAACCTCTCCTCTGCTTTGTTATTCCAAGTACGGAATGAATGTACTTGGAGGTCCATCCATGCAGTTTAAGAAATTCCCGACAGTCGTGAGCTTCCTCGCAGGGCTCGCGCTATTGTCAACAACCAGTTTCTCTCAAACGAATACCTTTAGCGGGCGAGGAACAGCTGCCAGCGCCAATATCTTGGGTATTGTTACCGATGTTGGCGATACAGGCGCGTTGCCGCCAGTAGGCGGCAGCCTCAGTTCCAATCTTGTCAGCGTCAACGTTCCAGGTCTCTTGACTGCGACAGCGGCGTCGGCAACGGCCAACGGGTCGGGAAATCAATCTCAATCGACGGCCAGCATTGCCAATCTCAACCTAAGCGTTGCGACTCTGGTCAGTATCTTGACCGCTGGCGTGATCGAAACGACTGCCACCGCCACTTGCAGCAATGGCACGCCTTCCGTAAACGGTAGCTCGGTCATCGCGGGGCTCACGGTGCTTGGGGTGCCAATCACGGTGACCGGCGGGGTCAACCAGACCATTGTCTTGCCGTTGGGGCTTGGCTCATTGGTTATTAACGAGCAGATTGCCACCGCCAATAGCATTACGGTTAACGCCCTCCACCTTACTATTACGGCCATCGCCGATGTTGTTTTGGCCCACTCCGAGGCCGATATCAACTGCGGACCTGTTACTCCTCCTCCGCCCCCTGGATGTACCGGAGACGTCATGACGGGTACTGCCGGCATCCCTGGGACAGTCCATGGTAAGAAGTCCAACTACGGGTTTTATGCTGGAATCTTAAACGGAGCGCCGTTCGGCAACTTCTCCTACGATGATCTTGGCACCGGATTCAAAGTGCGTTCCAGTTCCATCGCCGCATACTCCGTCGATAGCGTGTCAAATCGGTCGTTCAGCGGACCCGCTACCGTAAATGGAGTGACGGGCTTTACTTTCTTTGTCACCGCCGGCGATGTCGATCCGACCACTAACCCTCATTTGGTGGACACTCTAGCATTGACCGTCAAGAATGCCGCGGGAGCCACCATTTATCACAACTCCGGCCATCCCGCACAGGTTGACGGCAAGAACGAGCTGTTCCATCCGTGCTTGACGCCAACTCCAGGGGCGGGTGTTCACAAATAGAGACGTTGCAGCCCTACTGCTAGCACTCTCGCTCAGCCTTCTTCCGAGAAATACTTCTCGGAAGAAGGCACCTTTCTCATCGCTGTGTCACGCCATTCCATTTGAGTTTGAGGAGCCTTAACAACTTCCATGCTATTTTCAAGAGCGACCACTGGTTATCACGGCGCATTCGCTACGACGTCGGGTGCGAGCCCTAACCCTTATTGAAATTCGGGGGTGCTACTCTTGCGACTCCCAACGCGAGCTCCTACCTTGCCTAAGGAAAGTCGATTGGTCACTTTCTACCCAGACAAGGCCGCCTCTAGAAAGCTGCAAGGAGAAGTTTGGGACTTCTGGGACAATCAAGAAATAGGCCGGGAGGACTCCCGGCCTTAGGTCTAGAACTACAAGGTGAGTTTTTGAAGTTTACCACACATCACGAACCGGACACGGCGATCATGAATGATCCCTGTCTCTCTATGTACCCCAGGGCAAGCCGCTAACAGTACGGGTTAGATACATTTTCGCATCTGCCGCCGAAAGAGAACCCGATGAATCTGGCGCCGCTTATTTTTCCGGTGGTGCTCACCCACGATTATTCCAGGAGCTTTCCGTCGATGCTTGCTCCCGGCTGTGCTGGGATAAAACGCGGCGTGATCGGCACGATCTCCAAAGCGATTCCGGGCCCATTCAGAGGCGTAGCTGTATAAATCCCCTGGACGTCAAGCTCCTGGCTCGACGCATTAGCTGAGGGCGGAACAATAATGACTACATATCCCTCGATGAAAGGTGGCAACGATATTCCAAATAGGCTTCTTATGGTTTTGCAGTCCACCTCTTCCGCAAAGTCCGCGGCCAATACATCTCGGCGAAATCTCGAGGGCGGAATTGGCTTACTGCCTTCCGGCAATGACACCACTGCTTTTTTAAGGAATATGATTGACTCGACCGTGCCGGCAAGCGGAAGTTGAGGATTGTGAATATTGATGGAAGTGGCGTAGGTTCCAGGCCTGATTCCAGGCTGGTTTCCTTCAGCCACTCCGCAGACGAATTTTGCCGAGTATTCCACGAATTGCGGCTGAGTTTGAGCGACGGTTGGAGAAGGCTGAAGCAGGGCGGCCAAAACAGCAGCCACCGCGAGCGTGATGTTGGTTCCACGGTTCTTAACAAACACGAATGACCTCCTTACAATTCTTGCAACATTGCGACTTTGATAGGCAAGGCAGCGGGGGAGGTATAGGGGACGGTTGTTCGGCCCATTAGATTAGCGAGGAAATCCACATGGTTGCTTCGAGCAGCTTAGGCTTGGAAGAAAAGAACAAAAGTACTTGCGGCAGCTGGACTCACAAACATAAGTACTCATTTCCGCAAATGGAACGGCAGGTCGAACTGACAGTGGAGGATTTTGGTGGGCGCGATTCTCTTCGTTATCACGACTGACAAGGGTCGTTAGATAGCTTCGACTGGCCTTCTCGCGTGTCTCCTGTTCCTTTAAAAGACGGCGGATTCCTGTTTCTCTGAGGAGGCTGCGACAATTAATGATCCGCTGTTTCTCAATACTTGCTTAGAGTGAATCCTCCCAATAAGTTTGTCCTCACTCGCTACGCGAACTCGGCGAATCCTGAGGGCCAGTGGAAGAAGGGCTCCATTGGTTCACCTCTATGGCCAGACTCGTCGAACCGCCGGCAGCTCAATCACGATGGTCAGGAGGCCGCGTCCATTTATCAACCAGCCCATCTTCACTGCGAAGCTATGCATGCAGCCAATCTCCGTTGTCGGTATCTTTTCATCCTTGGTTGACGAACTGTTCCTGGCAGGATTCGAGCAATCACGGTCACCAGGGGCACTACGGCAGCAACTCTGGTCAACGCCTTCGCATCTTTTGCACGCAAGGAAAGGCAGGTCCTCTGGCCATGACCAAGGTCTATCTCCTCATTATTCTATGTGTAGGTTGCTCTGCAGCAGCGTGGGCTGGAGCTTCCTGCTCGTTGAACCCTACAAATCAGACGGTCACGATCTGCACCCCGATGAACGGCGCCACAGGGCTAATTTCTCCAGTACACGTGAATGCTGGCACCACCGACACTCATCCCATTGCGACCATGTGGATTTATGTGGATACGGTTAAGGTCTTCGCTATCAACAACGTGAACTTCATTGACACGCATATCAGCATGTCAGCAGGGACGCACAGGTTTGTAGTGCAAGCTCAGGACACTTCAGGTCTGATATTCAAAACTGTCGAGACAGTGACGGTTGGTACAAATGTGGTGGTTTCCCCCAGCGCGGTTACATTGAACGAAGGGGCTACGCAGCATTTTACAGCCAATGTTGCCGTTACCTGGTCGGCATCTTGCGGGACGATCGATTCTGGTGGCTTGTACACAGCTCCCAACGAAGTAGGCACCTGTGAGGTGACAGCCACTGATGGCACTGGTCACACTGGTGTCGCGAACGTAATGGTCGTAAGCAGTGTGGTCATAACACCCGGTTCAGTAACACTAATAGAAGGAGCAATGCAGCAATTCACTGCCAGTACGATGGTCACCTGGTCGGCTTCCTGCGGCACCATTGACGTCAACGGCATGTATATAGCCCCAAATTCTACTGGGCACTGTGTAGTGACTGCGACAGACGGCTCCGGAAAAACCGGAATGGCCGACGTAACGGTTGCTGCCAGCGTCGTGGTGACTCCTGGGACGGCAACATTGCAGGTCAGCACAGCCCAGCAGTTTACGGCCAACGTGACAGTTAGCTGGTCGGCCTCATGCGGCATGATCGATGTTCACGGCCTATATACCGCTCCAGACTCTCCCACGGCCTGCACTGTCACAGCAATAGATAACGTCAGCCACATGGGAACCGCCTCCGTCACTGTGGTGGCGACTATGAGTGCCTCCGGGTATCTGTCCTGGAAGAATGACAAAGGGGCAACGGGACAGCAGAGAAACGAAACTGTCTTGACGCCGTCCAACGTGAACTCACGTCAGTTCGGAAAGAAATTCAGCGAAAGTCTAGACGGAAACGTCTTTGCCCAACCGCTGTATGTTGCAGACTTGTCGATTCATGGCGGCTTGCACAACGTTGTCTTTGTTGCAACGGAACACAACAGCGTTTACGCTTTCGACGCTGACTTCGGCGGTCCCGCCTTATGGCATGTGAGCTTTTTGTCGTCGAGCGTAACAACCGTTCCAACGCGCAATGTTGGCAGCACAATTACTCCGGAGGTAGGAATTACAGGCACTCCGGTCATCGACCCGAATACGGGCACATTGTTCGTAGTCGCAGAGACGCTGGAGAACGGTGGAACGAAGTATGTTCATCGCCTTCATGCATTGGACATCCAGAATGGCAGAGAGCGCCCCGGCAGTCCTGTGGTGATCTCGGGAAGTGTTTTCACATCCAAGACGCAGCTGCAGCGCGGTGGTCTCCTCCTGGAGAACGGCCTGGTCTATATCACATTTGCGTCACAAGGTGACCATGGTCTTTGGCAGGGTTACGTCTTCGCTTATCATGCATCAAGCCTGTCACAAGCAGCCCTGTTTAACGTTGTGCCGACAGGAATTCGTGGCGCCATTTGGATGGCTGGGGCGTCACCCTCCATGGACGCCGGCGGCAACCTTTACGTCATGACCGGAAATGGCACATTCAATCCCGGTTCCAAAGATTTTGGGGATAGTTTTGTAAAGTTGAACCCAGGTCTTTCAGTACTGGATTTCTTTACGCCTTTTGATCAGGCCACCGACAATGCTCGGGATTTTGACCTAGGCTCAGGAGGGCCGCTGGTTGTGCCAGACCAGCCTGGCGCTCACCCGCATGAACTGATTGGTTGTGGCAAGTCGAAATCCGTATATGTGATCGACCGCGACAATATGGGCCACTTCCATGCTGGCAATGATAGCCAGATCGTCCAGGCGTTGCCAAACGTCGTTGGTGCAGTGAGCACGGGAGGATTTAATCCGGATGACCACTGCTTTATGACGCCAGCTTTCTTTGAGCAGAATGTGTATTTTATAGGAAACCACGACACAATCAAGGCGTTTCACCTTGATCCTTCTACCGGCTTACTCTCAACTTCTCCAACCTCGAAGGGAAGATTTTTCTATCCATTCCCAGGCGGGCAGCCTGTAGTGTCTTCCAACGGATCAACCCACGGAATTGTATGGGCGGTTGATTTCAACAGTCCTGCGGCTCTGCATGCCTACGATGCCACCAATGTTGCCAATGAACTTTACAACTCAAATCAGGTTGCCTCACGAGACAGCCTGGGCTCTGGCGTAAAATTTGTAGTGCCGACAATCATCAAAGGCAAAGTATATGTGGGAACGAGGAGTCATCTCGTCGTGTATGGGCTACTCTAACGGAGCATGATCCGCCACAAACGCTTAGACATGCACGATACGACCGCCGGCTTGCTGGTTCAAGCAGAAATGGCTTTCGCGCGTCCTGCGGAAGGCACGCTTAAGACATTCGCCGCTACAAGATGGCATCTCCTCGATTGGGCAGTCCGTTGCCTGCGACAGTCGTGATCACGCCAGTCACGGCATCGATGCGTCGAATCCGGTTACCCAAATACTCACGATGTAAATATTTCCTTGAGAATCAATAGCAATTCCAGCGGGATTTGCAAGGCTAGCTTTTGACGCTTTTCCTCCATCGCCAGCTGATTTGCATTTACCAGTGCCAGCGACTGTAGAGATAATTCCCGTTCGAGGATCGACTTTACGGAGGCGGTTATCCCCAATGACGAAAACCACTCCCTTGTCAACCGCAATTCCCCTCGGAGAAAGCTCTGCCTCGATCGCTTTCCTGCCGTCGCCTCGGGAGACACACCCTACTCCTTCGGCGCTGCGGCCGGTGCCAGCAATCGTCGTAATTACGCCCGAACCGTGTTCAACTTTTCTGATACGGCAATTGCCGCTGTCGGCAATCAGCAGATCGCCCTCTGAGGTTAGAGCAAGAGCCGTAGGGGCCGATAGCTCTGCGTGTTCGGCGAGACCACCGTCGCCATTAAATCCACGTTGACCAGTTCCTGCTACAAGGCGTAATTGCTTGGAGGATTGATTCCACGCTGCTACAGAGCCATCGGCAGTACGACTAAGGTAAAAATCGCCCAATTTGTCCGCAATCATGAAGTCAACTTCTTCGGCAAGTTTCCCCGTGCCACGGATTAGTACCTCTCGCACACCCTTAGCAAGGTCCACGTGCTGTACGCCTCCATCCCGATCTGCTATATAGAGCCCTCCTCTATGATCGGTTGCCACGGCCCGAGGATAAGTATCCTGCTCCCCTTGGTGTTTGCCCCAGATACGGTCGATTGTCTTGTCATGCAAATTAACCCCGTTGAGAGTCTTACCAGCTTGCTCTATGACGAAAAGAGTCCCAGCGTCGTCGTAAACAATAATGGTTGGGCCATTGATCTCTGTAGCGAGAGCTTCCTTGTTCTGCCCCCGGCTTGAAACAATAGGTATAAACAAAAGCATCTGGAGCATGATTCGTAGCACATACTTCGAGCCAACACTCTTCATATGATGTCCTTCCCATCGGTTGATGTCATCATTAGATCGATAGCTGCATATCTTTATAACGAGAGCAGGCAGAAAGACTCTTATTTCTTCTGATCCGCCTTAAAACAATAGTTAAATATCTCCTGAGAGTTGTCTTGGCTCAGGCTCTGGTCCTTAGAATCATCGGGGTGCTTTGCGTCGTCGCTAACATGCGTCAACTCGTGAATGATGACCGCGGCTTGAACTTCGGTCAACGTTAGGCCGCTAAAACTCGGAGAGCGTATTCACGTCCTTCTTCTTGCCGTCTGCACCAGTAATCTTCCCCGAGAAGTAGAATCCATGGGTGTTAATCGTAATAGTTTGCAAGCTACGTAGTATTGCGGGACCATCCGGAGAGTCTTGGGTTGGGTAGGACCCACCACCCCTGAGATGTCACGGCTCCTGTGTTGCCTGTTTCGAAAGAACTCCTCTTTTTTTCGCCCCCGGGGTAGGTGTTGTTAACTTGGATCAAACCGGCATCGTTGAGACTGTTAAGTAAGGCAAGTGGATCCCCAACCTTTTTGAACGAGTCCTTGCACTTTTGCAGACCAAGGCGCGCCCTTGCTTCCGCAATGCCCGGCCCTATGCCTCCCGTGCACGGAGGCTGAAGACATTCATAGGTCGCCGAGAAAGGTGAACGACCAAAAGGGGCCGGGTGGCTAGAAAAGTCAGTCATAACATGCTCATCCACTCTGCCTACGGTGGCTGTTGAGTAGTCGAACGATAGATATACCATCCAGGCCCACTTCACTACATTTCAGTTGAAGATCATCCAAGAGGCCATACGCTCTCTGTATTTGCCGTGTTCGCTTGGTCATATCTCGGCGACAATATCAGATGGAATGGTGCCATCTCGTTCTTCTTTATAATCGGCGCGCTCGTCATCGTTTTAATCAGGGCACGACGGTGCCCATCGGTGGCCCCGATTGTGATCGATGCTAGTTTAACGATTAGCAAAGCGCCGTTCACCGCTTGCGCCGTCGAGGTACCTGCAAGGTCAAGAACCACGAGAGCCGAGGCCACTGTGGCCGAATGAAATTTGATGCGATTCATCGACCATTCGGCCGAGTCCGATGAGATGCATACGAAGGGTCCATATTTGCAACTCATGAAAGTGGAGTTGTCACCACTTTGCAATAAGATTGCTAACAACCGTTTTCTGCCGATCTAACGCGAGCCTATCACCTGTACTGCAACACGCGCTCAACAGGTCGACTGCGTATTATGTTTCCATGACAACGCGGCTTCCGATCTGCCAGCCTAAGGCACGAGTCGCTCGGGATGCTTGAGGCTGACATGTACAGCAAGTTGTCGTGCATCACGAGAGCCTCCCTCAACCACTGTTCCTGGTTGTAATCCGCCTGTAAATAAAGAGACTTCTCGCCACGATTCGGAGCCGGTCGGCGCCCAGGAACCACTGTTTTCGACCACCTCACGAGTTGAGCGAAACGAGGGGTTAAACCGCGACGAAAACCCAAAGACGAAAGTAATGACCTACCGTAACCTATTCGTACCTTGGGGCTGTATGCTTTGCTTACTACAAGGAGAGGCCAATGTCCTTCAAACACTGGTTCCGTGCCAGTGCCATCATGGTGGTTTCACTGGCACTGTCCACTACCGTTGCCGTTGCGCAGGGAAACGGTCACGGCCACGACAAACACGATCGCGATGACGATGATCGTGGACACGACCAAGATTTCGACGAAGGCCACGGACACGGCCATGGTAAGGGTCACGGGCACGGTCGCGGTCACTATAAAGATCATGACCGGGATATCAATCACTGGTACCGCTCCAACTATTCTAATCTGCCGCCGGGGCTAGCCAAGCGCGATCGTTTGCCTCCCGGACTGGAGCGTCAGCTGGTTGTGAACGGAACTCTGCCCCCGGGCCTCAGGAAGAAAATGCAACCCTGCCCTCATGAACTGGAGGTCATGCTTCCGCCTCCGCCCCAGAACTACACGCATGTGTTTGTCGGCGGGAACTTGGTGCTTGTGAATCGAGTCAGTTTCCAGGTCGCCGATGTCTTTCACTTCAACGCTACGTTCTGAGGCACCTGCTTGTCCCATAGCCTGTCGTGCGTGCTGCAACAGGCCAAGGGACTCTTGCACGTTCGAACATCGAATCTCGCCCCCTAAGTGTCGCCATCCGTATGCAGGCACCTTGAATGCCAGGGATGCGTGGGCAAGTGCTGCCGCCGTGAGTACCTGCTGCAAACTCTACGTTGAGAGTTTAAGCGATCTTTTTTGGCCATTGAATGGACAGATGGAGAAGGCCTTCCATCGAAGGACGGCGATCCGCCTGCGTGAGAACATCAAACAACCAAACCGGCGTCAAGGTCTCCTGCCCCAGGGCGGTTCCGTTCAGTTCACCTTCTTGAAGACAATTCCCCGCGCCGCCTGCGTTGATAAACTGAACTCGGAGATGCGATGATTGGCCTCAGGATGGAAGAGTAAATCTCCGAGATCGCTGGAGTAAAACTCTTTAGAACCGGCAGCGTCGAGTGGGATCGTGGGGTTATTGGCGCGGAGATGATTGGCCTCATCGAATGGAAAGAGCCCAAGCGCAGGGCCGCAAGATAAGCCCCCCGACTGTTGCAAAAATTACTCCAACAGCCTCGCATCTTCCTTCTTCATCCTGCCCAGCAAAGCGAAATTCAAGCGGCCAATCCGAGCAACTCATATCCAGATTCTGTCCGGTGCTTTTGTGAGTGTTCGCGCTGTGCGCCTATTACCCTGCATTTATCCCCAATAGCCCATCCCAATTCTCGATTGATGGAACCAACCGCGGCATAGTCCTTTTCTCGAAAGGCAGCGGTTCGTGCAGATACCAGTTGGTTAATTCGAAATAGGATGTTCTCGACATCCGATTGTAGCCGCACGCACTCATAGCAATGTTCAGTTGTTGTCATTTTCTGATTGAAGCCAATCTAACATTGATTGGAAAGGCCATCGCCAGAACCCGGTCGAAAGGGCAAATCGGTTGGTCCTGACAATAGCCTTTGCATGGGGAGACCCAATGGAGGAACCGCGCAAGTATGAGTTGCGCAGATCCTTCTCTCGTTCAGATGCAATTTGCAAGTAGATGGATGAGAGCTGAATTATTCCAATGGGGCTATGGAAAGGCCATCGCCGGAACCTGGACCAAGGTGAAATCGGTTCCTGACAATGGCCATTCCTGCGCATGGGTTTGAGCCAACGTGGGGGGAGCCGCGCAAGTCTGAATTGCACAGATCCTTATCTCGGTTAGATGGCAATTTGTGAGTGGATCGCCAGGAAAATTAACAAGCCTGTCCAAACGCTTTTTTTCGTTCGGATGAGGATTGCTGGAGGTGCTCGCTTGAGTGCTGGCGTTGGGCAGATATGACTGCCTCTTGAATTCTAATCAAGCGTTGGCTGTCGGCCTTGATACGCCCAACAGCAGCATCATCGCC
>Ga0209060_10000472_pt1 | contig 74074 bp, 79 predicted proteins | sample Coa_R1_8_FD_187155 | JGI IMG/M metagenome (GOLD analysis project Ga0209060, IMG submission 187155) | Surface soil microbial communities from Centralia Pennsylvania, which are recovering from an underground coalmine fire - Coalmine... | ecosystem: Environmental > Terrestrial > Soil >... | reverse complement strand
CAAGGCTTGCGGCCACCTTCGTTCCGGCGAGCGAGCAAGCGCCTTCCCCCAATCGCCGCCACGCGCCGAACCAATCCCGCGCGCCTCCGCTCGAAGTCTGAGAGCAGCGACGGCCACGCCGTCATCGCCAATCTCGTTCTTCTTTGCGGAGACGTTTTATGCCATCCACGCGTTCAATCCTGCTTGCAGCCGCATTCGCGCTGCAATTCTGCCTGCCGCACGAAGCGGCGGCCCACTGCTTTATCGGCGCGCGCTTTTTCCCCGCCGGCGTCGTCAGCGACGATCCCTGTGTCGCCGACGAGCTTTCGCTGCCGACGTTTTCGACCATTCAAATGCCGGCGACGGACACCGATCCCGCCACCCGCGTGACGTCCTACTCATTCGATTATTCGAAGCGGATCACGCCCGATCTCGGCATCGGCGTGGGCGGAAATTATTTGAAGCTCACCCCGCAGGGTCTTCGCGGCGCGAGCGGCTGGGACAATTTCAGCACCTCGCTCAAATATCAGCTCTACGCCGACGCGCCGCACGAATTCGTCCTGTCGTTTGGGCTCGATGCCGATCTCGGCGGCACGGGTGCGAAACGCGTCGGCGCTGACAGCTTCAGCACGCTCACGCCGCAAATTTATGCGGGCAAGGGCTTTGGCGATCTCCCCGACAGCCTCGCTTACCTCAGGCCCTTCGGCATTACCGGCGTCGTCGGCTACGGCATTCCGACGCGCGCCGAGACGCTCATCCCGAACGGCACGCCAACTCCGGATGTCGAATTTAATCCGCGCATGCTGAATACCTCGCTCAGCGTGCAATACAGCCTGCCGTATCTGCAATCGAACGTGCGCGATACCGGTTTTGCGAGCATCGCCAATCATCTGATTCCGCTGGTCGAGTTCAGCTTCCAGACGCCGGTCAATACCATGCAAAAGGGTCAGACCGTCGGTACGATCAATCCCGGCTTCGTCTGGATCGAGCGGTACTACCAGGTCAGCGTGCAGGCGATCATTCCGGCCAACAGCCGCACCGGCAACAATACCGGCGTGATCGCGCAGCTCCACTTCTATCTCGACGACATTTTCCCCAACTCGATCGGCAAGCCGATCTTCGGCGGGAGGCCGTGACATGCGGAAGTTCGCGAGCTTCATCATTGCCCTTGCCGTGAGCCTCCTGGCGACAGGCGCCTTTGCCCACGCGATGCTGGATCACGCAAGCCCCGCGGTCGGCGCGAGCGTCTCGGGTTCGCCCGGCGCGGTCAGGCTGTGGTTTACCGAGGCGCTGGAGCCGCGCTTTTCCGGCGCCGAGGTCACCGGTCCCGTGGGCCGGGTGGGCGGGCGCGCTTCGGTTTCCGGCAATCAGCTCACCATCAGCCTGCCGCATCTCGCGCCCGGCGCGTATCGGGTGAACTGGCACGTGATCTCGGTCGATACCCACAAGACCGAGGGCTCGTTCTCCTTCGAGGTGAGACCCTGATCGCGGCGATGGATGCCAATCTCGTCGCCACGCGCTTCGTGCATTTTGCCGCGGCGATGCTCCTCTTCGGCGCATCGCTGTTCCGGCTTTATGCCGGTGCGGGCGAGGCGGGAGGACAACGCGTGGAGGCGGCATTCAGACGCTGGCTTGCGAACGCATTGCTGATCGCGGCCATTGCCGCGTTTCTTTCGGCGCTCGCCTGGTGGGACGCGCTGGCCGTCTATATGGGCGACGGCTGGGCCGACGCGCTGAACGGCGGCACCCTTTCAGCGGTGCTGTTCGACACCGTCTTTGGCCGCGTGTGGATCTGGCGGCTCGTCATCGGCGCCGCCTTGATCGCGGTGCTTTTCGCGGCGCGATCGAGGGTGCGGATTCCGCACGCCGATCCGCTCGTCGCGGTTTTATCGTTTGCCCTCCTGGTTACGCTTGCGGCCGTCGGCCACGGAGCCATGCACGAAGGTGCGGCCCGAACCTTTCACGAAACGGCGCAGGCCATTCATCTCATCGCAGCCGGCGCCTGGATCGGCGCCCTCGTTCCGCTCGGTTATGTGCTCGGTAAGGCTGCGCTCGAAGGCGGCGACTGGACGACGTTCCTTCTTCATGCGCTGCCGCGTTTTTCCCGCCTCGGCTATTTCGCCGTGAGCTTTTTGCTCCTGTCAGGCGTGCTGCTCGGCGGGCAGATGATCGGCGGCCTTTCGGGTCTGTTCGGCACATCCTACGGCCGCACGGTGCTGGTGAAAATTTGTCTGTTCGCGCTGATGACGGCGGTTGCGCTTTTCAATCGCTTCGATTTGACGCCGCGAATTGTCTCGGCGCACCGCCGTCAAAAGCACAAGCCGATGCTTCGCCTGTTTTGGCGAAGCGTCCTCTTCGAACAGGGACTTGCGCTCGCGGCGCTCATGGCGGCGAGCATCCTCGGCACGTTGCATCCGTAACTATTTCGCCGGCACCACCTTGCAACGCTGCTCGCCGAGACCTTCGATCCCCATGGTGACCACATCGCCGGGTTTCAACCATTTCGGCGACGGCTGCCCTTGCGCGTCCTTCATGCCTTGCGCCACGCCGGGCGGCGTGCCGGTGGTGATGATGTCGCCGGGCTCGAGCACGAAAAACTGCGAGCAGTACCAGACGAGGTGTACGGCGCCGAAGATCATGGTCCTGGTGGAGCCGTGCTGGCGCTTCTCGCCGTTCACGTTCAGCCACATCTTCAGGTTCTGCGCGTCCTTGATTTCGTCAGGGGTCACGAGCCACGGGCCCACGGGACCGAAATTCTCAGCGCCCTTGCCCTTGCCCCACTGGGTGCCGCCGCGATCGATCTGGAAGGCGCGCTCGGAGACGTCGTTGCAGATGGTGTAGCCGGCGATATAGCTCGCGGCTTCCGCTTCCGACTTGATGTAGCGCGCGCGCTTGCCGATGACGATGCAAAGCTCCACCTCGTAGTCGAGCTTGGTCGAACCCTTGGGAACGATGATGTTGTCGGTCGGCCCGCAGATGCTGTTCGGCGCCTTGGCGAAGATGATCGGCTCCTTCGGCAGGGGCATTCCGACCTCGGCCGCGTGGTCGGAGTAGTTGAGGCCGATCGCGATGAAATGCCGCACATGGCCGACCGGGGGTCCGAGCCGCGGCTTCCCCGGCACGCGGGGCAGCTTCTCGATCTTCGCCTTTTTGATTTTGGCAAGACCCGCGGCGGAAAGCGTTTCGCCGGCGATGTCGGGCACGATCTTCGACAGGTTCCGGATGTGGCCGTCCTTATCGATGATGCCGGGTTTTTCGCGGCCGGGCGGGCCGAAGCGCACGAGCTTCATGGGTGTTCCTCTTTTATTCGGGATGGCAGGCTTGCGGGTCCGCGATCATGCGACGGCAAGCGATGGGGGACAAGCCTCTTGCGCGAAGAGCGGCTCTGCTGAAATCAAATTTCCTTCTGGCAGCGCTCAGGCCGCGTGCCGTGACAAGGACACAGGGCAGGCCTAGCTTGCAGGCCGTGAACACCGCGGTTTCCGTAACCCGCCTTCCCACCGCCGCCGACGTCGAAGACGCCGCGCGCGTGCTCGCGGGGGTCGCCGTGCGCACGCCGCTCGTGTCGAACGCGGTGCTGGACGATATCACCGGCGGGCGCGTGTTCCTGAAGGCGGAAGTCCTTCAGCGCACCGGCTCCTTCAAATTTCGCGGCGCCTATAACCGCATTGCGCGCATTCCCGAAGGCGCCCGTGCCGGCGGCGTGGTCGCCTTTTCGTCGGGCAATCACGCGCAAGGGGTGGCGGCGGCGGCGAAGCTCCGCGGGCTGCCGGCGCTCATCGTGATGCCGGCCGACGCGCCGAAGGCGAAAATCGAGCGAACGAAATCGCACGGCGCCGAGGTCGTTTTTTACGACCGCGAGCGCGAGGACCGCGAGGAAATCGGCAAGAAGCTCGCGCGCGAGCGCGGGGCGACCTTGGTGCCGCCGTTCGACGATCCGTTCGTGATCGCGGGCCAGGGCACGATTGGGCGCGAGATTTGCGAGGACTTGTCAGCGAAGGAGCTTCAGCCCGACATCGTCATGATGCCGGCTTCCGGCGGCGGCATGGCCGCCGGCATTTCGCTCGCGGTGAAGGAGCGGTATCCCGCGGCGCGGATCCTGACCGTCGAGCCCGCGGGCTTCGACGATCACGCGCGCTCGTTTCGCGCCGGCAAGCGCGTGCGCGGTCCGCATCACGCGGGCTCGATCTGCGACGCGCTGTTGATGCCCGAGCCAGGCCAACTCACCTTCGAGATCACCCGCCGCCTCGTCGGCGAGGGGTGTGCGGTCACCGACGACGAGGTGCGCGCGGCCATGCGCTTTGCCTTCAACGAGCTGAAGCTCGTGGTCGAGCCGGGCGGGGCGGTCGCGCTCGCGGCGATTCTCGCGAAGAAGATCGACATGCGCGGCAAGATCGCGGCCGCGGTGCTTTCGGGCGGCAACGTCGACGCCGGTCTTTTTGCCGAAATAATCGGCGGCTGAAATCAGCTCGCGGCTGAAAGGTCGGAGAAGCCCTTGAGGCCGCTCTCCTCCGACGCCTTGAACAGCGCCTCGATCGCCCGGTCGAGTTCGCTCGTCCGCGCTTGCAGATGGCGCGAGAAATCGAGCACCGATTTCGAGGCTTCCTGCGTCTTTCCGATCGCGTCCTCGACGGTTTTGAGGGCTTGCGACACCGTGGCGGCGTTGGCGGCGGTGCGGTCGGCGCTCGCAGTGATGCTTTCGGTGGCGCTCGTCTGCTCGTCGACGGCGGTCGCGACCGTCTCGACAATGGAAGCGATTTCGTCGATCGATTTTACCGAGCCCGCGATTTCGGCGACCGAGAGCCGGGTTGCTGCCTCGACCACGGCGATCTGGCGCCCGATCTCCTCGGTCGCCTTCGAGGTTTGGGTGGCAAGCGATTTCACCTCGGAAGCGACCACCGAGAAGCCGCGGCCGGCCTCGCCCGCGCGCGCGGCCTCGATCGTGGCGTTGAGCGCGAGCAAATTGGTTTGCGAGGCGATGTCGGCAATGAGGTTCACCACCGAGCCGATCTTGCCGACCGCGTCGGAGAGTGAACGGATCGCGGCATTGGCGCGCTCGGACGAAGCGACGCCGTCGCGCGCCATCGCCGCACTGCGCGAGGCTTGCGTGTGAATTTCCGCGATCGAGGTCGTCAGCTGCCCGGCGGCCGTCGCCATTTCGCCGGCGTTGTGCGAGGTGTTGTCCGCGGCCTTGGCGGCGGCATTGGTGTTCGTGGAAGCGTCTTGCGCAAGGCCCGAGAGGTTGGCCGAGGCTTCGCCCAGCGAGGTGACGGCAGTGCCGACCGTTTGCCGGACGTTCTTGGCAATGGCGCCGAAGTCGCCCATCGCCTTGCGCACCGCTTCGCTGCCTTTCTTGGAAGCACCGAAGGCAAAGCTGTAATGAAGCGAAACGGCGGTGGCGGAATCGAGCATGAGGATGCGCGTTGCCGTGTCGACAAGACGGAGCGCGTGTGCCTTCGATTGAAACCGGCGCGCCGCCACGAGCCGCGTGAATTCGATGATCAGCGACATCGCGACGCCCGAACGGCTGCGCATGTCGTGGCCAAGCCGGATCTCGGCCTCGACATGATCCTTGCAGTCCTGCACCCACGCTTCATCGAAAGGATTGCAAAACAGGCGCTCGGTATATTTCAGGATCACCTGCTTATAGGGACTGTCGGTGGGATCCTGGCTGCGGCCGCGGATCTTGTCCGCGAGATACGGCGCGCCGCGCAAAACGAGGGCATAGTGGCGCTCGATGATCGCATCGAGATGCGGCGCGAGGATTTCCCATACATCGCGCCGCAACGCCAAGGTTTCGGCGTCGATCTGATAGAGCGTCAAACCAACCTGGTAAGCGGGATGAACCGGCATGTTCGTCGCGAGGAAGGATGGTTCAGCGTACGAACGCGGACTCTGCGTTTATCCAAATAATAAATCGTTAACCTCGCGCCTACAGAACCGGCAGGCAGCATATTCTTTATGCCAGCAGCCCTGATTTCAGGAAAATAGCGCCATCCGCTCGGCGGGCGACAGCGCTTCGATCGCTTCGTTCAGCCGTGCGGAAAGCCGCGACGGCGCGGGAGACTTCGGCGGAGCCGCGAGGGGTTGCGGGCCCGCCGTCGCTTCCTTCAGGGCGACCGGAGGCGCCGTGGGCTTGGCCGGCACGATCGCGGCCTCGCTGATGGCGAGATCGGCCGCGACTTCGCGGGCGATTTCTTCGGCGGGTATCGACGCGGGTTCGCGCCAGCCGATGTCGTCGCTGCGATCGATCGCGATGATGTCGTCGATCTCGACTTGCCGCAGCCCCTCGCCGGGCCGCGCTGGACCGTGGAGAAACGGATCGTCGCTGCCGGGCTCCGGTTCCTGCGCGTCGGATTCAGATATGCGCAGAATGTCGATCATCGCGTCGATGCGTGCTTCGAGGAAGCGCATGACGTTGACGATGCGGCGAATGCGCTGGCCGGTGAGATCCTGGAAGGAGCAGGCGGTATAAGCTTCGGCCGCCTGCGCATCGAGAAGGTCGCATATGGCGGGGTCGATGCCTTGTTCGCGCAAGCGCCAGGCGATTTCCTGGATGCGCTCGACGGCGGAGAGAATTTCGGACGTCGCCTTTTCAGTGGTGCCGACGATGGCGCCGAGCTCGTCGGTGGCGATCGCGATCTTTCCTTCCCGGTCCTCCGCCGGCTTGATCGCGGCGATCTCCGCCTTGGCGCGCGAGATCGCGCTCGCCATGTCGACGAGATCGAGATGGATGCGGCCGGCGCCGGCGGCGCCGGGCCGCTCCCGCAGGCTGCGCTCCAGCCGTTCGATCGCCGAGAGCACAAGCTTGGTGTCGGCCTGGCGGTTGCGGCGCGCGTGCTCGCCGAGAAACCAGCGTCCGCGCGCGGTTTCCTGCACGGCGCTTTCGATCGCTTCGTAGTCGGCCTCGCTCATCGGCAACGAGGGAGGGTTCGTCATGGCGGCTCCAGGTCGCGGCCCCAACTCCGCGAAGCGCGGTATAACGCGAATGACTCCACCCGAATCTCTAAGAACAGCTTACTCATGAAGCGATTGCCGGCCAATCAGCGCTCGCGGGCGAAAAGGCGAGGACCCCTCGCGACCGCCGCGGGCTATAGCGCGTTGTGCGCTGCGATCGGCGTGCAGATGCCGTTCCTGCCGCTGTTTCTCACCGCGCGCGGCCTTGGCCCCGAGGCGATCGGGATCGCGATCGCGATGCCCATGGCGATCCGGCTCGTGGCGATGCCGCTTGCGGGCGTGGTGTCGGACCGGAGCGGGATGCCGCGCGCGGTGCTCGCAGCCCTCGGCCTCGCCTCGGCCGCGGTGTTCGCGCTCGTGGGTCTCGTGGCGGGCACGGCCGCGATCCTCGTCGCAGTGGGGTTGTCGGCGTTCGTCTGGAGCCCGGCCTTTCCCTTGCTCGAATCCTACGCCGTGCAGCTCGCGAAAGGGCGCGCGGTGGACTATGGCCGGTCGCGGCTCTGGGGATCGGGCTCCTTCGTCGCCGCCAATCTCGCGGTCGGTTATCTCCTCGATTTCATCAATCCCGGCGCAATCATCTGGCTGATCGCGGCGCCGTGTTTCCTGTTCGCGCTCACGACGCGTTTCCTGCCGCCGCTCGCGCATCCCGAGCATGAAGGCGGCTTGCCCGCCGTGCGCCCGCCGAAGGTGCTCCTGCTCGGGGTTGTTGCCGCGGCCCTTGTGCAGGCGAGCCACGCGCTCTTCTACGGCTTCTCGTCGCTGCAGTGGAGCGCGAAAGGGCTGTCGCCCGGGACCATCGGCTTTCTGTGGTCCCTCGGCACGATCGCCGAGATGGGGCTGTTTTTCGGCGGCACCAAGCTCACGCGCAAAATTCCGGCGCTGCGCTTGATCGCGCTCGGCGGCCTTGCCGCGACGCTTCGCTTCGGCGCTTTCGCGCTCGATCCTCCGACCGTGTCGATCGCGCTGTTGCAACTCCTGCACGCGTTCAGCTTCGGGGCGACCCATCTCGGCTTGATGGTGCTGATCGCCGAGCATGTGCCGGCGCATCAGGCGGGCCGCGCGCAGACCTTTGCCTCGGCGGTGCTCGGCTTCGTGATGGCGGCGGGCACGGTCGCCGCCGGCCCGCTTTACGTGCGCTTTGGCACTGGCGCCTATGGCTGGTTCGCGGTCCTCGGCGCCATCGGCGGATTGCTCGCGCTTCTCGGCCGCGCTCAGCCCCAAAGGGCGGGATCGGGCGGCGAAATCTCGGCGCCGTTATAGCGCAACCCGTCCGGCCGGTCGCGCGCGAGCAGGAGCGGGCCGTCGAGGTCGACGAAACGCGCGCGCGCGGCCAGCAATAGGGCAGGGGCGACCCCGAGTGAGGTGCCGACCATGGAGCCCAGCATGATGCCGAATCCCGCGCGCTCGGCGGCATCGACGAGCGCGAGCGCCTCGGTGAGGCCGCCGGTTTTGTCGAGCTTGACGTTCACGAGATCGTATTTGCCCGCGAGGGCCGCAAGGCTTGCGCGATCATGCACGCTTTCGTCGGCGCAGACCGGCACCGGCCGCTTGATGTCGAGAAGCGCGCGGTCGTCGTCGGCCGGCAGCGGCTGCTCGATCATCTCGACCCTGGCTTCGGCGCAGGCGGCGAAATTTTCCGCGAGATTGCTCCGCCGCCAGCCTTCATTGGCATCGACGATCAGCCGCGCATCTCGTTTCGCCGACCGCACCGCGCGGAGCCGCGCAGGATCGCCGGCGGCGCCGAGCTTGAGCTTCAAGAGCGGAAAATCCACGCGCCGCGCCGCCTCCGCCATGGCTTCGGGCGTGTCGAGCGAGATCGTGTAGGCGGTGATGACCGGAGCCGGCACAGGGAGGGCGGCGATTTCCCAGACGCGCTTTTTCGCGCGCTTGGCGTCGAGATCCCATAGCGCGCAGTCGACGGCGTTGCGCGCGGCGCCCGGCGGCAAGGCCGATTGCAATTCTTCCCGGCCGAGACCTTTCTCGATCCTGTCCGCGAGCTTTTCGATCCCGGCGCGCACGCTGTCGATGGTTTCGCCGTAGCGCCCATAGGGCACGCATTCGCCGCGGCCAGAGACATCGCCGTCGCGGATTTCCGCGACAATGACCTCCGCCTCGGTTTTGGCGCCGCGGCTGATCGTAAAGCGTCCAGCGATCGGCCAGCGCGAAACCGCAAGGGCAAGGTTTCTTGGCATGTTCGTCCGGAATGTGGCTCCGCCGGCCGCGGCGGGCCGTGGGTCAATGCCTTGAACGACGCATCCGCGATCGTGTTCGTGCAGCTCGTGCACTGGACGGCGACGAAAATCCAGACGTGAGCGGCTTGCGGCTGACGGCGAGCCGTCAGCCCAACCTACCCGCCGCGTGCGCGAGAAGCGTGTAGACCTTGCCGGTGTCGGAGGTCAGATACGTGCGCGTCAGCACCTGGCCGCGATCGTCGCGGGCGACCTGGTCGAGGAGGCGCTCGAACTCGTCGACATAGCGGTCGACGGTCTCGCGGAACTCGGTCGAGCGGCGGTATTTGCGGCGGATCTCCTCGAACGTTTTCTGGCCCTGCGCGGTATACAGCCGGCGCGTGAACACGTTGCGCTCGCCGCGCTTGTAGCGATCCCACAATTCGACGGCGGCGTCGTGGTCGACGAGGCGGGCGATATCGACCGAAAGCGCATCGAGCGAGTCGATGGCGCGCCCATCCTGGCGGGCATCCGCCCGGACGTCGGGCGCCCGGCGGCCGTCGTCCTCGCCGCCGCGCACGCGCGACAGCATGTCGTTGAGCCAGGCGCCGCCGCGCTCTTCGCGCGGTTCGCGATCATTCCGGCGCGGGCGCGGCTCGCGTTCGTCGCGGTCTTCCGGCTCGCTCCGCCGCGGCGGGCGCGGCTCGCGCTCCTCGCGCGGCAGCGGCGCTTCCGCGCGTGCGGCAGGCCGCGGGGCAGGGCGCGGTCCCTCGACGATCGAGGGCGCAAACTCCCGGCGCGGCAGCGGGCGGACCTCGGCGGCGTCCGGCGGCAGCGGCGGCTCAGCGTTCTGGGCCATCCGCCGGGTTGCCGCCGGTGCGGCATGATCGATGTTGCGGGCGTAGCGGCCGACGATGTCGTTGAGCTCGGCCAGCGCCTTGATCTGATCGGCGACGAGCCGGCGCATGGCGGCCGTGCTTTCGCGCGTCTCGTGCGGCAGCTCGAAGACGCCGCGCTTCAGCTCCTGGCGGGTCTGGTCGAGCGAATGCTGCACTTCGTTCGCGACCTCGCGCAATTCGCGCGCGGCGTCGGTGAAGCGCTGGTTCATGTCGCGGAAGAGCGTATTCACCTCGCCGGTCGCGGTCTCGTAGGTGGCGCGGAGTGCGGCGGTCGTGCGCTCGCGCTCCTCGTTCGAAGTGTTCTTGACGAGGTCGTATTGCTTGACGATCGATTGCGTCGAGTGCGAGGTCGCATCGGCCACGAGCTTGGCGATCTCCTGCGCCTTGTCCTCGGCGGCGGTGAGCTGCTCCTGCAGGATGCGGTTGAAGCGGCCGAGCCTTTCTTCGAGATCGCTCGAGCGGTTGGAGAGGTGCGTGGTGAGCGCCTCGATCGCCTCGCGGCGCTCGGACAGCGTCTTGTCGATGCGGGTGTGGGTTTCGCTCAGCGTGTCGACGGCGCCGGCGATGAAGCGGCCCTGATCCTCGAAACGCGCGGTGAGCGCCGACACATCGCTCAGAACGCGGCCGGAAACATCGCGCAAATCGCGCAATTGGCCGTCCATGTGGCCGATCGCGCCGCGCGTGGACGCGATCGTGGTTTCGAGCGCGTTCTTGAAGCCGGTGATCTTATCCAGCACCACCCCTTCGATGGGGGCGAGATTGTCGACGATGCCGGCGAGTACGTTCTTCAGCATGGCATTGGCATCGTTCAGCCGCTCGAGCACGCCGGTAACGTCGCCTTGCAGCCGCTCGTGGGCGCCGGTGACTTCGCGCGCCCGCGCGACCAGGGTCTGCGATACGTGTTCGGCGACGGCGGTGAAGCTTTTCTCGACGGAGGCGGCTTCGTCGCGGAGCTGCTGCGTGGTGCTTTCGATCTTGCTCGAAAGCTTGTCGGCGGCGGCAAGGCTCTTCTGCTCGATTGAGCTGGTGATGCCTTCGAGGCGGCTCACCACCATTTCCTCGAAGCGGGCGACGCGGGTGTCGAGGCCCTGCGTCATTTCGAGCGCGCGGCTGCCGAGCACCTGATTGATCGCGTCGGTGCGCTCGGAAATCGTGTGGGCGATTTCCTGCGCCTTGGCGGTGAAATATTCGCCCATGCCGGCGACGCTCTTTTCGACCGACTCCTGCGCGCTCTTGGAGCCCTCGGAGATGGTGCGGGCGTATTCGAGGGTGCGGCTCGCCAGCGTCTCGTTGAGGCTCTGGGTGCGGTCGGAAAGGGCCTTTTCGACGCGCCCGATGCGCTGGTCGAGCAGTTCCGCGAGTTCGTGGGTCTTGGCGACGAGGCGGGAATCGAAGTTGGTGAAATTCGTCTCGGCGCTTTTGTTGACCTTGTCGATGCTGTCGCGGATTTGCTGCACGATCTGCGAGCCGTGAACCTTGACCGTGTCGTCGAAGGTGGTGAGGCCCTGGGTGATGCGCGTGCCGAGCGCCGTCGAATCGCTCATGACGCGATCGGCGACCTCGCTGCCGCGCAGGATGATCGAATCCTCGATCTGCTGCAGGCGCGCGATCAGGACTTCCTTGATCGCCTCGCCCTTGGCGGCGATGGAGGCCGACATCATGTCGGTGGTTTCCTGCAACTCCTCGATCGTCTTGATGCCGCGCGCGGCGACGGCGTTGGAAATCTCGCGGCCCACCTGGTTGAGGTAGTCGGAGGCTTCCTGGCTCTTGTCGAGGAGGTTGCGCGTGATCTCGTCGCCGGCGCCGGTGATGTGGGCGCGGGCCGAATGCGTCTGCGCGATGAAATTGTCGATGATGCGGTTGGTCGCTTCGGTGATCGTGGCGTTGACGCGGTCGCTGACCCCTTCGACGTCGAAATTGAAAGCGTTGTGGGAATTGGCGATCGCCTCTTGCAGGCGAAGCGCGTGGCTCATCACCGAGTCGCGCTCGCTCTGCAGGTTCTCGACCAGTGTGCGAATGCGGATTTCGTTGTCGTCGTAGGCGCGCTCCAGCGTCGAGACCTCGCTCTTCACCATCGATTCAAGCTCGGAGGCGCGCGCGACCGCGCGCTCGACGCCGTCGCCGAGTGCCGCGATCTCGCGGCGGATCGCCTGGCCGATCGAAACGAAAGCGTCGGAGGAGACGTTCTCGGGCTCGGCAAAGCGCATGGTGATCTCAGTCATCGCCGCGGCGACGTAGCGCATCTCCTGCGAGCGGCGGATGAGGGCGGCGAACACGAAGAAGCCGAGGACCGGCAGCGCGATCGCGGCAACGATCGGCAGGAAGAAGGACTGCTCGTAGATCGCGCCCGAATGGGGTGCTGCCGCGAGCTGCTCGCTGTAGCGCGCGTCGAGGAAATAATAACCGCCCGCGGTCCACAGCACGGAAAGCGCGAGGGCGATGAGATAGGGGAAGCGCGAGGGCTTCTGGTTCAGGCTCGCGAGAATTTGTCCGACCGACGGCCGGTCGTCGTTCGCGGCTTCCCGCGGCGCCCGCGGCGCGCGGCTGGAAGGCGCCGGCCGGTCGGAAAAGTCGGAAAAGATGTCTTCGTCGGGGCTCGGCGGCGGCACCGGGGCAGGCGCCTTCGCTGCGGCACTCGGCTCGGGGGCCGGGGCGGGCTTCGCCGCGGCCGCCGGCTCGTTGAGCTTGAGCGCGTCTTCAATGGCCGCGAGCATATCGTCGGCCGGATCCTGCCTCTTCGGGGTGTTCGCCATAACCCGTTGCCTCGTTACGCTTCACTTTCAGGCCGGGGCGGGTTTGCCCCACCGATTTTTCCGTCGGCGGCACAGCAGCTTGCGCGCTGCGGCGCCTCCCATCGGACCGGCTCCGCCAATTGGCGATATCCCCGCGCCTTCACAGGGCCAAATTTGAGGCACCCCGCAAGAAAACTTGGGACTCCGATCCACCGCCCCGCTATCCTATCCCGCAGGGCTGCCGAGGCAACGCAAGATATTAAAGGCTTCGGAATATCGTTAACGTCTTATTCATCATGGGAACCAAGCAGGCGCTCAGGTCCAGCGGGGCTTTGAGGCTCAAGGCGCCGCTCTCGGGAGCCGGGTTCATGACCCCGGCCCAGCGCCGTTATTTGGCGCGCGGGCTCAAACAACCCGGTGGAAAACTTCCGCTGTTCGACGAGCAAGGCCAGGAAATCAGCCCCCGCACGATCGAGGCCTGCATGGAGCGGGGCTGGGCCAAGCCCTGGAGCCCGAACCCGGTCAGGCCCGGCTGGTTCGTTTGCCGGCTGACCGATGCGGGCTATCGCGCGCTCGGCAAGAAAGTTCCGCGCCGCACACCGGCCGACTGAACCGAAATCTTGAATCTCTGTTTACCAAATGGCGCGAGCATCGGCGTCGGGCGGATTCGTGCGCCCGGAGGCCGGGATCATGGGTATCGGCGTGCGGGTTGCGACGACGGAAGCATTCGGAGCGATGGCGAAAATGGGCGCGATCGATCTTTCCTTTCTCGACCGGGTGACGTTCCGCGACCGCTCGCTCGCGCGCGAGGTGCTGGTCTTATTCGGCGGGCAGGCGGAAGACCTCTTGTCGCTCATCGCCAACGCCGAGGATGAACGCGCCCGGCGCGAGGCCGCGCACAAATTGAAGGGTGCGGCGCGCGGCGTCGGCGCCTTCGACGTGGCGCGTGCCGCAGAGGAAGTCGAGGCGGCGAAGGATGCCGCGGAATTCGGAACGGCCATCGCCCATCTCACGATCCGCGTCACCGAGGCGCAGATCGCGCTCGCGGGCCTCGTCCACACCGTCTGATCGTTTCCTTCCCTTTGCAACGGCCCCCGCGCGCTCTATAGAGCGCGCAAGGGTTTCTTTCGCCCATCGGCAAGAACGGGGAGGACGATGAAAATCGACCAGTTATTCAGCGTGCGCGGCAAGGTGGCGGTGGTCACCGGCGGCAGCCGCGGCATCGGCGAGATGGTCGCGCGCGGCTATATCGAGAACGGCGCCAAGGTCTACATCACCGCGCGCAAGGCGGATGCCTGCGATGCGCTCGCGAAAGAACTTTCCAAGCACGGCGAGTGCATTTCGATCCCGGCCGACCTTTCGCAGATGGCGGAGATCGAGCGCTTCGCCAAGGAAATCGCGAAGCGCGAGAAGAAGATCGACATTCTCGTCAACAATGCCGGCGCGAGCTGGGGCGAGACCTTCGACAAATTTCCGGAATCGGGCTGGGACAAGGTCATGGACCTGAACCTGAAGTCGGTGTTTTTTCTGTCGCAGCGGCTGGTGAAGCTTCTCGAGGCCGCGGCCACCGAGGACGACTGGGCGCGCATTATCAATATCGGCTCGATCGACGGGCTGCATGTGTCCGGCATCGAGACTTATTCCTACGCCGCCTCGAAGGCGGGCGTGATCCACATGACCAAGATGATGGCGAAGTATCTGGCGCCGCGGAAAATCGCCGTGAACGCGATCGCGCCCGGCTTCTTCCCGTCGAAAATGACGGCGGCCCTTCCTTTCGACGCCATCGCCAATACCACGCCCATGAAGCGCGCGGGCCGGCCCGAGGACATGGCGGGCCTGGCGCTGTATCTTTCGTCGAAAGCAAGCGCCTTCGTCTGCGGCGCGGTGATCCCGGTCGACGGGGGCTACGCGACGACGGTGTAGGCGCCGGGCGATCCGGCCGCCCGAAAAGGCCTGGAACACCGCCGTTCGTCGCAAGTTAAAGGGTTGGCAGCCCGGCCGCTCTCCCTATATTAAAGGCGCGCGTAAACGCGCGATTTTCCCCCACCGCGAAATTGCAATGCCAAAAATCACCTTCATTGAGCACGACGGAAACAAACGCACCGTCGACGCCGAAGTCGGCTCGACCGTGATGGAAAACGCCATCAGAAACGGCGTTCCCGGCATCGTCGCCGAATGCGGGGGCGCGTGCTCCTGCGCCACCTGCCACGTACATGTGGACGAGGCGTGGAAGGAGAAGGTGGGGCCGCCCTCGCCGATGGAGGAGGACATGCTCGACTTTGCCTTCGACGTGAAGCCGACCTCGCGGCTCTCCTGTCAGATCAAGATGAGCGACGAGCTCGACGGGCTCGTCGTGCGCACGCCGGCGCAGCAGGGGTAATCAGGAGCGATGAGCAAGGCCCCGACCAGCGCACCGATCAAGACCGACGCCGTCATCATCGGCGCCGGACCCGTTGGCCTGTTCGCGGTGTTCGAGCTCGGCCTTCTCGACCTCAAGTCGCACCTCATCGACATTTTGCCCAAACCCGGCGGCCAGTGCGCCGAGCTCTACCCGGAAAAGCCGATCTACGACATTCCCGGCGTGCCGGTGATCAGCGGCGAGGGGCTGGTCGAGCAGCTGCTCACGCAGATCAAGCCGTTTGCGCCCGAGTTCCACCTCGGCGAGCGGGTCGAGAGTCTCACGCGGCTGAAGGACGGCGGCTTTTGGCTCGCCACCGACATCGGCACCGTGATCGAGGCGAAGGTCGTGGTGATCGCGGCGGGCGGCGGCTCGTTCGAATCGAAGAAGCCGCCCTTGGCGGGCCTCGAGGAGTACGAAGGAAAATCCGTCTTTTACCTCGTCCGCAAGATCGAGGACCTCCGCGGCAAGCGGATCGTGGTCGCGGGCGGCGGCGACTCGGCGCTCGACTGGACGCTCAATCTCGCGCCGGTGGCAAAGAGCCTCACGCTTCTGCACCGCCGCGACCAGTTTCGCGCCGCTCCCGACAGCGTCTCGAAGATGAAAGCGCTCGTGGCCGAGGGCAAGATCAAGTTCGAGCTCGGCCAGTTGCACGCGCTCGAAGGCGAGGGCGGCAAGCTCTCGCGCGTCATCGCCAAGCGCGAGGACAATTCCACCTTTCCGCTCGAGGCCGAGGTGCTGCTGCCCTTCTTCGGGCTGACGATGAAGCTCGGTCCGGTGGCCAATTGGGGATTGAAGCTCGAGGGCGGCCTCGTCGCCGTCGATACCGAGAAATTCCAGACGAGCGAGCCCGGTATCTTCGCCGTCGGCGACATCAACACCTATCCGGGCAAGCTCAAGCTCATTCTATCGGGCTTCCACGAGACAGCGCTGATGGCGCAGGCGGCCGCGCGCGTGGTCAACCCCGACAAACGCATCATCTTCCAGTACACCACCACTTCCACGAGCCTGCACAAGAAGCTCGGAGTGTCGTAGAAATCTTGCCAAAGTGTGCGGCTAGGGCAGAGCCGGGAGCGGGGAGGTTTCTCATGCTGCGATGGGCAGTATTTGCGGCCGCGCTAGCGGTGCTCGCCGGCTGCACGGACTCGAACAAGATTCAGGGCAACGAAACCGGCGGCATTGTGCCGGCGATCGTCAAGGGCGATGCGGCGCTCGCCGCGGCGCAGGACTATTGCAAGCAATATGGCCGCACGGCGAAGATCACGGCGCAGGGCTCGGACGCGGGCGGCACCACCATCTTCGTCTGCATTGCGCCGGGCAAGACATCGCCGTTTGAGCATTAGCCGGAGCGGGGGTGATGGCGGTCTTTGTCGTGGCACACGGCGCCTGGGCGGCGGGCTGGGCGTGGAAGAAGATGCGGCCGCTGATGGCGGCGGCCGGCCACACGCTGTTCACGCCGACCTACACGGGCCTCGGCGAGCGCGCGCATCTCGCGCATAGCGACTTGAATCTCGAATCGCACATCCGCGACATGCTCGCGGTGTTCGAATTCGAAAACCTCAGGAACGTGATCCTCATCGGCCATTCCTACGGCGGCATGGTGGCGACGGGCGTTGCCGACCGCTTGCGGGACAAGATCAGGCACCTCGTCTATCTCGATGCCTTCGTGCCGGAGGACGGGATGTCTGCAGCGGATTACATGCCGGCGGATCGCGCGGAATTGATGGTCAAGAGCGCGGTCGACGGCTGGAAGGTGCCGCCGTCGCCGGCGCCGCCCGACACCACGCTCGAGGACGCGGCCTGGGTCATGGCGCGGCGCGTGCCGACGCCGCTGCAATGTTTCGAGCAGAAGCTCGTCTTCAAGAACGGGCCGCTTTCCTTGCCGCGCACCTACATTTACGCGCAGCGGCATAATCCCGGCGACCCGTTCCGGCAGTTCATGGACCGCGCCCGCGCGGACGGCTGGCCGGTCTACGAGATGGACGCGAGCCACTCGCCGCATGTGACGGCGCCCGAGGCGCTGATGGGGATTTTGCAGAAGGTGGCGGCTTCGGGCTAAAACACCGCCATGTTCACCGCCTTCTTCCATGAGCTGAAAGCCGCGGGGCTCCCGGTCACCGTCCGCGAATACCTCACGCTGATGGAAGGCATGGACAAGAACCTCGCTTCACAGAAGATCGAGGACTTCTACTATCTGTCGCGCGCGACCCTGGTGAAGGACGAGCGCAACCTCGACAAATTCGACCGCGTGTTCGGCCACGTCTTCAAGGGCATCGAGACGCTCGGCGAAGCCACGGGCGCCGTCGAAATCCCCGCCGAGTGGCTGAAGAAGCTCGCGGAGAAGTATCTCACCGAAGAGGAAATGAAACAGATCGAGGCGCTCGGCGGCTGGGACAAGCTGATGGAGACGCTGGCGAAGCGCCTCGCGGAACAAAAGGGCCGCCACCAGGGCGGCAGCAAGTGGATCGGCACGGCCGGCACCTCGCCCTTCGGCGCCTATGGCTACAATCCCGAAGGCGTGCGCATCGGCCAGGCCGAGAGCCGCCACAAGCGCGCGGTGAAGGTGTGGGACAAGCGCGAATTCAAGGATCTCGACGACACGGTCGAATTAGGGACGCGCAACATCAAGCTCGCGCTCCGGCGGCTGCGCAAATTCGCGCGCACCGGCGCGCCGGAGGAACTCGACCTCGACGGCACGATCAAGGAGACCGCGAACAAGGGCTATCTCGATTTGCTGCTCCGCCCCGAGCGGCGGAACGCCGTGAAGGTGCTGCTCTTCCTCGACATCGGCGGCTCGATGGACTGGCACATCAAGCTCTGCGAGGAACTGTTCTCGGCGGCGCGCACCGAGTTCAAGCACCTCGAGCATTTCTACTTCCACAACTGCCTCTACGAGCGGGTGTGGAAGGACAATCGCCGCCGCTGGCAGGAGACGACGCCGACCTGGCAGGTGATGCACACCTATCCGCACGACTATAAGCTGATCTTCGTCGGCGACGCCTCGATGAGCCCCTACGAGGTGACGCAGCCGGGCGGCTCAGTCGAGCATATGAACGAGGAGCCGGGCGCCACGTGGATGCAGCGCATCACCCGCACCTATCCGCACGCCGTGTGGCTGAACCCGGTGCCGGAGAACCAGTGGGACTACACCCACTCGATCCGCATGATGAAGCAATTGATGACGGGACGGATGTATCCGCTGACGCTCACGGGATTGGACGAGGCGATGCGGGAGTTGGTGCGGTGAGATTGGAAATAAGTGAAGATGATCGAAAGCTCTAAGTCAAATATTAGATGTTATATTTCGGCTCCAGTTGGTGTCGATACTGCCGTCATACGCTCAATACTTAGGTCGCTTTCTGTAGAGATTGATCGAGAAGAGGAAACACCGCCGCCGGGTGGGAGTTCCGTTGGGTCGATTCGGGAGTCATTGAAATCAGTTGATTTTGTTTGCGGCGTAATAAGTTCTCTGGCTCCTGCCGCTAATGTGCTTTTTGAACTTGGTCTCGCTGCAGGTTTAGGTCGACCAATTTTCGTGATAGTTGATAATATTGATCTTGCCCCGCTTGGATTATTATCCTACCCGCACGTCAAAACATCTATCCAAGATAGCGAGGCTCTCCGTTACCATATAAAACTATTCCTACCGAACATTCAGAAGTCAGCACGGGCAGCGCTGACTAATCCAATCCGGAAGAAAATTCGTGTGAGGGACAACGCTCCTTTGCACATGCCTCCGAATCAAGAGGCCGAAGCACAAGACACGTTATCCCTCTTGACGTCAGCAATGCGACAAGCGGGACTTGAGGTTGTATCCGAAAAATCCTTTGTCGGGTTTGATCAAGCTTTCAAACCCGACCTTGTTGCGTGGTTGCCCGACACGTCAATCGATTTAGGGAATCCCATATTATTCGAACTCAAGACCACTCAACCGCCCGCCAATATTAGCGATTGGATCTATGCAGTTCGTCGATATTTAAAAGTTAGCGGCTTGCGAACAGGAGTTTTAGTAGTCAATGACGGTCAAATTTTGCCTAATGCTCAATTGGGCGATGGTGGATATATCTTTGTATTGCAATTGAGGGACCTATTGAATGCGATTCAGAACGGAAGACTTGCGCAGATATTATTAGAATTACGTAACCGCCTCATTCATGGAAAGAGCTGAGGTGGCAAAACTATCGAGTCAAAGAATTCGCTCGATTCTTGAGCGTGGTGATCAGGCGCCCACCGCACATGCTCGGGGTCGAGCGCTCGAAGATTTAATTGTTCATATAATGGCAAAAATTCCCGGCGTTCGTTTGGAGGATCGTGATTTTATTGCGGCGGGCGGCAGTGAAGAATTGGATGTAGTTTTTTGGAACGACAGACTTCCTTCAGCACTTCATTTTCTTCCCAATGTCCTATTATTTGAATGCAAGAATTGGAATCACCCAGTTGATAGCGCGGCTGTAAGTTTTTTTTTGGAAAAACTCCGAGCGCGTCATCTTGAATATGGTTTTCTTATTGCAGCCAATGGGATCACGGGTGACGAAAACGAACTCACCGCTGCGCATAACCATGTGAATCGTTTCTTCACGCGCGATCGGTGCGGCTTATTGATTTTTGATAGGCAGGAAATCCAAGCTCTACAAAATACGACGCAATTAATACGCCTTATCCAACATAAGATCGCTCTTTTAGTAATGAAAGCGCGTTAAAATTGTTTCCTTTGTTGTTCTCGCCGAACTATTTCAAGGTCAAGCCCTTTAATTTAGCATCGGTACCATGACGGGCCGAATTATTTATTTAATGGTCTCATCTTTTCAGCGATCCGAAAGCCTCTCAAAATCCTCCAGCACATTCGCGATCAATTTTTTCCGTCGCGGGTCTTGCGCCGCTTGCGTCGAGGCAAACAATCCAAGAAGATAGCGGGCCTTTTCGGCGGCCTCCGCCCACGTCGTCGCGGGCTCGGCGATCAATTGCTTCTCCAGCGCCTCCTGCCGCGAGCGCAGCGCCTTCTCGTCGGCTTCCACGCCCGCGAGGATGCGGCGCAGGTCGGTCGCCTTCTGCGCCGACATGCCGCGATGCTGGTCCAGATTGATCGTTTTGTCGGTCATGATGCGTCTCCTCGCGCCGCGCGCAAAAAAACCCGGCAGCGCGCCGGGCTTTCTGAATTCACCGATTGAGAACCGGCTTACTTGGTGACGGACGCCTTGTCGGCGTCGGGCTTTTGGACCGGAGGCGCGCTCTGCGCCGGCGCCGGGGTCGAGGCCGCATCGGGCTTCGCGGGATCGGCGGCAAGAATCGGTTTGTCAGTCATTGGAAGTATGCCTTTCAATGTACCTAAAAAAATATCTAGGTAGATCCCTTACATAGGAAGGATTTCCTCGAATACAAGAAGCCGCGCGGATGTTTTTAAGATCGGACGGCGTGGATCACGAGCCGAACCAGTCCCACCAGGGCGATCACGCCGCCGACGAAGCTCGCGGCAAAGGCAAACAGGCCAAGCCCGACCGGCATTGCTTGCGGATCGCGCGCCTCGACAATCCATAGCGGCACCCATGACACGACCGCGATGAAGGCGCCGACGAAGATCGTAATCAGTTTTCCTGTCATTTTATGATTGTAGACCTCGTTCAGCTTACAGCCAGCGTAAAGGCTCGCCGGAGGAGTGAAAAGGACTGCCAGGTCGCGCGACTTATTCCAATTGTCTTTGCGACGTTTCTTCTGTATATAGTCGCCGTTCGATACTTTTCGCTTTTCTTGTTTGCGCCCGCCACGATAGGGCCTTCCCCAGAACGCGCTGAAGTCGAATGAAAAGCCGCACGATCGTCGTGCGGTGGCAACAAGCGCTATCGCGCTTCTAGGAGCTCTACAAATGGCTAGCGGTACGGTTAAGTTCTTCAATTCGCAAAAAGGCTTCGGTTTCATCCAGCAGGAAGGTGGCGGACCGGATGTGTTCGTGCACGTGTCGGCGGTGGAACGCGCGGGCATGCGCGGTCTCGTCGAGGGCCAGAAACTCAACTTCGACATCGTGACCGAGCGCGGCAAGCAAGCCGCGTCGAACCTGCAAGACGCATAAGGCGCGAACGGCAGACGAAATCGAACCCGGCGCTTGATCGCGCCGGGTTTTTTGTCGCCCTTATAAAGCCGCGCTCGCGTGCCCATATAAGGGGCAATGCTTCGTTGATGTTTCAGGAGTGGACCATGGCCTTCGATTACAACGCGCCCGCCGAAATCTTCGCCGGCCGTAGCATGCGCGGGCCCCGGCCCATGCGCTACCAGCGCTTCGAGACCGGCGCCGAGGCGTTACGCTTCGCGATCGAAGTGCTGCCGCGCGCCAATCTCCTCGGCGCGATCCTGGAGGCGAATGAGCGGCGCTACTGGCACGCGGAAATCCGCAAGCTTTACGACGCCCCCGCCTATCCGCTCGCGCGCAAAGAGGCTGAAGCCAAGTCAGAGCCGGAGATCGGGCAAGCGCCGAAGAAGAACAAGAAGGCCAAGACGCCGGCCACCGCCGCCTGAAAATTAAACCGCTGAGACCAAGGAACTGATGCGTCATGGCCGGGCTCGCAGCCAACTTTAGGCAGGCTGCGCAAGCTTGCCTGCCCGGCCATCCGCGTCTTTGTGGTGATGAAGGCGTGGATGCCCGCGACAAGCGCGGGCATGATGGCGAAAGAGTTTCAATACTTCGGCGTCCACGCCACCGGCTGATAGACGTAGCGCTCGCCGTCCTTCTCCACGTGCCCGAGGCCGGGGAAGGGCAGGTGCATGCCCGCGATCATGATCCGATCCGTCGCCGCCATGTCGAAGGCGCGCTTGCGCGCGGCCGCTGCCTGCGGCCGGTCGGTGTCGAAGGGAATCGTCCATTCAGGGTGCGGGAATTGCAGGGCGGCGCTGTGCACGATATCGCCCCACATCAGCAAGCGGTCGTTGCCGCTGCCGAGCATATAGCCGGTGTGGCCGACGGTGTGACCGGGAAGCGCCACTGCTTCGATGCCGGGCACCACCGGGCCGCTCGGCGCGATCTGGCGGGTGCGGCTCTCATAAGGTTTCATCGTGGTGACCGCCATCTCGAAGAACATTTTAGCGTCGGCCGGCGCTTGCGCCGCGACCTCGGGGTTCAGCCAGAATTTGATGTCGGCCTCGGGCGCGATGATCTCTGCTTTCGGAAATTGCACTTCGCGCTCGCGCACAAGCCCGCCGAAATGGTCGGGATGCAGGTGCGTGAGCAGGATTGCGTCGACATCGTCGCGCGCAATGCCGGCCGCCGCGAGCGTTTCATTGAGATAGCCGAGGTGGGTGCCCGGAAACGCCGTGCCGAAAGTGCCGGTGCCGGTATCGATGAGGTAGAGCTTGTCGCCGGTGTTCACCGCATAGGCGTTGCACGGCGACTGGACCGGGAACGGTATGAAGGCACGCGCGGCGAGCGCCTGCTGCTCCTCGGGCTTGGCGTCGGGGAAAAGCTCGGGCGGGAAGGTGAAGTCGCCGTCGAGCAGCGCCGTCACTTCGAAGGCGCCAAACTGTTGGCGATAGATGCCGGGTACTTGCTTGCCGGCGATCGGCGCGCGCGCGAAAGCGGCCGGCGGGGAAAGCGTGGCGGAAAGGGCGAGGGCGGCGGAGCCGGCGAGCAATTCACGGCGCGAGAGCATGGGAAACCTCCATTGATGGCACGAGGCTATCGCAGGTGAGATTTCCACGCCCATGCGAAGTTTTCATGGCTCGCATCGAAGCTTCGACGCTTGAGCCACGCCGGCAGACGTGTGTGTAGAGCGCTCGTAGCCGAATACCGGCGTTGCCGCCGCTTCAATACGGTTTGATCAGCGGGCGAATAATGAAACGGCCGACATTGCGATAGAAGCCGCCGTCATCGTCGCTTTCCGGCTCGCGGCGAAACTTGTCGATCAGTTCGCGCAGCGCTCGCCGTTCCTGTTCGATTTTGCTGTTTTCCGCGTCGGGCGCACGCCCAGTTCTACGCGGTTGTCTTTCCTCTGGCACTAGCCACCCAATGGCCTCGCCCGCAAGGGTAAAAGGTAAATGCCCGGAGATGGAACAGGTTCCGGCGCGCGGCGCGATGTGACCGGCGCCGAAAGTGCGATGCGTGACGTTCGCGATGAATGGATTCGGACCTTTTTTCCTAAAACGCGATGCGTGTCAGCGCCCGGCGGAAACCGGCATCGGTCGGTAATTGAGCTTGCGCGCGAGCGTGGCGAGCTCGCAGCCTTCGCAGTAGCGCGAATCCTTAAAGTCGATCCAGTTGTGGGCGTAGATGTTCTCCGGCGGGATGCCGTAGCGCTCCTGCAAGAAGCGGACGAGCACGAGCCAGGCGGCGGTCTGCGCCTCGGTCACGGGCTTCCGCACATCGGGATAGTTGCCGGAAAACTCGATGCCGATCGAATTCTCCTTGGTCACGGCGTGGAAGGTCTTGGTGTTGTCGATGTATTTGTTGTCGTTGCGATTGCCGCCATCGCCTTGCGTCGTGATCGTCGTCTCGGGCACCGCCCAATAGACGGTGCCGTCGGTTTCGACCCACACGATCACGCCGCGCCGCGTCGGATTTTTCGCCTGCTCCGCGGCCCCGTTCTTGGCCGAGCCCGGAGGCCCCTCGGTCTGGTGCACGAGGATGTTTTTCCATTTGGCCTCGGCCGGATTTCCGAGCGGGGCGAGATAAACGATGTTGAGGCCGGGGATCTGCGGCGTCCCCGAAGCGCGCGCGACTTCGCTCCACGAGGGCTCGCAAAGGGCCGGGGCGGCAAAGGCCAAGCCGAACAGAAGCATTAGGAGCGCGAGGGCGCGTTTCGTCATGCTTTTTCCTGAAATGGAATCATTACATCTCATGCTACAACGGGAACCTTTCAGGTTGGCGGAAATTGGTGGAACGCCATCATTCATCGGGATCGCAATCTGCTCAGAAATACTTCCGTATCTCCCGCGCCCTTGCAATTCGCCCGGGCGCAAGCGATGGGATCGGGCTTTGACCGGGGGCCTTTGCGGCCATGAGCCTTAGATCCCGTCTTGCGGTCGTGGTTACCATGGCGATGGTGCCGCCCCTGGCGATCACCGCCTACAACACCTATGCATGGCGCGAATTTCTTGAGCGGCGGGCGAACCAAGAAGCGCTCGACTCGGCGCGCCTGGTTTCGGCTGAACTCTCGCAACTCGTCGAGGGCAGCCGCCGCCTGATGATCACGCTCGTCAAGCATCCGGCCGTGCCCGGGCGCGAAGAGGAGTGTGCCGCCTATTTCAAGGCGGTGATCTCGGACCTCCCCATCTACCGCGAAGCCGCGCTGATCGACCGCGACGGCAAGTTCCATTGCTCGACGATTCCCATCCCGCCGGCGCTCGACGTGCGCGACCGCCTCTACTTCTCCGAGCCGTTGCGAACCGGAAAGCTCACCATCGGCACGCTGACGACCGGCCGCGTCACCGGCGAGCGCTCGATCCATATCTCGATCCCCTACAAGAGTCCCGACGGACGCTTTGACGGCATCATCGCGCTCGTCCTCAACCCGGACCGGATCGGGCAGGAATTCGCCGAGCGCCGCTTCCAGATCTACCATCGCATCATGGTGGTCGACCGGGAAGGCTCGCTCGTCTTCACCATCCCGAACGAAAACGAGGCCGGCGCACAGGCGATGATCAAGCAGGTCTTCGCGAGCGCGCATACCGGCGGCGATCATGTTTTTGTCGTCAAGAACGACCAGGGCGACGACCAGATCCTCGGCGTCGTGCCGCTCGAGGAATCGCCCGAAGGCATGTTCGTTGCGGTGGCGATCGACCGCGATCTTGCGCTTGCCGAGTTCAACATCGTCGCGCGGCGAAGCGTCGTGTTCGGCGCACTCGCGCTCCTGTTCGCGCTCGCCGGCATTCTCGCGGCTTCCGACGCGCTGATCCGGCGGCCGGTGCTCGGCATGGTGCGGGTGGCACGGCGGCGCGAGGGCGGCGACCTCTCGGCGCAGTTTCCGCGCCTTCGCTCCTCCACCGAACTCGGCGAGCTTTCCGGAGCGCTGCGCGCAATGTCCGTCCGAATCGACGAGTTGCTCGCGCAAAAGGAATTTTTGCTGCGCGAATTGCAGCACCGGGTGATGAACAGCCTGCAGATCCTCTCAAGCCTTCTCGGCATGCAAGGACGGGAAGCCGTCGATCCCGCGGCGCGCATTGAGCTCGCCCGCGCCCGCGAGCGCGTGATGGGAATGAGCGCGATCTACAAATATCTCTATGGCGCCGAGGTCTCGGAGAAGGTCGATTTCGGCGAACTCCTGCGCGCGATTTGCGCCGAAAGCGAGAAGAGCTATTCCGGCGAAAGCCGGACGATTACCTGCGAAAGCATCCCGTTGATCGTTTCCGGCGGACAGGCGGCTTCGCTCGCCGTGCTCGTGAATGAGCTCATCACCAACGCGCTCAAGCATGCTTATCCGGAAGGCGAGCCGGGGCCGATCCTGGTGCGGCTCCTGCGGAACGAGGAGGGCATGGTCGAACTCCGGGTCGCCGATCGCGGCGGCGGGTTCACGGGCGAAGTTGATCTGTCGCGCCCGGCTTCGCTTGGCCTCAAGGTGATCGTTTCCACCGCGCGGCAGTTCGGCGGGACCGTAAGCTTCATCCGCCTCGATCCGGGGACTGAATTCGTGGTGCGCTTCCCGCCGGAGTTCGGCTCGAGTCCTGAATCCGCCGCGGCCTGAATTATTTCGACTCACCCTTCTGGCCATCCGCGGGCGGGATCACCGGCATTTTCGATCCGGTTTCCGGAGGCTGAATCCGCATTTTCGGATCGACATCGGGCGGGCAGATCACGCCCTTCGAGGGACCGCCCGCGCCGTTGTTCGCGCATTCGGGGCTGGCGGCAGGCGGGACCGGTTGCGGCTGCACCGAGGGCGGCTGCGGCGGCGGCGTTTGTTGCGCGGCGGCGGGAGCCACCGCGAGCACACTGACAAATAGAGCAAGCGGGAATTTTGGCATCGGCGTCAACACGAACTCGGCACGCCCGGCCGCACGCTCGGATTGGTCGTGGGGGCGACACCCGTGTCCGGCGCGTTGCGGGCGCCGATGTTGGGAACGCCGAGCGCGGCATTGTTGGGATTGGACAGAGGCGCGGTCGCGATCCCGGCATTGCCGCCGATCGAGCCGATCGCGCCCGAGCCGTTGCCGCAAGGATGGAGCGAGCCGGGATTGATCGTGCCCGGCGTGCCCGATGCGCTGACGCCCGGAATGATGATCGTGCTTTTCCCCGGCGTGCGTCCGCGCGGAACAGTCGGCGTGGTGGGCGTCGTGATGGTGCCATTTACGTGCGGCATCGCGGGGCGTGCACCGATCCCAACCGGCGGCATTTGCAGCAAGCCTTGCGCCGAACCTTCGCCCGCGTAAGCGGCGCCGGCGAGAACGAGCGCGGCCAGAAGCGTGCTGCGGATTGTGCGTCCTCTCATCACAAGGCCCTCTCTCATTCAAATGATAACGCGTTGCGGCCGCGCAAGCTCCGCGCGCGCGTGACAAAATAGAAGCCCATGACTGCAGTCGAAGGCGGCTACATCGGATTAAATTCTTGTAATTTACGAGAAGGCATTTTCGAGCCAGCGCAATCCGCGGGAATTACGGGGCGATTCTGCATTCTGAATTTTTGTTCAGGAATGATCACAAGCTGGTGACGGCATTGCGGAACCACGGATCGCGCGGCACGTTATATTTCATGTCGTTCCGCCTCGTTGCGGTTCATTGCCGAAACGCGGCGGCCAGATTGGCCGGCGGCTTTCAGGCTGGAACGCAAAAGAGAAAGGACAACGTTATGAGCAAGATCACGCTGAACAAGGTGCTCGCGCTGGGCGTCGCCGGCGCGATCACAGTGGGGGCGGTAAGTCCGACGATGGCCTTGCCGCTCGGCTCGAATGGTGAAGCGGTGAAGCAGTCGGCGCCTGCAACGACCACCGATGTGCGTTGGCACCGCGGTTGGGGTTGGGGCGTTGGCATCGGCGCTTTCGCCCTCGGCGCCGCCGTCGCCAGCGGCTATCCGTATGGCTACGGCCCGTATTATTACGGTCCGCGCTATTACAACTACAGCTATTACGATCCCTACTACGGTAGCCCGGGGCCGTATTGCTGGTATCGCTGGGGCCACAGGTACTGCAACTACTACTAAGCCCCAAGGCTGGTAAGCGAGAGGCCGAATTCGCCGCCGGATGAGAAATCATCCGGCGGCTTTTCCTTGCCGCCGATAGCGTGTCTTGCGTGATAGAACATTTCCGGATGAACGAGACTTCGCCCACCGAGCCGTCCTATCGCTACCGCCCGCGCCTCGTGGGCGGGGAATTTGTTTTTCGTCTGACGGCCGACGCACTGGAATGGGAGATCGGCCGGCGCAGCGGCCGAATTCCCTACCGCGAGATTGCGCGCGTCCGGCTCGGATACCGTCCCACCAATCTCGCGGGCGGCCGTTTCATCGCCGAAGTCTGGCCGCGACAAGGAACGAAAATCGAGATTGCCTCTATCACGCAGCGCTCGCTCTTCGATTTCCAAAATCAGGCGCCGCTCTACCGTCCTTTTGTCGCCGAGCTCATTCGCCGGATCACGGTCGCGGGCGCCGCCTGCCGTTTCGACGCAGGATTTCCGTACTGGCGGTGGTGGCCGGCGCTTTTCGTGGCCGTAGTGACGCCCGCAGCGGCGTTGTTCGTTGCCGCACGCGCGCTGATCGAAGGCGAGTATGCACTCAGTGCGACGATCATCTTCCTCGGGCTGATTTTTCTATGGCAGGTCGGCCCGATGATCATGCGCAACCGGCCGCGGGCGTATGATCCGCATTCGATCCCGGCCGACGCGCTGCCTTAGATTTTGCGCGGGCGAAAGACCGGAAATTTATTCAAACGGCTTAGACGAAAGTCGTAGTATTGCCGTAACCATCTCTATCCAAAGGATTCTTTTTCGGTTGAGAAAATACCTCCAACCGGCTGTCGCCGCATTGTTGGGCGCGCGCGGAAGTCCTTATTATGCCCGCACCAAAAATAACTCCGGCCGGTGGGGGTTCTCATGCAGGCGGGGGAAAACACAGGGGGAAACGCCACATGTGGAATCAAGTCTACGATCCGTTGAACAGTAAGGTTTTGTCGACGATCGCCGCCGCGCTGCCGGTGGTGACGCTGCTCGTCTTGATCGCCTCCAACAAGGTCAAGGCGCATATCGCCGCGTTGATTGCGCTTCTCGTCGCCAATCTCGTCGCGGTCTTTATCTTCACCATGCCGGCGGGCATGTCGATCCGCGCCTCGATCCTCGGCGCCGTCATTGGCTTCTTCCCAATCGGCTGGATCGTCTTGAACGTCATCTTCCTTTATCGCCTCACGGTGGAGAAAGGGATGTTCTCGACCTTGCAGAGCACGATCGGCGGAGTGACCAACGATCGCCGGCTGCAGCTTCTGTTGATCGCCTTTTCGTTCGGCGCCTTCTTCGAAGGCGCTTCGGGCTTCGGCACGCCGGTCGCGGTCACCGGCGCGATCCTGATCGGGCTCGGCTTCTCGCCGCTCGCGGCTTCGGGCCTGTCGCTGATCGCGAATACCGCACCGGTCGCCTATGGCGCGCTCGGCACGCCGATCGCGGGTCTTGCCAGCGTGACCGGGTTGGACCCATTCCTGCTCGGCGCGATGGTGGGGCGGCAATTGCCGTTCTTCTCGCTGATCGTGCCGTTCTGGCTGATCTGGGCCTTTGCCGGCTGGCGCGGCATGCTCGCGATCTGGCCCGCGATCCTGGTCACGGGCGTGTCGTTCGCGATCCCGCAATTCCTGATCTCGAACTTCGTCAATCCGTGGATTGTCGATATCGGCGCTTCGCTCGTGTCGATGGCCTGCCTCATCGGCTTCCTGCAAATCTGGAAGCCGAGGGAAGTCTGGTCATCGCCCGCGCTCCGCACCCACGATGACTCGGGTAAGGGCCGCCCGGCGCCGAAGGCCGGTCCGAAGCCGACCTCCGCGCAGGTGTGGATGTCGCTCCTGCCGTGGATTATCGTTTGCGCCGTGCTTCTGCTGTGGGGCACCAACTGGTGGAAGGCGCAGGTGAATCCGTGGGCGACCTGGAACTATCCGGTTCCGGACCTGAACGGATTGATCAACAAGGTGCCGCCGGTCGTATCGGCTCCGACGAAAGAGGCCGCCGTGTTCTCCTTCACGTGGCTCTCTTACACGGGCTCGGGCATGTTGATCGCCGCGATCATCTCCGGCTTTCTCATGGGCTTCTCGCCCGTGGGGTTGGTGCAGGCCTATGGGCGCACGCTGAAGATCTGCGCCTATTCACTGATCACCATCTCGGCGATGCTCGCGATCGGCACGCTCACGCGGCTCTCCGGCATCGACGCCACGCTCGGTCTCGCCTTTGCCGGTGCCGGCGTGCTCTATCCCTTCTTCGGCACGCTGCTGGGCTGGCTGGGCGTCGCGCTGACCGGGTCGGACACGGCGTCGAACATCCTGTTCGGCAACCTGCAGAAGATCACCTCGGAGCAGTTAGGACTGTCGCCGATCCTGATGAGCGCCGCGAACTCCTCGGGCGGCGTCATGGGCAAGATGATCGACGCGCAGTCGATTGTCGTCGCCTCCACCGCCACCAACTGGTTCGGGCACGAAGGCTCGATCTTGCGCTTCGTGTTCTTCCACTCGATCGCACTCGCCTGCTTGGTCGGCATCCTGGTGATGCTGCAGGCCTATGTCTTCACGGGCATGATCGTGCACTGAACGCCCGCCTCTAGCGGACGAAAATTTTGGCCCCGCGGCATTGTCCGCGGGGCCTTACTTTTCGGCTTCGACAAGGGCGGGCGTGGCGAAAACGGCAAGCGCGCCGCTTCGTGTTTCGACTTCTTTCCAGCGGTCGGCCTCGAAATCGATGACCGCAAGGGCGGCCGTCGGCATGCGCCCGCCAAAATGCGATAGCGCCGCCTTTTCGCCGGTCGCGATCAGCTCATTCGCGATCTCTTCGAAGGCGGGATTGTGCCCGACCAGAAGCGCGGAAGGCTGCCGCGCCGGCAGGCGGCGGACGATGTCGAAGAGGGATTCGGCGGTCGCCTCGTAGATCAGCGGCTCGTCCGCCCGATCCGGCGGGGGATGCAGGAAGATATCGACGAGATCGAACGTCTCGCGGGCCCTGAGCGCGGTCGAAACAAGCGCGAAGCCGGGCTCGAGCCGGCGCGCCGCCATGAATTGGCCGATACTGCGCGCCTGCTCGCGGCCGACGCTCTTCAGCGGGCGGTCGAAATCCCGCAAGCCTTCCGCGCGGAGCGCCTTGGCATGGCGCAGGAGCATCAGGCGGCGCATGCGATTTCCCTTTTGTTATCCACGCGTTTTCCCTCTAGGAGAGCGGTCATACGCGGTCGAAATCTTTGCTCGCAAAGCCTAACATGCGCATATAAACGACAAGACGATGAACGAAGTTTTCCCCGCAACCTTCTATTCGGCGACCGCGCGACCCGCTCCCGAGCGGCGGACGCTCTTGCAGGACATCGAGACCGAGGTCTGCGTCGTGGGCGGCGGCTTCGCTGGCCTGTGGGCGGCACGCGCGCTCGCCGCCCGCGGCAAGGAGGTCGTCCTGCTGGAGGCGGGGGAGGTCGCGGGCGAAGCCTCGGGCCAGAACGGCGGCTTCGTCTCCGCGGGCTACGCCGAACGGATCGAAAAGATCACCCGGCGCGTGGGGCTTGAGCAGGCGCGCGAGCTCTATCGGCTCTCGCGCGAGGGCGTCGAGATGGTGCGCGCGTTTCTCGCCGAAGGCGACTTCGGGCTCGACCCGGTGCCGGGGCGCCTGAATGTGCTCCGCTACGACGACGAAGTGAGCCTGCGCGACCAGGCTGAAGCGCTTGCCCGCGATTTCGATCACGACGTGGTGGTGTGGCCCAAGGAGCGCGTGCGCGAAGTGCTCGCCAGCGGCCGCTACTATCAGGCGCTGCACGAGGCGGATGCCTTTCATCTGCATCCTTTGAATCTCGCCCGCGCGCTCGCCGCCGATTTCGAGGCGCGCGGCGGCACGATCTACGAGCAGAGCCGCGTGCGGGCGGCTGACCTCTCGGGCTTGCGAAAATCGCTATGGACGGACCACGGCCGCGTGCGCGCGTTCGAGGTGGTGCTCGCCGGCAGCGCCTTTCTCGGCGAAGCGTTTCCGGCGTTCGCGGACACGGTTCTGCCGGTGCGCACGCATGTCGTCGTCACGGCGCCGCTCGGCGAGGTGTTGCACGAGGCGATCCGTTATCCCGGCGCGATTTCCGACACGCGGCGCGCCGGCGATTACTACCGTGTCGTCGGCGACCGGCTGTTATGGGGCGGCCGCATTTCGACCAATCTGAAGCCGCCGAAAGATCTCGCCGAGGTGATGGCGGCGGATATCGCGAGCGTCTATCCGCAGCTCCGCGGGGCACCGATCGAGTACGCCTGGTCCGGCACCATGGGCTATGCCGTCCACAAGATGCCGCAGATCGGCCTGGCGCAGCCGGGGGTGTGGATCGCGAGCGCTTTCGGCGGGCATGGGCTCAACACAACGGCGATTGCGGGCGAGCTCATTGCCGCGGCCATGGTCGAGCAGGACGACCGCTGGCGGCTCTTTATTCCGTTCGGTCTCGTGTGGGCCGGCGGCAATGTCGGCCGCGTGGCGACGCAGGCGTCCTATTGGTCGATGCAGTTCAACGACTGGATGGACGAGGCGCAAACCAAACGCGTCGAGCAGGTACAGGCCGATATCGCCGCTGGCCTTGCGCCGGGCCTCGCCGCGCACGCCGCGCGCCGCGCCAAGCACAAATTCGTGGAAAGCCACGCGGGGCGCGCGAGCGCCCGTTTCGCCGCCGCCCTCTATTTCGCGCTCAACCGCCTGCTCGTTGGTCTGCGCTGGGCCGGCGCCATCATTTACGCGATCTCCGCTGCCGTCGGGCGTCTCCTCTACGTCGTCATCATGGCGGTCGCGACCGTGATCGGATTCGTCGCCGGTTGGGTCGGCTGGGGCATGGAGATGGTCGCGGCGGGCATCGTTCTTTGCGCCCGGGCGATCGGCTGGACCGCCGTGCTGTTCTGGCGAGGCGCCGTTGTACCGGTTTCGCTGCGGGTTGCCTCCGCTGCGAGATGGGCATGGCGGACGAGCAAGCTTGGATCAACGCGGTTTGCGAACGCAATCGGAGCGGGCGCGCGCTGGATCGCCGAAGGAATCAAGGCGGGCGCCATTTCGACCGGCAATAGGATTCGCGAAAGCGCGATCTTCGCCGCCGCACGCACGAAAGAAGGGGTCATGTGGAGTGGCGCGCGCATTCAAGATGGCGCGCAATGGACGGCGGCGCAGGCCAAGGCAGGCGCCACTGCCGCGGCGGAGCGCGGAAAGCAGGCAGCGCTCTTGTCGAGTGCGCGGACGAGGGAAGGCGCGTTGTGGACGGCCGCACGCGCGAAGAATGGCGCGCAATGGACCGCAACGCAGGTCAAAACGGGTGCGGCCACGGCGGCGGAGCATGGAAAACGGGCAGCATTATTTTCGGGCGCGCGCGCGCGGGAGGGCGCGTTGTGGATCGCCGCAAACGCGAAATATGGCGTGCAATGGACGGCAGCGCAGATCAAGGCGGGCGTGAAGGTGGCGGCGGAACGCGGAGCGCAAGCAGCCCGCTCATCGGGCACGCGCGCCCGGGAAGGCGCGTTAGGGGCCGCCGTGCGGGCCAAGGAAGCTGCCGCATGGAGCGCGCAAAAAGTCGCGACGGGCGGCCGGTTCGCATGGGGCCGCGCCATCGTTCCCGGCGCGCAGGGAGCAGCGGTCGGCGCAAGCCAGGCGGCCGGGCATATCAAGGTGGGAAGTACGAGGCTCGCGGGGCACGCGCGCGAAAATGCCCGCTCGTTCGGAGCGTGGATCGCGACGCTGCCGGGCATCGTGTGGAATGTGTTGTTGCTGCCCGCGGCGAAATACGTTCTCGACCGGGCGAGCTCGGCGAAAGAAGCCGTCATCGACGCAAGGAAGCGTCACGCCGAGGTGACCCGCATGGCCGACGCCGCGCGCAAGGATAGCGGACAAGCGGCACAGAGCCGGGCGGGGACCGGACCTGACCTGAAAGAAACGGCGGAAAAAAAGGCCGATGCGGCGCCCGTTTCTGCCGGGCAGGAGCCACACGCCAAATCAAAGAAAAAGAAGGCGAAGCAGGATTCGGTCGAGGTCTGACCGGCGCGGCCCTTTGCAGGGGAAGGACATGGCGAAAGGCGCGGAATTCATCGGCGCGAGCGCTTGCAAGCTCGTCGAAGGACTGAGGAAGAGCGAGATCACGCCGCACGATCTCCTGGATGCGCTGGAAGCGCGCATTGCCGAGGTCGATAAGAAGGTCAACGCGCTGCCGACGTTATGCTTCGAGCGCGCGCGCGCCCACGCCGATCGCTTGATGAAGAAGTCGGTAACCGAGCGCGGATTGCTCGCGGGCATGCCGGTCGCAATCAAGGACCTTACCGAAGTCGCGGGCGTGCGCACGACCCAGGGCTCGCCGATCTTCGCAAACCATGTGCCGAAGACATCGGACATCGTGGTGGAGACGCTCGAGTGTGAAGGCGGCATTGTCTATGCGAAATCCAACACGCCTGAATTCGGCGCCGGCGCCAACACCTTCAACGAGGTGTTCGGCGCGACGCTGAATCCCTGGAACACGAGCCGCTCGGCCGCCGGCTCCTCGGGCGGTGCGGCGGCGGCGCTTGCGTGTGGCACAGCATGGCTTGCGCACGGCACGGATGTCGGCGGCTCGTTGCGCAATCCCGCGAGCTTCTGCGGCGTTGTCGGCATGCGGCCGAGCATCGGCCGGGTCGCGCATACGCCCGCCTACAAGATCGACCGCAATCTCAGCCAGCACGGGCCGATGGCGCGCAATGTCGAGGATCTGGCGCTTTTCCTCGATGCAATGAGCGGCGAGCATGCCGCCGATCCCGCTTCACTGCCGCGCCTGCCGAACTCATTCCTTTCGGCGGCGCGTTCGGGCTCGCGGCCGAAACGGGTCGCCTACTCGAAGGATCTCGGCATTTCGCCGGTCGATCCGGAAGTCGCCGCGATCACTAGGGCCGCCGCGGAACGCTTCGCCGAGGAGGGCGCCATCGTGGAGGAGGCGCATCCGGATCTCCGCGAAACCATGCAATGCTTCCATGTGCTTCGCGCCTACGATTACGCGCTCAGCAAAAAGAATCTCCTGCGCGAGTATCGCACGCGGCTGAAGCCCGACGTGATCTGGAACATCGAGGAAGGGCTGAAGCTGTCGCTGGAAGACGTCATGCGCGCGGAGGCCGAGCGCCTGACGATGACGCAGCGGGCGCTGAAGTTCTTCGAGACCTACGATTTGTTGCTCGTGCCCTCGACCATCGTAGCGCCATTCCCGATCGAGCAGCGCTATGTCGCGGAGTGTGCGGGCCAGAAGTTCGGCAACTACATCGAGTGGTTGGCGGTCGTTTCGGCGATCACGCTCGTCTGTTGCCCGGCACTGTCGCTGCCTTGCGGCTTCACCGGTGAGGAGCTGCCGGTGGGCTTGCAGATCGTGGGACCCCCGCGGTCGGAAGCGCGTGTGCTCGCGGCCGCGAAGGTGCTCGAAGATATTCTCGGCCTGAAAGGCAAGACGCCGATCGACCCGCGCCAGGGCCGCTAGCGGCTTCCGTCGCGGCGCGCGAGAAATGCGAGCCGCTCGAACAGGTGCACATCCTGCTCGTTCTTCAGGAGCGCGCCGTGCAGCGGCGGGATGAGCTTCTTCGGGTCGCGCTCGCGCAGCATCTCCGGGGTCATCTCCTCGACCATCAGGAGCTTCAGCCAGTCGAGCAATTCCGAGGTCGAGGGCTTTTTCTTCAGACCCGGCACCTCGCGGATCTCGTAGAAGATTTTCAGCGCCTCCGAGACAAGCCGCTGCTTGATGCCGGGAAAATGCACCTCGACGATCGCCTTCATCGTCTCGGTGTCGGGAAAGCGGATGTAGTGGAAGAAACAGCGGCGCAGGAACGCGTCGGGCAATTCCTTCTCGTTGTTCGAGGTGATCACCACGACCGGCCGCTGTTTCGCCTTGATCGTCTCCGCGGTCTCGTAGACGAAGAACTCCATGCGGTCGAGTTCCTGCAGGAGATCGTTCGGAAACTCGATGTCGGCCTTGTCGATCTCGTCGATCAGGAGCACCGGGCGCTCGGCGGCGACAAAGGCTTCCCACAGCTTGCCGCGGCGGATGTAATTCTTGATGTCGGAGACGCGCGGGTCGCCGAGCTGGCTGTCGCGGAGCCGCGACACCGCGTCGTATTCGTAGAGACCCTGCAGCGCCTTGGTCGTCGACTTGATGTGCCATTCGATCAGCGGCGCCTTGATGGCTTTCGCGATCTCGGCGGCGAGCACGGTCTTGCCGGTGCCGGGCTCGCCCTTGATCAGGAGCGGCCGCTCGAGAGCAATGGCGGCGTTGACCGCGACCTTGAGGTCATTGTCGGCGACGTAGTCCTTGGTTCCTTCGAAACGCATGATCGCTCCCTGCTTGCGGCGCGCACCCTATGGGCTGCGTTTAATCGCGGCAAGGCGAAGAAAGCAGCGCGTTTCGCCCGGCAGAACCTGCCGGGAAGGCGCATTTCTGCCGGGCTGCCGGGTTTTTGCAATTTGCGAAAAGTGAATTGCTGCAAGCAGTTAGCGGGAGCGGTGCCGCTGGCACGGTGCTTGCGATCGATCGCGTGACGAGGTGTGCCCGGCTTTCCCGCGGCACCCGAGCTTGATGGAGGAGTAGCATGGGTATTTTCGGCGCGATGACCACGGCGGTGGGCGGGCTGCAGGCGCAGTCCTTTGCCCTCGAGAACATCTCGGGCAACATCGCCAACTCGCAGACCACGGCGTTCAAACGGACCGACACGAGCTTCTCCGACCTCGTCTCGGATGCGGCGCTGAACCAGCAAAAGGCTGGTGGCGTCATTGCCATGTCGCGGGCCACCAACACGGTGCAGGGCGACATCCAGGCAGCCTCCGTCTCCACCTTCATGGCGATCAACGGCAACGGCTTTTTCGTCGTGCAAAAGCCGTCGGGTTTCCCGGACGGCGCGCCGGTGTTTACCGGTAACGATCTCTACACCCGCCGCGGCGATTTCCAGCTTGACAAGGATGGCTTTCTCGTCAACGGCTCCGGCTATTACCTCGAGGGACTTCCGATCGATCCTGTGACCGGCAACGTGACCGGCTCGGTGCCTACTGTTTTGAAGGTATCAAACGACTTCTTGCCGGCCCAGGTGACAACCACGATCCAGTATCGCGCCAACCTCGCGGCGACGCCCATTACCGCCGCGTCCGCCGGCGGCGGCAGCGAGCTGTTGGTTCCGGGCGATTTTAACGCCGATCCGACCACCGGCGGCGGCGGTGTGGTGCAAGGCAACGACGTCTCGACCTTCCTCAACGAATCGATTTCGGGCGGCGCGGTCACGGTCTACGACCCGCAGGGCAATCCGGTGAACGTGCAGTTGCGCTGGGCGAAGACTGACTCGGCGCAAAGCGGCGGCACCGACACCTGGAACCTGTTTTATCAGGTCGATTCCACGGCGACAGGCACGACCGCGGCCTGGCTGAATGCCGGCACCGATTTCAAATTCGACGCCAACGGCCAGATGAATCCGGCGGTGAGCTCCGTCCCGCTCACCAACCTGACGGTTGACGGCCACGTCGTCGGCGACGTTACGGTCAATTTCGGATCGAACGGTGTCACGCAATTCGCCGATCCGAACGGCGTCGCGCAAGTCAACACGCTGTCGCAAAACGGCTTTGCCGCGGGCCAGCTCAATTCGATCTCGGTCAGCGACAAAGGCCGCATCGTCGCGAGCTATTCGAACGGCCGCACCCTCGACATCGCCGAGGTTCCGCTGGTGAGCTTCAATGGCGAGGACGGGCTGAAAAGCCTCGACGGCGGCGCCTTCGCCGCCACCGATGATTCGGGCCCCGCGATCTTCGGCGCGCCGGGCACCATTGTCGGCCAATCGCTGGAAGGCTCGAACACCGACATCTCCAACGAGTTCACCAAGCTGATCACGACCCAGCAGGCCTACGCCGCCAACACGCGCATCGTGACGACGGCGCAGCAGATGCTGCAGGACACCATGAACATGCTGCGATGACGGGCGCGGACGGTAAGCGCAACGGGTTCGAGGACGCGGGATAATGGGTCTGCAAACGGCGATCTCGTCGGCGCTTTCCGGCTTGCAGGCGACGCAACAGGGCTTGACCCTCGTCGCCGACAACGTCGCGAACGCCAATACCCCCGGCTACGTCCGCAAGACACTGTCGCTCGCCAACAGCGCCAGCGGCAACGGCGTCCAGGTCGTCGGCATTGCGCGCGAGCTCGACACGCTGGTGCAGCAGCAGCTGCGCACCGAGCTCGCGGGCGGAAATTACGCAAGCACAATCAATGACTTCTACACACAGCTCAGCCAGACCTTTGGCACGCCCGGCGGCAACAATGCCCTCGACACGCTGTTCAATAATTTAACCTCTTCGCTGAACGCGCTCGGGACGAGCCCCGATTCCATCGCCGCGCAAGGCGACGTGCTCAACCAGGCGCAGGTGCTGGTCCAGCACCTGAACTCCATGTCGAGCGACGTGCAGCAGCTGCGCTCGCAGGCGGAAAGCGGCATTGCCGACGGGGTGAACCGCGTCAATCAGCTGTTGCAGGATATCGCCCAGGTTTCGACCAAGCTCACGGCCGCGGGCAGTTCGGATGCGGCGTCGGCGGGGCTTCTCGATCAGCGCGACAGCGACATCACCGAGCTTTCCGGATTGATGGATATCCGCGTCGTCGCGACCGGCAATAACGGTGGCATCTCGATCTTCACGAGCTCGGGGGTGGCGCTATATGACGGCCAGGCGGCGCAGCTCTCCTTCGATGCGCGGCCCGCGCTCAATCCGTCCTCGTCCTACAGCACCGATCCGACCAAGCGCACGGTCGGAACGATTTCGCTGGTCACGCCCAACGGCGACAAGATCGATCTGATCGGCTCGAAGGCGATCCGCTCCGGCACACTCGCGGCCGACGTCCAGATGCGAGACGTTATTCTTCCGCAGGCGCAGAGTCAGCTCGACGAGATCGCGAACTCGCTCGCACTTTCACTTTCGAACCGCACTCAGCAGGGAACCGCCGCCACGTCCGGCGCGCAATCGGGTTTTGACCTCGATCTTTCGGGGCTGCAGAACGGCAATACGATTTCGCTGGTCTATACCGATAATTCCACCAACACCCAGCACAAGGTGACGATCGTCCGCGTCAACGATCCATCGACGCTGCCGCTGTCGAATTCGCTCACCGCCGATCCCAACGATCAGGTGATCGGCGTCGATTTCTCGGGCGGAATGGCGTCGGTCGTGAGCCAGCTCAATACGGCGCTTGGCAGCGCCAATCTCACGTTTTCGAATCCAAGCGGCTCGACGCTGCGCGTGCTCGACGACGGCGCCCCCAATCTTTCCGATGTGAACGGCTTCAATGCGTCGGTGACGACGACGACGTTGAATTCGGGCGATCCGACGCTTCCTTTCTTCGTCGATGGCAGCAACAACAGCCTCTACACCGGCGCGATTACCGCCGGCGGTTTGCAGAAGACCGGCTTTGCCGCGCGCATTGCCGTCAATCCCGCCTTGATGGCCAATCCTTCCGCGCTCGTCGCCTATTCGAACAACACCGCCTCGGGCGATTCGACGCGGCCTGATTTCATCTACGAACAGCTCACCGCCGCTGCCCAGCTTTTCAGCCCCACAAGCGGCATTGGCACCGCGAGCGGTCCGTTCTCGGGCACAGTCGCCGACTACATTCAGCAGACGATCAGCCAGCAGGGAGCGGCGGCTGACAACGCCTCGAAGCTCAACCAGGGCCAGCAGGTCGTCGTCAATGCGCTGCAAACGCGCTTCAACGACGCCTCCGGCGTCAACATCGACACCGAAATGTCCACCCTGTTGACGCTGCAGAACGCCTACTCCGCCAACGCGCGCGTGATGACGGCGATCAACCAGATGTTCTCCACCCTCCTCAGCATTGGAAGCACCACGGGATGAGCACGATCACCGGCTTGACCTCGAACGCGATGCTGCAAGCGCAAATGCTCGTCCAGATGCAGCAGCAGCTGAACAACCTTTCGCAGCAGCTTTCTACCGGCAAGCAGGCGCAGACCTATGCCGGCCTCGGCATTCAACGCGGCCTCGACGTCAACGTGCGTGGAACGCTGTCGCGGCTCAGCGCCTACCAGAATTCGATTACGACGGTGAGCACGAACGTGCAGTTGCAGAACACCGCCCTCAACAGCCTGAATCAGATGACGCAGGATTTGCGCACCGCCACGCTGCAGCCGATCGAGTTTACCCTTGTCGCCCGCGGCCAGACGAACACGCAGATCGAGGCGGGCAGCGACCTCGACCAGGCCTTGAGTGTCCTCAACACGCAAGCCGGCAATACGTATCTGTTCTCGGGCCGCGCCACCAATACGCCCGCGACCGACACCGCCGACCATATTCTGAACGGCAACGGCACGGCCGCGGGCCTCAAGCAAGTCATCTCCGAGCGGCTGCAAGCCGATCAGGGCTCCGACGGCCGCGGCCGCCTGCAGCAGCCTACGGCCGCGGGCGACGTGGTGACCCTCACCGAGGACAGCGAGGATCCCTCGCATCCATTCGGCTTCCAGATCGCGGGCGCGAGCACCAGCATCGCCGGCGCCACCGTGACCGGCCCTTCGGGTTCGCCGCCTTCGCTATCGATCGACTTCGGCGGCACCAACCCGCCCGACGGCTCGACCGTGCAGATCCAGTTCACGCTGCCTGACGGCACGTCGTCGTCGATCAGCCTTACGGCGTCGAGCGCGGTGCCCACGCCCGCCGGCAGCTTCGCCATCGGCGCGACCGCGGCGGACACCGCCACGAACCTCGCCAACGCCATCGACAGCCAGATTCAGACGCTTGCGAAGACCGATCTTGCCGCGGCCTCGGCGGTGCAGGCCTCGAACGAGTTCTTCAATATCGATGCCAGCCATCCGCCGCTGCGGGTCAACGGTCCGCCCTTCGACAGCGCGACCGGATTGCGCAATGCCACCGCCACCGACACGGTGCGCTGGTACACCGGCGACGATGCCACCGACGATCCGCGCTCGACCATGAGCGCGCGCGTCGATGACTCGATCACGGTCAATTACGGCATTCGCGCCAATGAGGAGGCGATTCGCAACAGCGTGCAGAATTTCGCGACCTTCGCGGCGATGACTTTCCCGGCAAGCGATCCGACGGCGCAGGACCGCTACAATGCGCTCGCAGCACGCGTCGGCGACAATCTCGCGCCGAGCACGACGAAGCAGCAGATCTCCGCAATTCAGACCGAGATTGCGGGCGCGAATGACGCGGCCAACGCGGCGAAGACACGCATCGATGACAAGACGCCCATCCTGCAGGGCGTGCTCGACAATATCGAGAACGCCGACCCCAACAGTGTCGGCGCCCAGCTCCTGACGCTGCAGACCCAGATGTCAGCGAGCCTGCAGACGACGGCGATGCTCGCGAAGCTATCGCTCGTCAACTTCATGTAAGGCACGATCGCTTCAAGTCGAACCGAGGCGCGTCTTTCGCGATCATGCTTTTCGCTGGCGCATGATCTTATCCGAAAACCGGTTTCTGCTTTTCGGGCGCGCTAAACAAAACGCGCGCCTGAGGGGCACGCGGTCTTTTTTCATCCAAGGATCAGCGAGGATCAGGCCGCTTTCGCCCGCAGGCCGGCCGCGATTTCGCAATTGATGTTGATCAGAACGCCCAGGTGTTCGGGCTCGAGCTCGCGCGCGGTTTCAATGCTCATGGTGTGCTTGGTCACGAAGATCGCAAGGTTGGCGATGTTCTGCTTGATCTCGCGCGGCAGCGGGTTCTCGGGCTGCGTCACCAAGTCGGCGAAGACAAGCCAGAGGCTGCGGTTGAAGCGAAGCGCGTTGATTCTCTCGATGAGGTCGGTCGTGGGTACGTTCTTGAGGGCCTGCAATTTGGCCGCCGCCCGCATCAGGAGCTGGGCCTCGAGTTCGCGGGGATTGCCGGTCTTTTGTGCGTTCTTGGAATACGTGTCAGCTGGCTTTGCCATGGGATAGGAGCTGCGTCTCGTAATGGATCAATAGATGGGTTTCTTTCAGCGCTTTGTAAAAGGAGTTGGTTAATATGTGATTACTGATGCGCTCGATATAGGGGCGCGTGCTTGGCGCCGCCGCGAGCACATCCTTGATCAGTTGGAAGTAAAGCTCGTGGTGCTTCTGCGGCTCGCGGGAGAGATACATCAGCTGCACGGCGAGATAGATCTTCTTGCAGGGCGTGTCGGAGCTATCGAAGGTGAGCACGTCCTTCTCACGCAGAATGGGGGCGTCGCCTTCGATGATGAGCCGCGTGCGTTGATCGCCGTTGGTGACGACGCTGTCGCCGATGATGATGCGCTCGCCGGGCTTGAGTTCGACCCTGAGACCCATCTCATTCTCCTGCAATCCCGCCAGAATCTCCATCGCAACTGTACCGCTAAAGCGCATGCGCGGCCAACGGCGCATAAAAAAGGCGGAGCCGAAGCTCCGCCTTTCGCTGTCGTTTGAAGATGGCTCAGCCGAAGAGACGGAGTACTGCCTGGTTCGACTGCGAGGCAAGCGACAAGGCCACGATCGACAGTTGCTGACGAGTCTGCAACGCCGTCAAGTTGGCGCCTTCCAAGTTGGTGTCGGCCAAGGTCAGGTTATCCGCGCCCGTCTGGAGGGTATTGATCAGGTTCTTGGTGAAGTCCTGACGGGTCTGCACGACCGTCAACGTCGAGCCGAATTGCGCAGCCTGGCTGCTCAACGTGGTGGTCGCGGTATTCAGGGCAGTGAGCGCGGTATTGACGTTCGCGTTCGTCGCCCAGCTGCCCGCGGCACCTGCGATGTTAAGCGCATTCGCGGTCTTGTCGGTGACGCCAGAGATCGTCAGCGACGAGGAGCCATTTTCATTGAAGTTGACGGTGAGGTTATCGCCGTTCAACAGGTTGATGCCGTTGTAGCCCGAGTCCCCGGCCAACTGGTCGATCTGCGTGAGCAGGGCGTTGAACTGGGTCGCGAGGCCGGAACGGGTGGTGGTGTCGGACGACGCCAGCGCCTGGTTGGCAAGCGACTTGGCGGAGTCGACGAGCTTCTGAATCGACGTAATGCCCTGGTTGGCCGCCTGAACGGTCTGCACGGCGTTCGACGCGGCGTCGAGGAGGCCGCTGAGATCGTTGGCGCGGCCGTTGAGGGCCTGAGCCGTAAAGTAGCTGATCGGATTGTCGAGCGCAGAGTTGACCTTCCTGCCCGTGGCCAGACGGTCCTGGGTCTGGTTCAACAGGCTGGCGGTATTCTGCAGCGACAACAGGTTCTGGCGTACGCCAGCGGTAAGCACGATATCAGACATGGTACTTGCTCCCTTCCTAGGAGATGGAGTTACTCAAAGACACCCCCGTACTGGAGGCATGGCGGGATTTGACACGCGAAACGCTAATGGCGGGTTACCCACTTTCGGGGGTGCAATTAAGAAAGCAGTAAGAAACCGGGGCGGCAGCGATGAATCCGGCGCCCGGCGCCGGGTTTCCACTCGCCGAGCCTTCGGGTCATCTTGTTTGCGTTGCTGCGAATTCTTGCCGCACGGACCGCGGGCGGCGCGGGGCTCGAAGTGTTACCCGAACCTGAACAAGGCCTTTCACAAGCCTTAATGAGAAAGCGGCCCCGACGCGTGACCGAACGGGGCCGCTGCAGCAAGAACGTAATTTCGGGATCGGTCAGCTCGAGCGGCTGATTATGACCGGACGGCTTGCGGTCTTGGTCGGCGCCGAACGCCCGTCGGCGCGATAGCCGTGCGGGTTGGCGCGGCGGCTCGCCTCTTCGGCCGCCCCGCGCACGATTCCCTCGGCGACCGATTGGGCGGTCGCGACCGTGCGCAGATTGCGGTTGAGAATGTCGCGGAAGGAGGCATGCGCTCGGCGCATCTCCTCGACGAGCTCCGGCACCGCGTCGCGAATGAATTTCGCGTTAGCCTTTACCGTCTCGAACTCGCGCAAATAGCGCGCGGCGAGGTTGGTCTTCTCGGAAACGAGGTCGGCGGCGGCGGAAAGCTTGCCCGCGCGCACCAGCCGCGTCTCATCCTCGAATACCTGGACGAGGGCGACCATGGTCTCGCCGATGCGCGAAAGCAGCGCCTCCGCCTCGTCGCGGGTGGAAAGCGGATTTTGCCTCGGGGCGGGTGCCGCGCTCATGCTTTCTTCTCCTGCAGGCTGATCAGTTGTTGCTGGATTTGCTTGGCGATGCCGATGCCGCCTTTGGCGGCCATCGACTTTGCGTATTCTTCGGTGAGCAGCGAGCGCCACACGCCGTTATTGGCGCCGGCGCCGAAGGGGCCGTCGTCGTCGAGGCCCTCGTACATGCTCTCGAACATGTTGGTGATGAACACGCTCTCGAAATCCTTCGACACCTTCTTGATCTTGTCGGTGCCGGCGGCGGCCGGCATCGCGGTGGGATAGGGCGTGTTACCGAGCGAGACGGGTGAGAAGCCGACGGCGTTCGCCATCACATCACCTCGATCTCGGCCTGGATTGCGCCCGAGGCTTTGATCGCCTGCAGGATCGAGATCAGATCGCGCGGTCCGACGCCGAGCGCATTGAGGCCATCGACGAGTTCGCGCAGCGAGACGCCCTCGCTCACGACACCGAGCTTGACGCCTTCCTCCTGCACGCCGATGCGCGTGCGCGGCACGACGCGGGTGGTGCCGCCGCGCGAGAAGGGGAGCGGCTGGCTTACCTGCGGCGTCTCGCTGATGGTGACGGTGAGATTTCCCTGCGCCACCGCGACGGTCGCGACCCGCACGTCGCGGCCCATGACGATGACGCCGGAACGGTCGTCGATCACGACCTTGGCCGGCAGATCAGGCTCGATCTGCAAGGGCTCGATCTCGGTGAGCAACGCGACGAGATTGCCCTGAAACCGCGGTGGCACGGCGAGCATGATGGTGGCGCGGTCGATCGGCTCGGCGGCGGGCGCGCCAAGATAGTCGTTGATCGCGCCGGCAATGCGCTTGGCGGTGGTGAGATCCGGGTTGCGCAGCGCGAGCCGCAGATTGTTCATGCGGTTGATGGCGAAATCGATCTCGCGCTCGACGAGCGCTCCGTTCGAAATGCGGCCGACCGTCGGCACGCCGCGGACGATTTTCGCGGCATCGCCTTCGGCGGAGAAACCGGCGACCGCGACCGTGCCCTGGGCCACCGCATAGACATTGCCGTCGGCGCCGAGAAGCGGCGTCACCAGGAGCGTGCCGCCCTGCAGGCTCTTGGCGTCGCCAAGTGCTGAAACCGACACGTCCACGCGCGTGCCTTGGGTCGCGAAGGCGGGGAGGTTGCCGGTCACCATGACGGCGGCGACGTTGCCGGTGCGGATCTGCGCGCCGCGGATGTTGACGCCGAGGCGCTCGAGCATCGCGGTGAGGCTCTGCTTCGTGAACGGAATGTTGTTGAGGGTGTCACCGGTGCCGTTGAGGCCGACAACAAGGCCGTAGCCGATCAACTGGTTCTCGCGCACGCCCTCGACGTCGGCGAGATCCTTGATGCGCGAGGCCGCTCCCGCCGTCGTCGCATACAAGGACAAAGCGGCGGCGGCGAGCGCCACGGCGAGAAAACGCTTGACCGGTTGTTGCATCGACAGGCTCCCCAGCTTGGTCGATGGTGAAACGACTTGCGAAAAGACCATTGCGAATGGCGTGCCAGTTGCGACGAGATTCAAACCTTTGATTTTGCTGTTCTTTTTTTCGGGCGCCGGATTCGCGGCCTGGCGATCCGTGCCCACTAGGCAGTTTCTGCCGGAAGCGTTTACGCGGGGTTAACCAAAAGAACCCAAGGGTTTCCAAGATAAGCGGGGCGATTCCGCTGGCTCGGGGGAGCAAATATGCGCATCAACGCGGCTGTACAGCCTAGCGTTTCCAGTTCCACATCCGCCCGGCGGACGGCCGGCAGCGGGTTTTCGGTTTCCAACGACAATGCGGCGAAAGAAACCGTGGCCGCCCAGGCGGCCGGCGGGATTTCCGGCATCGACGCGCTTCTCGCGCTGCAAGGGGTGGAGGACGCGGCCGAGCGCCGCCGCCGCTTCGCCCGCCGCGGCGCCAAGGCCCTCGACATGCTGGATGCCCTCAAGATCGAGATCATAGAGGGACGGATCGATGTCGCGACCCTCACCCGCTTGGAGGCGATGCTGAATGAACTCACCGAGCGGAGCGGAGAAGCGCGCCTTGACGGCGTGCTGGACGCCATTGGCGTGCGCGTTGCCGTTGAACTTGCCAAGCGCCAGCCGCGGGCAATCGCGCAATAGAATTTCGCGTCTTTTCGCGGCGTGCAGCCCGTCGGCCCCCGTGATCCGCTGGCCGAAGGGAATCCGACCACGACCAATGTGCGGCGGGAGTCACATTCCCGTATTGCTTTTCTGCTTTTCCAATTATGGCGATCAATGCCGTTGACCCGGCGGCGCGGGGCGCTATAAGCGCGCCACACAACGACCGGTCAACGGTCGAAGCACGAGGAAGCCGGGGATAGGAAGGCGTTCGATGTTGTGGGGTCAGGTACAAGAGAAAGACTACCGTCCTTCCGAGGACGAGCCTTTCATGAACGAGCGGCAGCGGGAGTATTTCCGCCAGAAGCTTTTGCGCTGGAAGGATGAGATCCTGCGCGAGGCCCGCGAAACGTTGCAGCACCTGCAAAGCGAAAACGAGAATCATCCTGATCTTGCCGACCGCGCCTCCTCGGAGACGGACCGGTCCATCGAACTCCGCGCGCGCGATCGTCAGCGCAAGCTGATCTCCAAGATCGACGCGGCCCTCGCCCGCATCGAGGACGGCACCTACGGCTATTGCGAGGAGACCGGCGAGCCGATCTCGCTCCGGCGCCTCGAGGCGCGGCCGATCGCGACGCTGTCCATCGACGCGCAGGAGCGGCACGAGCGCAAGGAAAAGGTCCACCGCGACGAGCGGGCCTGAGCGGGCGCTTCAATCCGGAAATTATCCGATTGCCTTCGACCGCCAAAGAATGTGCGAGACCGCGACGGCGGCCAGCATTCCTGTCAACTGCGCGGCGACGAAGGCGATGACGCTGCCCGGCGCGATGCCGGCGAAGGTGTTCGACAGCGCCCGTGCCACGGTGACCGCCGGATTGGCGAAAGACGTCGAGGCGGTGAACCAGTAAGCCGCGGTGATATAGAGCCCCACGGCATAGGCTATTGTCGCAGGGGCGGCTGCGAGACAGCCGAGGATCGTCAATGCCAAGCCGAAGGTGGCGACCGCCTCGGCAAACCACTGGCCGGGACCGGTTCGTATCGTGGTCGCTATCTGCACGAGCGGCAGATCGAACATCAAATGCGCGGCGAAGACGCCGAGGACGGCGCCCGTGAGTTGGCTTCCGATATAGGGTGGAATAGCGCGCCAGGGCATTTCCCCACGCAGGGCAAAGGCGAGGCTGATCGCCGGATTGAAATGCGCGCCGGAAACCGGCGCGAAAATCAGGATCAGCACCGTGAGCATGGCGCCGGTTGGCAGCGTATTGCAAAGGAGAGCGAGGGCAGCATTTCCGCCGGAAAGCCGCTCCGCCGCGATGCCTGAGCCGACCACGGCGGCAAGCAGGAAAGCGCTTCCCAGCATTTCGGCGAAGGCGCGTCGCGCGAGCATCAACTGTCTGCGCTTGCCTTGGCGCTCGCGCCTTCGATGCGACCGATTTCGAAGAGCCGAGATTGCAAGGAAAGCTGGTCGAGCGAGGAGATCTTCAGCGCCACCAAAAGTTCGATGCGGCGCAGGAGCAAGCGATAGGCTTCGCGAAAGGCGTTGGTGACTTCGGCCTCCGAACCTCGCACGGCGGCGGGATCGGATATGCCCCAATGCGCGGTCATCGGCTTGCCTGGCCAGACCGGGCAGGTTTCGCCCGCGGCATCATCGCAAACGGTAATGATGAAATCGAATTGCGGCGCGCCGGGCTTGGCGAATTCGTCCCATGATTTCGAGCGTATTCCGGAAACGTCATGACCGAGCCCCTTGAGGAGCTTGATTGTGTTCGGATTGATTTCGCCCTTCGGGTGACTGCCGGCGCTATAGGCGCGGAATTTTCCGCGCCCTTTCTCGTTGAGGATCGCCTCCGCCATGATCGAGCGCGCGGAATTACCGGTGCAGAGGAAGAGAGTGTTGTAGATCCGGCCTGTCATGTTGCGACTAGATCGCCGGTAGGGGCTGGAATTCGATACCGCTCATCATCGCTTCGAAATAGTCCCGAACCTTCCGCGGGAAGCGAAGTCCTTTGACGACGGCGGCGGACCGCAGCAGCGGAAGCACGCGGATGTCATCGAGCGAGAGCATGCCGTTGATTGCGTGCGAACTCTCGATCAACTGATCGAGCTCTTCGAGTTTGGGCATGAGTTCGTCGATGTAGCGGCGCGTGTTTGCCCGAAGCTCGATAAAGTCGCCGAAGGCTTTACGCTTGCGCAAATTGTAATGGTCGAGCGCCGCGGCGGTCGCGAATTCCGGCAGCCCAAGCAACGGGTAACGCGGCATGGTGAGCGGCGCGGTCCTCGATACGGCCGTGTCGGCCCAGGACGCGATTTCAGTTCTTTCCGGCCCCGTCAGAACCGGGTCGCCGTGGCTGTCGACGTATTTCACCATGTCCATGCTTTCGAGCATGGGACTGCCGTCGTCTTTCACCAGAATAGGAATGACCCGCTTGCCAACGAGGCCGACCATGGTCTCGGTGTCGTCATCAAGAACGACCGCCTCTTGCAGGTGCAGGCGCTTGAGTGCCGCGGTCATGCGTACGCGAAAGCAGAGCGAGCAGTGCTCGAACATATAGAGCTTCATGACGGCCCGTGAATGTGCGGACGCTTTGCTGGACGGCCCGCCTCCTTCCTGCGCGCCGCAGATTTGCGGGGCGGGGCGCATTTCTCGGGAGCGCCATGGCAGCAATTGTCGGTGAGATAGGCGATGAGCGCGTTCATCGTGTCGTAGCGCGCGGCATAGATCATCGAGCGGCCTTCGCGGCGCACGGTCACGAGGCCCGCGGCGCGCAGGCGGTCGAAGTGAAACGTCAGCGTGTTCGGCGCGAGATCAAGTGCTGCCGCAATCTCGCCGGCGGGCATTCCTTCGGGTCCCGCTTCGACGAGCAGCCGGTAGGTGTCGAGCCGATTATCCTGGGCAAGCGCGGAAAGGGCGCTGACCGCATTTGTTGTTTCCATATTTCAACGAATATTGAAATATAAAAGCCTTGTCAATCCCCGCCTCGTTTCGGGGCGATTAGCGCACCGCGAGCTGATAGCGTGCCAAGAGGCAAGGATCCTCGATCGAGCCGTGATGATGGATCTGGCGCCAGCCGCCATCGACCTTGCGGAAAATACGCGTGGTGCGGATCGCAAGCTCGAACGTTTCTTTTTCCGAGGTATGGCGCCCGCGCTCGCGGCCCATGGCGGTGAACACCTCGCCATGTTGCTGCAAGGTGTAGTCGTAAAACTCGACCTCGACCCGGCCGCGGCCGCTGAAGATACGTTCGTATACCGGCCGGATTTCCCGCCAGCCGCGCTTGATGCCACCGAGCGGATTATCCATCACCGCCTCGGCGGAATTGTCCCAGTTCGCTTCCATCAGCGCCAAATCGCGTCCGTTAAAGGCCCGGTAGAATTGCGACAGTGCCGCCAGCGGATCGGCGGGATCGGTCATCGTCTCGTGGCCGGTGATGGGCTGCTGGACGGGTTTGATCGCGGTCATGCGGGCCTCGCTCGGTTTTGCCAATAACCGGAGCGCGGGACAAACGTTCCTTCAGCCGGCGCTTCAACCGCTTCAGATGTTACTTTAAAAAGGTGCGCGGTCCCCGCGGGGAGCGTCGGGGACCGCGCGATGCCGTTCCGGGGAGCGGAAACGGCACTGACGCGAGCCGGACCCGGGTGCCGGGTCTCGCGCCAAACTCAACTCAGAACGGCAAGATCACGTCGCTGATCTGCTGCCCCCAACGCTGCTGCTGCACATCGGTAATCTGACCGCGGCCGCCATAGGCGATCCGGGCCTGCGCGATCTTGGTGGAATCGAGCGTGTTGTCGGCCTGGATGTCTTCGGGCCGCACGATGCCGGCGACGATCAGTTCGCGCAGTTCGAAATTGACGCGGACTTCCTGCTTGCCCTCGATCACCAGATTGCCGTTCGGCAAGAGCTGGGTGACGACGGCGGCGATATTGGTCTTCAACGCTTCCGAACGGTTGACCGAACCCTTGCCGTCGCTCGTGGAAGTGGAATCCGCGGTGAGCAGGCGGCCGGGAATCGGCGTCGCGGTCAGCGGCACTTTCTTCAGGCCGAACAGATTGCTGATGCCGGAATCCTCATTGTTCTGCCGGCTGCGCTGGGTTTCGTTGGCGATCTGGGCGCTGTCGGTGATGTTCACGGTGACGGTGAGAATGTCGCCGACTTGGTGCGCGCGCTGATCCTTGAAGAAGGCGCGCGAGCCGTTGCGCCACAGCGAATTCGGATTATAGGCCGCGGGCATCGGCTCGGGCATCGGCATGGTCACGGGCCTGTAGCCCTTGGCCTCGGTCGGATTATTCACGGCCGTGAGCTTCGGCTTGCTGCCCACCGACGCCAGCTGATCGAGATAGGCGCAGCCGCTCAGCGCGGTCGCCGAGAGCGCGGCGGCGGTAAACAAAAGACGGGAACGGAATGACATGATGACCTCACACAGCTGATGGGGAAACGCGCTTATTTCACTGAACCGGTGGCTTCGGGATCGGCGGCAGGAACGGCGGGCGCGCGCGCGATCACGACATGGCCGGGGCCGTCGACCATCGCCTGCACGATGCGCTTCGATTGCGGATTGAGGACCTGCACCATGTCGCCCTGCGTGCCGGCCTCGAGCGCTTTCGCCTGTACCGTCAGCTTCACGCCGGGGCTTTGGAAGACGAGCGTCACCGGATCGCCGCGGCCGACGAGTTCGGGCTTCATCAGGTCGGCGAGATGTAGAAATTGGCCGGGACGGAGATCGCGGCGGGCGGCCTGGCCGATGACAGCATCGGCCCGGCGGATGGCGTCGGGGACCTCCACCTTCGGGCGGCGTTCGATCGCGATGTCATTGTCGCGGATCGCCTCTCCGCGGCCGAGCGCGCGGGCAAGCGTCACCACCTCGGCAGTCTCGTAGAGCGCGCCGGAGATGCGCACGGGCTTACTGCGCAGGGTGGCGCTGCCCGGCACGTCGACATTCGCCTCGAAGCGCTGCGTACGCGGATCGAAGGAGAATTGCGTTAGCCGCGGCGCGCTCGTGGCGCCAGGCTCGATCGCGAGCACGCGGACATAGGCGTCGAAATTGACGGCAATATCCTTCGCCTCGCCAAAGCCATATTGGCGGGCGGCGGTGTCGGCGACGGCGCGTTCGAGTTCGGGCAGCGCAATGGTGCGGCTCGCGCGCAGCACCACGACCTCCGAAAGCCCGTGCGTGTCGAAGAGGGAAAGACCCTTGCCGCGCGCGGCCTCGATCACGCGGTAGACCTGGATGGTGCCGCTTAAGCCGAGCTCGGGCGCGCGGAAAACGGATGCCGTGGCATTCATGCCGGCATTCTCGATGAGATCGCCGAGGCGGACGAAGTCGCTGTCCACCGTGATCTCGCTTTTGAGCGAAGGCATCGCCGCCTGTTCTGCCGCGGCGCTACCGCCGAGCAAGGCGAGGACCGTGAGCGCGGCGGGAAGGGTGCGGACAAAGTGCATGGTCAGCCTCCTCACCGCATCATGTTGGCGGTCTGCTGCAGCATGTCGTCCGCCGCCGTCACGACCTTGGCGTTCATCGAATAGGCGCGCTGCGCCGTGATCAGATCCGACATTTCGGTGACGGCGCTGACGTTGGCTTGCTCGAGCTGGCTTTGCAGCAGCGTGCCCATGCCGTCGACGCCGGGATTGCCCGTTTGCGGCGCCCCGCTCGCGGCGGTTTCGAGGTAGAGGTTGTCGCCCATCGCCTCCAAGCCCGGCGGGTTCATGAAACGCGAGAGCTGGAGCTGGCCGATCACCGTCTGGGTGGTCTGGCCGGGCAACATTGCATCGACCTCCCCCTGCTGGCTGATCGTGATGTTGCTTGCGTTCTGCGGGAAGGTGATGGCGGGATCGATGAGATAGCCGTCGGGCGTGACGAGACGGCCCTGATCGTCCATCTGCAAGGAGCCCGCGCGCGTATAGGCGATGATGTTGTTGGGCAATTGCACGCGCAGGAAACCGTCGCCGCGGATCGCAACATCGAGCGGACTGTCGGTCGGCAGGAAGTTGCCCTGGCTCATGATGCGCGGCGTGCCGACGGTCTTCACGCCGGCGCCGATGTCGAGGCCGATCGGCAGCTTCGTGCCCTGGTCGGACGAGTTGGAGCCGACGCGGCGGAGGCTTTGATACATGAGGTCCTGGAATTCGGCGCGCTGGCGTTTGAATCCCGTGGTCTGCATGTTGGCGATGTTGTTCGAGATGACCTGAACGTTCAGTTCTTGCGCCGCCATTCCGGTGGCTGCGGTGTAGAGTGCGCGCATGGTTGTTCTCCCCTACCGATGCGTTACGAAGATGAGGTGTCGGCGAGCTTGTTGATCGCCGAGTTGCGAAGGTCGTCGGTACGCGTCAAAAGATTCGCGAGCGTGGTGTAGGCGCGCGAAACCTCGATCATGCGGCTCATTTCAACGACGGGCTGTACGTTCGATTTTTCGATCGAGCCCTGCACGATGTATGTGGTCGCCGTCGTGGCCTGCGCTTGCTGGCCTCCCGATGAATAAAGGCTCGCGCCTTGCTTGGTGAGCCGCTGCGTGTCGGCAAAGTTCACGAGGCGGACCTTGCCGCGGTCGACAGTCTGATTGCTGTTCAGCGCCGAGATCGATCCGTCGCGCGCGATCACGACATTGGTATCGTTCTGGTCGAACTGGATCGGGCCGTTGGCGCCGAGGACCTTGTAGCCTTCGTGCGTGACTAGTTCGCCTTGCGGGTTCAGCGCAAGCGCGCCGTTGCGCGTATAGCGCTCGCCGGTTGGCGTATCGACGGCGAGGAAGCCAGGGCCGGCGATCGCAATGTCCAGCGCATTCCCGGTCTGCGTCAGTGGTCCCTGCGAGAAGTCGGCAAGCGTCGAGCGGTCCTGCACGAAGGACACGCGTTGGTCCTTGAGCTGGAAGGCGTTCGCGCGCGCGGGCGAGGAAAGGTATTCCTCGAACTGAACGCTCTCGCCCTTGAAGCCGTTGGTATCGATATTGGCGAGATTGTTCGCAATGACGTCGAGCTGGCGCTGAAGCGCGACTTGCCGCGACAGTCCGACCAAAAGGGCGTTATCCATGCCCATCTCCCCTTCGAGGCCACGAGCTCCCCAGCCCGGCCTCGGTGCTTGTCTTGGCAGGAGACGTGCCAACTCGAATTTTCTTTTCGGATCATAGTCTTAGCTAAATACGCAGGCCGTGCCGGACCGGCAGGGTCGGCCGCATGGGCAGGAAAAGCCCGGCAAAAATTGCCGCCGATAAACAATCGTTAACCATCCTTACCTACCGTTTACGCGACCAAACCGGTTCGCGCGCGCGGGCGCGCGGTTTTGCAATTTGCAAAGAAGGGTCGAGGAACATGGCGGACGCCAAGGCAGCGGTGAACCAGGCGGAGGTTGAGGCAGCCGAAGGCGCGCCGGCGGCAAAAGGTTCTTTCCTCAGGCGGCTGCCCGGCATGGGGCTCGTCGGCAAGATCTTCGGTCTCAACAAATTCATCTTGATCGGCATTGTCGTAGCGCTCATCGCGATTGCCGGCGGCGGCTACTTCATGTTCGGCGGCCAAAAGGCGGCGGACGGCCCGAAGGCCGCGGCCAAATCCGTTTTCTTCGATATGCCGGAAATGACCGTGAACCTCTCGGCTTCGCCCGAGCGGCCGCAATATCTGCGCGTGAAGATCACGCTGGAGGCCGACGACAATGGCGTGATCGACGCAATCAAGCCGGTGATGCCGCGCGTGGTCGATGCGTTCCAAGTGCATCTCCGCGAGCTCAGGGTGACCGATCTCGAAGGCTCGGCCGGGCTCTATCGCCTGCGCGAGGAGCTGACGCGGCGCGTCAACCTTGCGATCGCGCCCAACCGCATCCGCGCTGTGCTGTTCAAAGAAATCGTCGTGCAATGACGGGCGCATAGATGGCCGCAGACGACACAGCCCCGCCGTCGAACGCCGCTTCGCCGGGCGCGGGCACCCAACAGCCGCAGGATGAAGCCGCGGCGCAATGGGCGGCGATGCTCGACGAGAACGCGGGCGCCACCACCAAGGGCGGTTCCGACCGCGCGCTCAACCAGGAAGAAATCGACGGGCTCCTCGGCTTCAGCCTCGCTGATCTCGCGCACGCCGATCATTCCGGCATTCGCGCCATCATCGACTCGGCGATGGTCTCCTACGAGCGTCTGCCGATGCTCGAGATCGTGTTCGATCGCCTGGTGCGGCTGATGACCACGAGCTTGCGCAACCTCACCTCCGACAACGTCGAAGTCTCGCTCGACCGCATCACCTCGGTGCGCTTCGGCGAATATCTCAACTCGATTCCGCTTCCCACCATCCTCGCCGTATTCAAGGCCGAGGAGTGGGAAAACTTCGGCCTCTTCAGCGTCGACTCCAGCCTGATTTACGCGATGATCGACGTGCTCTTGGGCGGGCGACGCGGGCAAAACAGCGCGCGCGTCGACGGCCGTCCCTACACCACGATCGAAACCGGCCTCGTCAAACGCATGATCGAGGTGGTGCTCGCCGACGCCGAAATCGCCTTCAAGCCGGTTTCGCCGGTGCGCTTCACCATCGACCGCCTCGAAACCAATCCGCGCTTCGCCGCGATCTCGCGGCCCACCAATGCCGCGATCCTGGTGCGGCTGCGGATCGACATGGAAGATCGCGGCGGCAATATCGAAATGCTCGTGCCCTACGCCACGATCGAACCGATCCGCGAGACACTTCTGCAAGCCTTCATGGGCGACAAGTTCGGCCGCGACCCGATCTGGGAAGGGCATCTTGCCACCGAAATCTGGCAGGCCGGCGCCGAGGTCGACGCCGTGCTCTATGACGGATCGCTGCCGCTCAAACGGCTGATGAATCTCGAGGTCGGTGACACGCTGATGCTCGACATCAAGCCGGACGCGCTGGTGAAGGTCCGTTGCGGTGAGGTCGTCTTGACCGAAGGCCGCATGGGCCGCGTCGGCGAGCGCATCGCGGTCAGCGTCGCCAAGCCCTTGCGGCGACCGCGCACGACGCTTGCCATTTTCGAAAATACCGCCGCCACCACCAAACGAATGGAGGCAACGTGAGCGCGAACTTCTACGGACTCGTTATCGAGTGCCTGGTCGCCGTCTTGTTGCTGTTGACCATCGGCTATTGCATGATTTTAAACCGGCGGCTTTCGCGGCTGAGAGCCGACGAGGGCTCCTTCAAGGCGACGATCGCCGAACTTGTCGCGGCAACCGACTCGGCTGAACGCGCGATCGCCGGTCTAAAAATGACCGTGCGCGATTGCGATGACTCGCTCGGCGAGCGGCTCCGCCGTTCTGAAGCGCTGCGCGAAACTCTCGGTCAAGAGCTTTCACGCGGGGAGCAATTGCTCGCGCGCATTGCGCGGATCGTCGCGGCGGCGAGCGAAGCCCGCCGGCCCATGGTCGAGCCGGAGGCGAACGAAAACTCGCAGCCCGTGAAGAACGAAACGCCGACCCGGCGGCGCGCAAGTGAAACCGTGGCCGCGGCGCAAGCGCTCGCGAGCCGCGCGCGCCTGCGCGCGGGAGAGGCGGCCTAGGGCATGATCCCGGACAGCGGGAACCGGTGTTCAGGAAAGATCATGCTCTAACGCTAAAGTGAAGGTTTCGGATGGAGCTGCGTCTCATTCCAGTCGTGACGTTCGCGGCGGCGAGCCTTCTCGCCGTGAAGGCGATTTCGCTTGCCCATTTTGACGGCCACCTGCCGTTCGAAACGGTGTTCAGCCGCGAAGGAACGGGCGATCTCGCGGCCGCCGGGGACGATGCCGACATTACCGGCTCGACGCCCGCACAGAAAGACGCATCGGCGAAACCCGCCGAGCCCGTTTCCAAGGAACCGATGAACTTGCCCAACACCCCCGCCGGAATTGCCGCCGGCATGCCGGGTGGTCTGTCGCCAGCCGAGCGCGCACTGCTTGAGCGGCTGCAGGAGCGCCGACAAGAGCTCGATGCGCGCAATCGCGACCTTGAATTGCGCGAGAACCTGATCAAGGACGCGGAGAAGCGGCTTGAGAACCGCATCGACGAATTGAAGGACACCGAAGACCGCATCAACGGCAAGGGCGGCGAGCAGGCGGCGAAGCTCAAGGCGCTCGTGGTCATGTATGAAGGCATGAAGCCGAAGGATGCGGCGCGCATTTTCGACCGGCTCGACCAAAACGTGCTTGTCGATGTGGCGGCCGTCATGAACCCGAGAAAGCTTGCCGACGTGCTCGCCCTGATGAACGCGGACGCCGCGCAACGGCTCACGGTGGAACTCGCCCGGCGCAATAGCGCCGGTGAACGCGGGCTTCCGGCCAGCGATTTGCCAAAAATAGAAGCAAAACCGGGTAATTAGCGGGGCCTTCGGGCGTAAGCCGGCATTAAGGACGAAACGCTAGCTTGGGGCACGGTCATTGGACCGCATGTTCCCGAGAGTAGCCGGCCTCATGCGTAGCGTTTCCGAGGCGATCCCAGCCTTCGCAACTTTCTTTCGCGGCGCCCGCCGGGCCCTTATCAATCCGTTGCTGATCGGATTGGTGAGCGCGCTCTTGCTCGCCGGCGCCCGTGCAGAGGAGAACTCGCCGCCGGTGCATGCGGACACGGCGGGTTTCACTGACCAGGGCTATGGCCGTCTGATCCTCACCTTCTCGGAGGAGACGAAAGCCGACGTGAAGCTCACGAACGGCATTCTGGTGGTGTCGTTCCCGCGGCCGGTCGAGGTTGCGGTCACGGGTTTGAAAGAGCGGCTCGCCGGTTATGTGCAGGCCATTCGCCGCGATCCCGATAACGGCGCGATCCGGCTTTCGCTCACCCGCACGGTGACCGTCAACGTGATGGAAGCGGGCGAGAAGCTCTTCATCGATCTTCTGCCCGAGGATTGGGCGGGGCTGCCGCCGGGCTTGCCGCAAGATGTGGTCGACGCGCTCGTCAAGCGCGCGCGTGATGCCGAGCATCGCGAGCGCATGGGCCAGGCGCTTCCTCGCAAGGTGTGGGCGCCGGTGAAGCTGCGCTACGCAGCGGCGCCGAATTTCGCGCGCTTCGCCTTCGAAATGGCAGAGCCGGTCGCGACCGCGGTCAGGCGTGACGGGCAGGAACTCAGCATCACCTTCGGCGCGCCAGTGCAGGTCGATTTCGGCGAGGCCAAGGCGAAGTTGCCGATGAGCGTCGCGGGCTTGGACGCGCAATATGAAAATGACGAGACGGTCGTGAAGCTCGTGCTCGCGTCGGGAGCGGGGGTCCGCACTTTCCGCGATGATGCCGCCTTCACCGTCGACGTGACGCCTCCGGCGGAGACAAAACCGCAAACCAATGAAGGCAAAGTGGAAGAGCTCGATCCCGCAAAAGAAGCCGCGGCCACGCAACCGAAAACCGATGCCGTGAAGAATGAGCTGCCGGCAGTCGAGGACGACGCGCCGGACGCTGCGGCCAAGGACACGGCAAAGGAAGCCGCCAAGGATACGGCCGCACGCGCTTCCGAGCAGAACATCGTTCCGGTGGAAGCCGCGCCGCCGCCGATCGTGAAATCCTCGAGCGAACCGGTGCTCGTCTCGGTGTCGCGGCAATCGGGAACCACCGATCTTGTTTTCGCCTTCGGCGAGCCGGTCGCGGGCGCGCTGTTCCGGCGCGGCGAGACGATTTTCCTCGTCTTCGATACCGCGCGGCGGTTTCAAGTCGGCGAGTTGACGGGCGACGCCGCGCGCATCTTGCGCGGCATCGACCAGACTGAGCTGAAACAGGGCCGCCTGATCAAGGTCAAGCTCGACCGGGGCCGGCTCGTGAGCCTCGAATTCGATGGCTCCTCCTGGGCCGTCCATATCGGCGACACGATGAGCGTCACGACCCGCCCGCTGCCGGTGCGCCGGGTTTACGCCGCGGAAAATCGCGCGGGCCTGTTCGTGCCGCTCGCCTCGCCCACGCATGTTCATGTTTTCGACGATCCGGAAAGCGGTGACGGTCTCATCGTCGTGACGGCGGTGCCGCCGGCGCGGGGCTTCATGCGTGAGCAGGATTTTGTCGATTTCCGCGCGCTTGCCACCACGCATGGTCTCGCGCTCGTGCCGTGGGTCGACGATCTTTCGCTTGAGCTTGCCGCCGAAGGCGTGACGATTACCCGGCCCGCAGGCCTCGCGATTTCGGAAATGAACACGGCGTTGCCGCCCTTGCCGGAGGCGAAGAAGAAGATCGCGCGCGCGCTTACGCCCTTCGACCCCGAAATCTGGAAGCTCGAGCGTGATGCAGCTTTCTACGATCGCGAGATGGAACTCGCTCGCGCCGTCGCCGAGACGCCGCTCGCGCGGCGCGGCGAGCCGCGCGTGGCGCTTGCGCGTTTCTACCTCGCCCAGGATCTGCCGTCGAACGCCCTCGGCACCCTGGACGCGGCGGCGGAGGAAGAAATTGGCGGGAACGAAGCGGCGTTCGCGCTCCTGCACGCGCTCGCCGAGCTTGAGCTCGCGCGGCCCGATGACGCGCTTCGCGATCTCGCGAAACCCGCGCTCGCGCCATCGCCGGAGGCGGCACTCTTGCGCGGCAGCGCGATGGTGCTGACGACGCACTTCACCGAGGCGCGCGAGCAGTTCGGCGCAGGGCAAGTAGGACTGATTGCGCTGCCGATCGAATTGCAGCGCGTGGCGCTCCTCGATGGCCTTCGTGCTTCGATCGAGGTGAGCGATTTCGCGGAGGCGAGCCGCATCCGCAATGAGTTCGAGACCATCGGTATTTCGCTTGACCAGGAGCCGATGCTGGCAACGCTCTCGGCGCGGCTCGCCGAGGGAATCGGCAAGAGCGATCAGGCGGCGAGTGAATTCGCCCGCGTCGCCGTCACCGAAGACGGTCCCGCTTCGGCGGAAGCGCGGCTGCGATTGATCGAGATGCGCTACGCGTGCGGCGATCTCGATCGCGTCAAGGCGATCGAGGCGCTGGAAGTGCTGTCCTATGCCTGGCGCGGCAACGCGACCGAACTTGAGACGCTCCGGCTCTTGGCACGGCTCTATGTACAGGAAGCGCGCTATCGCGAGGCGTTCCGCGAGCTAGATGCGGCGCTTCTCAGCCACCCCAACAGTGAAATCACACGTTCCTTCCAGACCGAGATGGCGGCCGTGTTCGAGGACCTGTTCCTCTCTGACAAGGGCGCCTCGATCGAGCCGATTGACGCGCTTGCGATCTACTACGACTTCTCGAAGCTCACGCCGATCGGGCGCCGCGGCGACGAACTGATCCGGCGGCTCGCCGACCGCCTGGTCGCGGTCGATCTTCTCGATCAAGCGGCCGAGCTCCTCGACCATCAGGTCGAATTCCGGCTTTCGGGCGCCGCCAAGGCGCAGGTCGCGACCAAGCTCGCGATGATCCACCTGATGAATAGAAAGCCTGCGGAAGCGATCCGGGTGCTTGCGTCCTCGCGCCAGCGCGAATTGCCGCAAGAGCTGCGCGAGCAGCGACTGCTACTTGAGGCGCGGGCGATTGCCGAGACGGGACGCCATGACGCGGCGCTCGAAATGATCGGCAATCTCGCGAGCAACGAAGCCATGCGCATGCGCGCCGACATTTTGTGGAACGCGAAGCGCTGGCGCGAGGCAGGCGAGGCGATCGAGAAGCTCCTGGGCGATCGCTGGAAGAACGAGGCGACCCTCGACGAGGTCGAGCGCGGCGACGTATTGCGGGCGGGGATTGCGTTCGCGCTCGGCAACGAGACGATCGGACTTTCGCGTCTCCGCGAGCGTTACGCGGCAAAGATGGACGGGCCGCAGCGCTCGGCGTTCGACATCGTCGCCTCCGACGGGCGCAGCAATCCAAAGTCGGTGAGCCAGGTGGCGAAGACCATGTCGGCCGCCGACAGCCTCGATCTCTTCATCAGGCTTTATCGCGCCCGCTTCCCCGACAAGCCGTTGCCGTCCGACGCGACCCCGCCGGCATCGGTTGCGACGCGCTGAACTTTCGCAACTTTTCTCCCGCCACGCTGATGCGCCTTTGCCTATTGAGGGCCGATCCCATCGGCGCTCTAATGGGTTGAAGCGCGAGCTCCATACGCGCCGTTGAAGGGAGGATCCGCAAATGGCCGCTCAACCCGCCCGCAAAGAGCGAGATCATAACCCGCGCACCGCCGAAGAGGCGCGCGCGCTCGTTCGCCACGTTGAATCGCTATTCATGCCCTGGAATGTCGACGCGCTGATCGACGGCTTCACCGAGGATTGCGTGGTGCGCTTCGGCACCGTTCCCGAATTCAAGGGCCGCGAGGCCTTGCGCAAATTTTTCTTGGCGCGGAGCGCGAAGCAGAAGGGTTACCGCCTGAACAAGCAGTTCCGCGCGCTCGCCGGCGACCGAATCACGAATATTTGGGACGGCGAATGGGAAGATGCCGCCAGCGGCCGGCGCATGAAGGGCTTCGGCGTGGAAGTCTGGACCATGCGCGGCGGCAAGGTCGCGGTGTGGGAAGCGGCGTTCAATACGGGACCCGCCGATCAGGCGGCGGATCTCGCGGCGGTGCTGGGTTAGCGGCCTAGCTTCCGAAGCTTTGCACCAGCGAGCCGGCGACCAGGCTCCAGCCGTCGACCAGGACGAAGAAGATCAGCTTGAACGGCAGGGAAACCACGACCGGGGGCAGCATCATCATGCCCATCGACATCAAGACCGAGGCGATGACGAGGTCGATCACGAGGAAGGGCACGAACAGGAGAAACCCGATCTCGAAGGCGCGGCGCAATTCCGAAATCATGAAGGCGGGCACCAGAACGCGGAGTTCCACCGCGTCGGGGCTCGCTGGCTTGTCTTCCTTTGCGAGATCCATGAAGAGCGCCAAATCCTTCTCGCGCACGTTCTTCAGCATGAAGCCGCGGAACGGCACGGCACCGCGATTGAACGCCTCCTGCGGCTGGATTTGCCCGGCGACCAAGGGCTGCACGGCTTGGCTGTAGGCCGTCTGAAACGCCGGGCCCATCACGAAGGCGGTCAGAAACAGCGCGAGCGACACGATCACGGCGTTCGGCGGCGCCGTTTGCAGGCCGATCGCCTGGCGCAAAAGCGACAGTACCACCACAATGCGCGTGAACGACGTCACCATGACGATGATGGCGGGCGCGAGCGACAAGATCGTCATCAGCGCCACAAGCTGGACGACGCGCTCGGTGAGGCCGGTGCCCGAGCCGAAATTGATGCTGATGTCCTGCGCCGCCGCGCCGTTCATGGCGGCAAAAGCGGCGAGCAACGCCACGACCAGCGCGCCAAGGCGCGCGGAGCGGACGAGGTGCATGCGCGTCACGAAGGATTCTTCCGCTCGTTCGGACGCAACAAACTCGCCATTTCTTCCTCAAGGGAAGCGAAAACATCGTCCCCGCCTTTTTGCGCGGGGGTCGGAGCGGGCGCGGGTGCGGGTGCAGGCGGCGTAGGTGCCATCGGACGCGCCTCCGTGGCTGGACGTGTGGCGGGCGCGGGAGTGGGTGCTACGCGCGGCTCGGCTTTGGGTCTCGCGAGAGCGCTCTCGGCTGCAGGCTGGCGCAATGCCGCTTCCAGCCGTTTGGTCACATCGTCGAATTGATCTTGCCGCGCGGCGGGCGCGGGACGCGGCGCCGCAGGCGCGGGGCGTGCCGGTTCCGGCGATCGCGGTGCCGGACGCTGCAGTACCGGCCGCGCCGTGGCCGGACGGGGTTCTTCAAAGACCGGCTCGTCATAGGGCACGAGCGAGGGATCGTATTCGGGCTCAAGCTCGATCGTCGCGCGCGGCGGCGCTTGCCGCTGCATCGGCGAAGGCGCGGTGGCCGGCTGGCCGCGAACGATATTCTCTTCGACCACGACGTCGCTCGGGCCGCCGATCAGAATCAGGTGCTCGACATTGTCGCGGCGGATGAGCACGAGACGGCGGCGGGCGTCGACGACGGTCGAATCGAGCACCGCGAGCCGTGGCACGCGATTGCGGTTGCCGCCGGAATTGGAGGCGCGGGCGCTGCCGAACTGACGGATCAGCCAGGCGGTGAGCCCGATCAGGGCCAACACCAGCACGAAAGCGATGATGAAGCGCGGAGCTAAACCAAGGTCCATGCCCAAAATGTCCCTCATCCCGTTCTCCCCCACAACACCGCAATTCGCGATGCTTTCCCGCGGGCGAGGCTCGGCAAAAATTGCCCGCCTCACCCCTAATAAACCGTTAAGAGTGAAGACCGAATCCGCCGAAAGCGCGGCGTTTTCCGCTCTACAGCCCCGCCTGTTAACGCCCTCTTAACCATAAGCCCGGCAGAATTTGCCGACAAAGGGCCGGGGAGCGGCCTTTCGGGGAATTCAATGTCGGTCGCCGACCTGCCGCTGTTTTCGGTGTTGAAAACCCGCATGCGCTGGCTCGAAGAGCGCCAGAAGCTGATCGCCGAGAACGTCGCCAACGCCGATACACCGAACTACCGCGCGCGCGACCTCAAGCAGCTTGATTTCAACACCGAGTTGAACGCGTCGGTGCAATCGCAGCTCAAGCTCGCCGCCACGTCGCCGGCGCATATCGGCGCGCCGGTCAGCGAGGGGAGCGAACACACGCAGATGCCGCGCGGCGGCTTCGAGACGAAGCCCTCCCGCAACGCCGTCGCGCTCGAAGAAGAGATGATGAAGGTCGCCGAGACCCAGATGGACCATCAGACCGTGACCTCGCTCTATACGCGCGGCCTCGCGATGCTGAAAACCGCTGTTGGCAAAAGCTGAGGAGGGTTGAGATGGATTTCATCCGCACGCTGATGATCGCAGCCTCGGGGCTGAAGGCGCAATCGGGCCGCATGCGGGTGATCTCCGAGAATATCGCCAACGCCGATTCGACCTCGGCGACGGCGGGCGGCGATCCCTATCGCCGCCGCATTCCGACCTTCCATTCGAACTTCAACAGCGAATTGCAGGCAAACCTCGTGACGCTCGGCCGCGTGCAAACCGACCGGTCCGATTTCGTAAGCCGCAATGAGCCCGGGAATCCCGCTGCCGACCCGCGCGGGATCGTCAAATACCCCAACGTCAATCCGCTGATCGAGGCGGTGGACATGCGCGAGGCGCAGCGCTCCTACGAAGCCAACCTCAACGTGATCGGCGCCACGCGCCGCATGATCTCCCGCACGCTCGATCTTCTGAAAACCTGAAACAGGGAATCCGACCAATGCCGACACCCACCGCCGCCGCCAATGCCTATGCCGCGCTTGCGCGGCTTGTTCCGGCTTCGCCGCTTGCGCCGTCGCAGGGCGAAAATTCGGGCTTCGGCGCGCTGTTGCAGGGCGCGCTCGACAAGTTCGTGGCGCAAGGACACGAGGTCGACGCCAAGGCAACGGCGCTTGCCGCCGGCAAAGCCGACCTCATCGACGTCGTGACTGCCGTTGCCGAAAGCGAGGTCGCGGTGGGCACGCTCGTGTCGGTGCGCGACAAGGTGATTTCCGCCTACGAAGAAATCATGCGGATGCCCATCTGAGGAATTCCTCTCCGCGAGGGGAGGGAGTGAGATGCAATCATGACCGGTACCGATGTACTCGACGTTGCCCGCGACGGAATCCTCACGCTTCTGATCGTCGCGGCGCCGATGATGCTGGTGGCGCTCGTCGTGGGCGTCGCGGTCTCGCTGTTGCAGGCGGTCACGCAGATTCAGGAAATGACGCTTGTTTTCATTCCGAAAATTCTCGCGATCTTCCTCGCGCTCCTGATCGCGCTTCCCTTCATGGGGGACGCGCTGCAGGGCTACATGACGCGGATTGCCGAACGCATCATCTCGCCCGGTTAAACCGGGAGCCGGAATGACCATCAATCTCAATTTTCTTCCGTCGCTCGCGGCGGTTTTTCTTTTGATGTTCGCCCGCCTCGGCACCATGGTGATGCTGATGCCGGGACTCGGCGAGCAAGGCATTCCAACGCGGGTGCGGCTCGTCACGGCGCTTTTGCTGACGCTCGTGATGCTGCCGCTGCATCAGGCCGCCTATTCGGTCGACATCACCAAGACCTTCGCGCCGCTTGTCGGCCTCTTTATCCAGGAAATGATGGTGGGTGTTGTGCTCGGCCTCACCGCGCGAGTGGCGCTTTCGGCGCTGCAGATCGCGGGCGCCACGATCGCGCAGCAATTGGGGCTTGGCTTCGTGACAAGCTTCGATCCGACGCAAGGTCAACAGGGGGTCCTGGTCGGCAACTTCCTCGCCATGCTCGGGGTTACGCTGATCTTCGCGACCGATATGCATCATATTGTGATCGCGGCGCTCGACGACAGCTACCGGCTATTCCAGCCGGGCGCGAGCCTGCCCTCCGGCGATGTCGCCGAACTCATGCTCACGACGGTGGGCGGAGCCTTCCGGGTGGGCGTGCAGATCGCCGCCCCCTTTCTCGTCTTCGGCCTCCTGTTCAACGTGGGGCTCGGGATACTCGCGCGCTTGATGCCGCAATTGCAGGTCTTCTTTCTCGGCCTTCCCGTCTCGATCATGATCGGCTTCGCGCTGCTGACCATTCTTTCCGGCGCGCTGATGACGACCTTTCTCGGTTATATCGGCGCCGTCCTCGGCGACCTCGTCCCGCGCTGACGGAGCATTGCCGTGGCCGAGTTCGAACAGGACACCGAACGCACAGAAGACCCGACTTCGAAACGGCTCGAGGAAGCGATCGAGCGCGGCGACGTCGCCAAAAGCAGTGAAGTCAACACGCTCTTCATGCTGATGGGTTCGACGCTCGCGATCTTCGCCTTTGGCGGCGCGTCGGCGATGGAGCTTGCGCGCGCGCTCAGCGGCTTGCTCGCGGGGGCCTCGCCGGTCAGCGAGCAGGGTTTTTCCTATTTGAAGCTCAGCGAAACGGTTCTCATCAAGATTCTGATCGCAACCGCGCCGGCGCTCGCGGTGCTGATCACGGCGGCGCTCGCCGGCAATTTCATCCAGCACCGTTTGCTGTGGACGCTACAGCCGCTGATCCCGCGACTCTCGCGCATCTCGCCGCTTGCGGGCGCGAAGCGCCTGTTCTCGAAGCAGGCGGCGGTCGGGCTCGCCAAGGGCTTGGCCAAGCTCGCGGTCGTCGGCGCGGTGATGTTTTTGGTCGCCGTCCCCGAGCTTGATCGCGTCATGCTGCTCGCGGGCGGAGATGTGTTGCTGGCGATGCCCGCGGCGATGACGCTCGTGCTCCGCCTGCTGGTCGGCGTGTGCTCGGTGATGGCGCTGATCGCGGCCCTCGACTGGCTGTGGACGCACCGCACCTGGTACGAGCGTCACCGCATGTCGGTGCGGGAAATCCGCGAGGAGCACAAGCAGTCCGAAGGCGATCCGACCGTCAAGGCGAAGCTCCGGCAAATCCGGGTCGCGCGCATGCGCAAGCGCATGATGACGGAGGTGCCGAAGGCGACCGTGGTTATCGCCAACCCGACCCACTTCGCGGTGGCGCTGAAATACGAACACGGCATGAACGCGCCGATCTGCGTCGCCAAGGGCATGGATCTGATCGCCCAGCGCATCCGGGAACTGGCGCGGGAACACCGCGTGCCGGTGGTGGAAAACCCGCCGCTCGCCCGCGCGCTCCACAACAGCGTCGAGGTCGACGAGGAAATCCCGGCGGAGCATTATAAGGCGGTGGCCGAAGTGATCGGCTACGTACTCCGCCTGCGGCGCTCGTTCCGGCGTTAATCGGTCATTGGCGGGGGTGCGCTTGCGGAACGCGGGTATTATCGGGCAAATCGGAGCGGCGGATGCCGCCCAGAAGGGCGGTCTCGCCGAGGAGGTGCTCGCGATGGCCGCCGATGATGCGCCCAACGCCCCAATCGACCGCGGGCATTCGTCCGGCAGCATCGGCATGGTGCTTCTCGTCGCGCTCGTCCTGATGGGGGCGGCGATTTTCCTCCTCATCATCGGGCGCGAACGGTCGGAGCCTTACATCATCGCGGTGCTCGCCACCCTGGCCGTGATCGGCGTCTTCGCGCTGTTCGCGGGCGCGGCCGGGATATTGGAACTCGCCGGGCGTGGCGGCCGCAACGACCTCACCAAAGCGGTGATCGATTCCTCGGGCGAAGGAATCTCGATCGTCGATGGCGCCGGCCGCGTGCTCTACGCCAACCGCTCCTATCTTGATCTGACCGGTGCCGACGGCCCCGACGACGTGCGGCCGGTGGAGCGGCTCTTCACCAGCGATCCTGAGGTCTCCGAGGCGATCTATCGGCTGGCGCAGGCGGCGCGTGAGGGCAATAACCACAGCGAGGAAATCCGCATCGCCAGCGCGCAGGGCGATCCCGGCCGCTGGGTTCGCCTGCGCGTGCGGCCGCTCGCCAAGGGCGGAAAGCTTTCCAAATTCGCGATGTGGGGGATTGCGGAAATTACCCGCGAGCGCGAGCGGCAGGAAAACACCTTCCTCGAATTGCAGCACGCGATCGACTTTCTCGACCACGCGCCGGCGGGGTTTTTCTCGGTCGATCCTGCGGGCGGCATCATTTATCTGAACGCGACGCTCGCGGGCTGGCTCGGCTATGACCTTGCCGAAGTCTCGCCGAGCGGGTTGAAGCTTTCCGATCTCGTGCCGGGAGCGGGTGCTGCGCTCCTTTCCAACCTTTCGCCGGTGCCGGGCGAGGTGAAGACCGAGATCCTCGACCTTGATCTCAAGCGCAAGAACGGCGAGCTCTTGCCGGTGCGGCTCCATCACAAGGTCGCCTTCGCCGGCGACGGAACGCCCGGCGCTTCGCGCACCCTCGTCCTGAATCGGACGCGCGAGGCGGCAAGCGACCTGTTGCGCGATGCCGAGGTGCGTTTCGCGCGCTTCTTCAACAACGCGCCGGTGGCGATCGCCACGATCGACGGCGCCGGCATCATCGGCAACAGCAATGCGAGCTTCAAGCGCCTGTTCGGCGCCATCGAAAAGAGCCCAATCTTCGCCGTGGTGGCGGAAAGCGAACGCGGCCATTTCGAGGCGGAGGTGCGCGCCGCCCTCGACGGCCGGCAGCAGACGCGCGAGATCGAGATGCCGCTCGTGGGCGAGGAGACGCGCTCCGCGCGCTTTTACATTACGCCGGTCGAGGGCGCGGGCGAGGGCGAAACCGCGATCGTGCACGCGATCGACACCACCGAGCAACGTGCGCTCGAAGTGCAGTTCACGCAATCGCAGAAGATGCAGGCGGTGGGCCAGCTCGCCGGCGGCGTCGCGCATGACTTCAACAACGTGTTGACTGCGATCATCGGTTATTCGGATCTGTTGCTCGCGAACCACCGGCCGACCGATCCGTCGTTCCAGGACCTGATGCAGATCAGGCAGAACGCCAACCGTGCCGCCGGGCTCGTGCGGCAACTCTTGGCCTTCTCGCGCCGCCAGACCATGCGGCCGCAGGTGCTGCAACTCGGCGAAGTGCTTTCGGATCTTTCGATCGGCATGTTGAAGCGCATCATCGGCGAGATGGTGACGCTCGACCTCAAGCTCGGGCGCGATCTGTGGCCGGTGAAGGCTGACCTCAATCATTTCGAGACGGCGATCGTGAATCTCGCAGTCAATGCCCGCGACGCGATGCCGAAGGGCGGGCAACTCACCATCCGCACGCGGAACGTTCCGCGCGAGGAATGCGCCTCTTTCGGCGAGAAGCTCCTGACCCCCGCCGACTATGTGCTCGTCGAGGTCGTCGACAATGGCGAAGGCATTCCGCCCGCCATCATCAACAAGATTTTCGAGCCGTTCTTCTCCACGAAAGAAGTCGGCAAGGGCACGGGCCTCGGGCTTTCCACCGTTTACGGCATCGTCAAGCAGATGGGGGGGTTCATCTTCGCCGATTCCAGGATCGGCGAGGGCGCGACGTTCCGCATCTTCCTGCCGCGCCACATTCCTTCGCCCGCGAGCGAAGCGGTCAAGGCGCCGGAAACGGAGCCGCGCGGCGCCGATCTCACCGGCCGCGGCACGGTGTTGCTGGTCGAGGACGAGGAGGCGGTTCGCGCATTCGCCTCGCGCGCGCTCGCTTCGCGCGGCTATCACGTGGTGGAAGCGGCGACCGGCGTCGAGGCGCTCTCGGCGATCGAGCAGAACGGCAGCGAACTTGATCTCGTCGTCTCCGACGTCGTGATGCCGGAAATGGACGGGCCGACGCTCTTGCGCGAGCTTCGGCGGCGGCGGCCGGAACTGAAAGTAATCTTCATTTCCGGCTACGCCGAAGAGGCGTTCAAGAAAAATCTGCCGGAGGGCGAGCGCTTCACCTTCCTGCCTAAGCCCTTCTCGCTCAAGGAACTGGTCGCTGCCGTGAAGGAGACGATGGCGTCGTAACTTTTTGGCGGCTTTATTCCGCGCCGCACGCCGTCATGACAATGCAATGACGCCCGCGGTGCGGGTCCTTGCAGGTTGTCAAGCCTAAGTCCTGCGCGCACCTTTTCGCGTCTTGACCACGCCGCTCGATTCGGGCCTATTCCGTGGCGCGAGGATCTGGTTTTCGGCTGGCTTGACTTCCCGCTTCCCGAATTTGGGCTGCGCTATCAAGAACCCCCAAAACTCGGATTACTGCCCGGATGCACGATGACCGCGCAGCCGGTTGAAGCGACTAGAAGCGAGGATGCGAGATGGCGACTGGGACTGTGAAGTTCTTCAATACGCAAAAAGGCTTTGGCTTCATTCAGCCGAGCGACGGCGGCAAGGACGTGTTCGTCCATATTTCCGCCGTGCAACGTGCCGGCATGCAGACATTGGTGGAAGGCCAGAAGGTCACCTACGACCTGGTCACCGAGCGCGGCAAGACTGCGGCTGGGAACCTGAAGTCGGCCTGAGGAACTTCAAATTCGGCCGGGCTAAATCCCGGTGGAATCTGAGCCCTGGCGGGCCTCCGCCGGGGCTTTTGCATTGCGGCATAACCGTCCCTATATCCGGTGAATCGGGCAGGTATCATGCGCGGCACGCAGTTTGCTGAACTCAATGCGTTTGTGGCGGTGGCGGAACGCGGCAATTTCACCAAGGCCGCAACGCATCTTCGCATTTCGCCCGCAACGCTCTCGCAGACCATTCGCGAACTCGAAGAACGGCTCGGCGTGCGCTTGCTCAATCGCACCACGCGCTCGGTGGCGCTGACGGAAGCGGGGGAGCGCCTGCTCATGCGGCTTCGTCCCGTGCTAGACGATTACGAGGCGGCGATCGATTCCGTGAACACCTTCCGCGACAAGCCCGCGGGCCTCATCCGCATCACCATGCCGCCAGTGCCGGCGACCTGGCTCGTGGGGCCGTCGCTTCCCGGCTTTCTCGCGCAATACCCCGACATACGCGTCGAGATTTCGGTCACCACGGAGCTCGTCGACATCGTGGCGAACCATTTCGACGCCGGCATCCGGCTTGGCCGGCGGCTCGAGCGCGACATGATCGCAATCAAGCTTGGCGAACTGCGCTTCGCGGTGGTGGCCGCACCCGATTATCTCGCGCACCACGCGAGGCCGATGACACCGCAGGATTTGCAACAGCACAATTGCATCCGCTTCCGGCTCGCAAGCGGCGCCTTCCTGCCGTGGCGCTTCAACATCGAGGGCAACGACACCGAGGTCGAGGTCGAGGGCTCGTTGATTATCAATTCCGTCGATTTCGCAAGCCGCGCGGTGCAGGACGGCGTCGGCCTGATGTACGCGCCGGTCGAGTATGTGATGAAGGACATCGCCGAGGGGCGCCTCGTCGAAGTGCTCAAGGATTGGATGCCCGCCGTTCCCGACAACTATTTTCTCTACTATCCGAGCCGCCGCCAGCAGCCCGTCGCGCTCAAGGCGCTGATCGACTTCCTGCGCGCGACAATCAAGAACGGAAACGGCGAAGGCTTGCCCTCCGCGCCTGCCGTGCAGGCTGGAAACGGCCGCCTGTTGCGCAAGCGCGCTTGAAACTCACCTCAAGCTCACCTCAGTCGGTGTGATCCTCTTCCTGCGGCAGCACACCGTTCTCGAACACGTGGCTCCAGGGCGCGTCGAGATGCAGCTGCTCGCGGAGTCCGTATTCGGGCCGGAAAATCCTTAGCGACTGCACGTCATCGTAGGAGGGGAAGGGCACGTTCGGATTGTAAATGGTGTCGGGCACCGCGTCGGCCGCGACGGCGGCGGAAGCGGCGAGTGCGAATGCGATCGCCAGCAGGAATTTGCGGGTCATGACAGAACTCTTTTCTTGGCGTTCATTGATCTGTCGTTTCCTCGAGGCATTTTTCTCGGCATTTTTAAAAAGATAATCCGGCGCGGCCGCCGGATTATCGGTCTTCTCCCGAAGAGTGTTTTAGGCCCCGTCGAATAGTCGATTCGAGCGCGAAAAATATGGCCGCAGCCCGTGCGCGAGAGCGCGCTCACTTGATCGTGAAGGGAGCGCCCAAAAAGAAAGCAGCCGGCCCTTTGAGGCCGGCTGCGTTCGCAACACGCACGTCCATTACTTGTTGGTGATCTTGCCGGAATATTCGGAACGGCTGAATTCGCGCGCCTCATCCGAATTTTTCCAGTCCTTGTAGTTCAGCTCGCGCGGGTGCTGATTCTGCGGCTCTGCCTGGAAGAAGCCGAGCGGCTGCCACTGCTGCTGGCCACGGGCGAACGATTCCTGGGCCGAAGCTGCGGAGATTGCGCCAAGCGTCAAGGCGCCGGCGAGGAGAAGTGCAGAACGCATGATCGATCTCCTTCAGTTTGCGATGGAGCGGAATGCTCCATGGGTTGAAGCGAGATACGCCCGCGCGGCGCAGTAAATTACCGGGAAAATTTCGAACAGATCATTCGGCGCGATCGAATAATTTGTCACACCGCCTTCGCATCGCACGCGTGCATTTCGCTGGCGGGCGAAGACAGAGAATAAAAATTCCTTCGTTCGCCGTCGGTTGAAAAAATATTTCGCCTGCGTGACGGCGGAAAATTCATTCACTCGATCGTGAACATGTCCGGTAAAAAAGAGAACGGCCGGCGCAAGGCCGGCCGTCTCTTGACGTGGTGCGGAAGAGATCCGCGCCACCGGGTCTTCAAGCACCGCCGTTTTCGCCGACGTCGGACTTGTTCGGCTCGTTCTGCGGGGCATTCTGGTACTGGGTCGAATAGCCCTGGTCGTGCGCACGGTCGATGCCCTGGGCCGAAGCGGCCGTGACGGTCGCCGCGAGAAGCGCACCGATGAGCGCAAGCTTGCTGAGCTGTTTCATGATCAGTCTCCTTTTTAAAACGGCGATAAGGCAGAGTGCCCGTCACCGTTGCGTTGCATATAGATTGCGGTGCGGTGCGGGATAACCTGAAGAATTCCAAAAGGACTATTCGGCTTGATCGAATAACGAATGCGTCACGGGGAATGACGCGCCTGTAACGGGCGCGTGAGCGCGGGAAGAAGGGGCCCCAGAATCGAGAGGCCACCCGCGGGGGCTGGGTGGCCTCGACTTGGAACCACGGCTTTTTGGGTGGGGGAGGGGCCGCGGCTCGAGAAGGAATTGGACTGGGTGGGTCCAATGAACTTGGTGTCCGATGACGAGAACCTACGAAACCCCGCTCGCAGCCACTGTGACCGCCGTCACAAAATGGGCGATTCCCGTCGCGGCTTTCCGGCCTCAAAGCAGGGTTTCAGTGCGATGTTTGCGTCTGGTCGTCCTCTTGCGGCTCTGCCAAAGCGGCGCAGGTGAGCCATCGGTCGGCAAGGCGCGCCCACAAGCCCCGCATGATGCCATCGCCGGCGGCCTCGGACATCCGGCGGCATTCGGCCGCGCGCTTGCGAAATTCCTTGGCTGAAGTCATGGACACCCCAATTCCTTTTGCCGGCTATCATCCGGCCCCCGCATAGCCAAAAATCGCAAGCGGCTCTGAAGGTTCCGCCCGATTGTCACGAAATCGGCCTGATGTGACTTTGGGGCATCGTTCGGCAGGTCACAAAGGCTCTTGCGGAGAAAGAACAAATAGTGTACACGGAACCCGTTCTGTTCTAATCAGCCTTTTGCTTCTAGGCACAGGTGCGGGAGCCCGGCAATGTCGTCAGCAGCCCTCCGACTCGTAGAAAATGCCTCCATGGACAAATCAAAGGCGCTCGACGCCGCCCTCTCGCAGATCGAACGCCATTTCGGCAAGGGCTCGATCATGCGCCTCGGCAAGCGCGACAAGGTCGATATCGACACCATCCCCTCGGGCTCCTTGGGCCTCGATATCGCGCTCGGCATCGGCGGTCTGCCGCGCGGGCGGGTGGTCGAGATTTTCGGGCCGGAATCCTCCGGTAAAACCACGCTCGCGCTGCATGCCATCGCTGAGGCGCAGAAGCGCGGCGGCGTCTGCGCCTTCATCGACGCCGAGCACGCCATGGACGCGGTCTATGCGAGAAAGCTTGGCGTCGACATCGATAATCTCCTGATCTCGCAGCCCGACGCCGGCGAGCAGGCCCTCGAAATCGCCGACACTCTCGTGCGCTCGGGCGCGGTCGACATCCTGGTGATCGATTCCGTCGCGGCCCTGGTGCCGCGGGCCGAGCTCGACGGCGAGATGGGCGACGTGCAGCCGGGTTCGCAGGCGCGCCTGATGAGCCAGGCGCTGCGCAAGCTCACCGCGTCGATTTCGCGCTCCAACACCATGGTGATCTTCATCAACCAGATCCGCATGAAGATCGGCGTCATGTACGGATCACCCGAAACCACCACCGGCGGCCACGCGCTCAAATTCTACGCCTCGGTGCGGCTCGACATCCGCCGCATCGGCGTGATCAAGGAGCGCGACGAAGTCGTTGGAAATTCCACGCGCGTGAAAGTCGTCAAGAACAAGCTCGCGCCGCCCTTCAAGCAGGTCGAGTTCGACATCATGTATGGCGAGGGCGTCTCCAAGATGGGCGAGCTGATCGATCTTGGGCTCAAGGCCGGCGTTGTCGAGAAGTCGGGCGCCTGGTTCTCCTACGACAGCCAGCGTCTCGGTCAGGGACGCGAGAACGCGAAGACTTTCCTCAAGCAGAATCCCGAAATCGCGGGCAAGATCGAGGCCGCGATTCGCCAGAATGCGGGGCTGATCGCCGAACAGATTCTCGGTCCCGCCGAGGCGGAGGACGATGACGCCGACGCGACCGAGGCGTAACGGCGGCTTTCCCGAAGTCCCCAGCCGGCTCCCGCTCGACCGGCATCGGGAAACCGCCCCGCACGAGGCCGCCCGCCGCTTCCCGGCCCCGCGCTTCATCTTCGGACGCGTTTGGCCCGCCGCAGGCACTGCCCGCCTGCGGCGGGTCCGGCTTTACGATGGCGCGTGTCGTCTATAGACATCGCGGCCATGAACGGCGTCAACGAAGTTCGCTCTACCTTCCTCGACTTCTTCGCGAAGCGCGGCCACGAAATCGTGCCGTCCTCGCCCCTGGTGCCGCGCAACGACCCGACGCTCTTGTTCACCAATGCCGGCATGGTGCAATTCAAGAATGTCTTCACCGGGATCGAGAAACGGCCCTATTCGCGCGCGGTGACGGCGCAAAAGTGCCTGCGCGCTGGCGGCAAGCATAATGATCTCGACAATGTCGGCTATACCGCGCGCCACCACACCTTTTTCGAGATGCTCGGCAATTTCTCCTTCGGCGACTATTTCAAGGAGCGCGCGATCGAGCTCGCCTGGGAGCTGATCACGAAAACCTTCGCCTTGCCGAAGGATCGCCTGCTGGTCACGGTCTATTCCGAGGACGAGGACGCCTTCAAGCTTTGGAAGAAGATCGCGGGCCTTCCCGAAGCGAAGATCATCAAGATCGCGACCTCCGACAATTTCTGGTCGATGGGCGACACCGGCCCCTGCGGGCCGTGTTCGGAAATCTTCTACGACCATGGGCGAGAAATTCCCGGCGGGCCGCCGGGCTCTCCCGATTCCGAGGGCGATCGCTTCATCGAGATCTGGAATCTCGTCTTCATGCAGTTCGAGCAGCAGACGGGCGGCAAGCGCATCTCACTGCCGAAGCCCTCGGTCGACACCGGCATGGGCCTCGAGCGCATGGCCGCCGTCATGCAAGGCGTCCACGACAACTACGACATCGATCTCTTCCGCGCGCTCATCCGCGCGAGCATCGACCTCACCGGGGTCGAGGCCACGGGCGAGCATAAAGCGAGCCATCGCGTGATCGCCGATCATTTGCGCGCCGCTTCTTTTCTTGTCGCCGACGGGGTGCTGCCTTCGAACGAGGGACGCGGCTACGTGCTCCGGCGCATCATGCGACGCGCCATGCGCCACGCCGAGCTTCTCGGCGCCAAGGAGCCCTTGATGTGGCGGCTCGTGCCGACGCTCGTGCGCGAGATGGGCCAGGCCTATCCGGAGCTTCTGCGCGCGGAGGCGTTGATCAGCGAGACCTTGAAGCTCGAGGAGACGCGGTTCCGCAAGACGCTCGAGCGCGGGCTTGCGTTGCTGGAAGAGGAAAGCAAGAGCGCCAAACACGGCGCGAAGTTTTCCGGCGAAACCGCGTTCAAGCTCTACGACACCTACGGCTTCCCGCTCGATCTCACCGAGGATGCGCTCAGGCCGCGCGGCATTTCGGTCGACACGCAGGCATTCAATGCCGCGATGGAGCGCCAGCGGCAAAAGGCGCGCGCCGCCTGGTCGGGATCGGGCGAGGCCGCGACCGAAGCCGTCTGGTTTTCGCTGCGCGAAAAGGCCGGCGCCACGGAATTCCTTGGCTACGAAACCGAGAACGCCGAAGGCGTGGTCGCGGCCCTTGTCCGCGACGGCAAGGAGGTTGACGCCTTGAAGAAAGGCGAGAGCGGCGTGGTGGTTCTGAACCAGACGCCGTTCTATGGCGAATCCGGCGGCCAGGTCGGCGATACGGGTTTCTTGACCGGCGAAGGGGTCAAATTTCGCGTCACCGACACCCAGAAAAAGGCCGGCGATCTCTTCGCGCATTTCGGCAAGGTGGAAGAGGGCGCGCTGAAGCCTGGGCTTGCGCTTTCGCTCGACGTCGATCACGCGCG